>ENA-OWNT01001999-OWNT01001999.1-seawater-metagenome-genome-assembly--contig:-NODE-1999-length-22686-cov-6.451236_pt1 | contig 22686 bp, 18 predicted proteins | sample MGYA00238136_ERZ651165 | MGnify/ENA primary metagenome ERZ651165 (study PRJEB26861, sample SAMN08777766) | seawater metagenome | isolation source: coastal seawater | place: USA: Florida | collected...
CCCCAGGCGATCGCGGCGGCCACCCACCTCGCCCCGCTCGGCACGACCGAGGTCGCGCGACTTCTGCGGGTCTCCCCCGCGACCGTCCGTCGAGCCCGGGCGCGCCGCCCGCGGCCGGCTGTGATGTTTGCGATCGAGGGGCAGCTGCTGCGCCGGCAGCAACCGACTCAGCTGCGCTTGACCGTCAGCAGGAGGCCGTCGCGCTGGTCGTGAATCGTGCTGAACAGCGTCTCCTGGCTGAAGAGCCAGTCGTTGTGCTGGTGCACGGCCGACGTCCAGGCGTCCCAGGTGGTTCCGTAGACACAGACCTTGCCGTACCAGAGCACCTTGTCCGCCATGTACACGCCGCCGGGCCGCAGTCGGTCGATCGCGAGCTTTGCGAAGCGGGGGTAGTGCTCCTTGTCCACGTCGTTGAACACGACGTCGAACGGCCCGGGGTCCCGCTCCAGCAGATCCACCGGGTCGCCCACCCGGTACTCGAAGTCCGCCTGCAGCCCCGTGCGCCGGTGAAACTCGCGCGCACGGGCGATGTTTTCTTCGGACGGGTCGACGCAGATCACCTTGCCGCCTGGCCCGGCGCCGGCTGCGAGCCAGGCGCCGGCGTAGCCGAAGCCCGCCCCTCCGTCGAAGATCCGTCGCGCCCCGATCGCCCCCGCCTGCATGCAGAGCGTGCGCCCCACCATCGGGCCCACGATGGGGTACCGGAGGCGCTCGGCCATCTGTTCCATGTCGAGGAGGACGGCGGGCAGCTGCTTGGGCAGGCCCTTGTTCCCGGTGGCATCCGTGAGGTCGAGGATGTACCGCTCGACGCGTGGATCAGTGATGACCGGGAGCTTCGCCACTCCCCCGATTATACGGCGCCGTGGGGCGTTCGGAGCGATCACGCGCGGTAGAACCACACACTGGCTGTTCCCCGTTCACCCTCCCACCGGTTCAACACGCTGGTGACCCCTCCCCGCCCGGACTCCGTCGCTCCCCGCCTCCGGCTCGTCCGCGGCTCCACGCTGCACGATCTCCCGGACGAGGACCTGATGGAGCAGCACCGCGACGGGCGCCCCGGCGCGTTCGACGTGCTCGTGGAGCGGTACCGCGGTCCGGTGTTCGGCTACCTCCGCCGCATGGGCCTGCGTCCCCACCGCGCCGAGGAAGTGGCCGCCGACGTGTTCCTGAAGCTGCACCGCGCGGCGCCCCGCTACCAGCGATCGGCCAAGTTCACGACGTTTCTGTACACCGTGGCCTACCGCGCCGGCCTGAACGCGCAGGACCGCATGGCGAACCGCATGGAGGTCGCCGCCAGTGGGCAGCCGACCATGGAGCGCCCGTCGTCGCAGGCGGGCCCCGAGCGCACGCTCGCGACGAAGCGGTCGTTCGAAGCGCTGCAGACCGAGCTCGACGGACTGTCCGAAGGGCACCGCTCCGCCTTCGTCCTCTACTACGGCCAGGGCCTCAGCTGCGCAGACGTGGCCGAAGCCCTCGGCATCACGTCCGCCGAAGCGAAGGGCCGCCTGGCCTACGCGCGCAAGCTGCTCCGGCAACGACTCGCGGGCCGCGTGCCCGAAGCGACCCCTCCCCGGGAGACCGAACGATGACCCATCCCGCCGAAGAGGCCCTCGACCTGCTGCTCGCCCTGCGGCCCGAAGACCAGGATCGGTCGGCTCCGATCGACCTCGATCCCGCCCGCCGGGCCTCGATCGAGGCGGAAGACGCTGCGTTCGCCGCGCTGCTCGCCGACTGGACGGCCAACGACGTGGGCGAGCCGACCTTCAGCGCAGCGGACATCCTGGCGATGGACGCCCCGGCTCCGGCCGAGCCGCCCACGCAGGGGCGCGGTCTGTGGATCGCAGTCGCGGCGGCCGCTGCGCTGGTGTTGGGTGCCGTCGGCCTCTGGGCCGTGCAGCCGGCGCCCGAGACGACACGCACGAAGGCCGGCACGGACACCGTCGCCAGCCGCGTCGGGCTGCAGGTGAGCGTGGAGCGGCTGATCGACGGACGCGCCGTCCTTGCTCCCGCGCGACAGGGCGCCGCGTACGGAAGCGAGGACGCGCTGGCGTTCCAGTTCGACCTGCACGGCGAGGCGGGCTGGGCGGCGCTGCTCGAGGTGACGCCCGAGGGCGACTGGACGCTCATCTACCCGGCCGACGGCCCGGTCTTCATCGAGCCGGGGCCGCACACGGTGTCCGACGGCGGGGAGCCGGTGGTCTACCGCCCCGACGCCGAGGGCGCGGGTACCCTGACCTATGTGGCGATCGTGACCTCCGAGGAGATCGACCCGGCGCTCGTGGCGCCCGGTCTGCTGTCCGCCGGCTTCGAGCGCGCGGATCTGTGGCCGCGACCGATCACCGCCGTGGACGCGTTCACGGTGACCTGGGAGAGCCGCTGAGCGTGATCCGACTGCTCCCCGCGCTGACGCTGCTGCTGGCCGTCGCCCTCGTGGGTGGCTGCGCGGCCACGCGCGCGCAGAGCGGGGACACCTGGCGGGACAAGGGCTTCTCGGCGTCGCGCTCCACGAAGGAGGCGCTGGACGCGAGCTTCGCGCCCCGGCGCATTGCGCTGGTCGTCGGCAACAACACGTTCGACGATCCGACCTTCCAGCCCCTGCAGTGGGCGGAGAACGACGCCGCCGAGGTGGGCCGGATCCTCGAGGACCGCACCTACGGCGGGTTCGATCGGGTCATCTACCTCCTCGGCGACACCGCCCGCCGCGACCGGGTGCTCGCCGAGCTGGTGTCGCTGCGGAACGACCTGCGCCGCCAGGACACGCTGGTGGTCTTCGTGTCCAGCCACGGGACCATGAAGCTGGACCCCCAGGGCGAGCCCCAGCTGTTCCTCGTGGCGCGGGACACGCGGCCGGCCGACCTGCGGGGCACCGCCATCGAGCTCGCTGAGCTCCAGCGGTTCTTCAGCGAGATCCGGGCGGAGCGAAAGGCCCTGATCCTCGACGCCTGTTACAACGGCGAGGGCAAGTCGGCCCTGCAGCCGACCGTCCAGCAGCGGGTCGCGCGGATGGAGGCGGCGCCCAGCCTGTCGCGCAAGGTCCGGCTCGGCGAGGCCGAGGCCCACCTCTTCGCGTCCACCGTGGGCCGCCCGGCGCGCGAGGACGACACGCTCCGCCACGGCGTCTTCACGTACCACCTGCTCGAGGGCCTCACCTGGAACCAGGAGGCCAGCGACGCCAACGGCGACGGGCTCGTCACGTCCTACGAGGCGCACGACTACGCCCGCGCCAAGACCATCGAGTACACGCTCGGCGCGCAGGTGCCCGAGGCGTACTTCCGGGTCGTCGGGTTCAACGATCTGGCGCTCGTGGGGTCTCCGTCGGACCGGGCCAGGGCCGAGCTCGGCCTCATCTACCACTACGGCGACGACGCCGAGGAGCTCGACGGCGCCACGCTGTTCGTCGACGGCCGCGAGAAGGGGGCGTTCCCCGGGACCTACTCCGTGCCCGCGGGCCGGCACCGCGTGAAGATCGTGTCGGAGGACGGCGACGTCCTGCAGGACCGGCTCGTGGCGTTCGCCCCGTTCGAGCCGGTCTCCGCGGACGCCGTGAAGAGCCGGCCGCGCATCTACTCGGGCTACCTCGGCGCCGCGCCGCAGGTGCGGTTCGCGTTCAGCGAGCCGCTGCATCCCCTCGTCGGACGGGCGCACGTCGGAGTCCAGATCCGCGGCGGGTACCGCTTCGTCGGCATCGCGGACGGCCTGACCCTGGAGGGGCGGGTCGGCTACGCGCCCCACTCCGCGAAGTTCGTCGACGGCGACGCGGTCACGTTCAAGGCGCGCCACATCGCGGACGTCGGGGCGGGCATCGGCTGGCGGGCGCTGCTGCCGGGCGCGATGCTCGGCGTGGGCTACCGCCTGAGCGGGCGGTTCGTCTCGGGGCTCGACGATCCCTCGTGCCTGGGGGTCCCCGCCTGCGACGGTTGGTTCTGGCTGGCCCACGGCGTCGCCATCGAGCAGTCGTTCACGCTCGGCCGCCGCTGGAGCCTGCACCTCGCGCAGGAGCTCGGCGTCACCGCGCTGGACTCGACGGGCGACGGCACCGTGCGGCCCGCGCTGGACTTCGGGTTGACGCTGGGCATCGAGGTGGGGCTCTAATCCCCGGGTGACCACCCCGTCCCCCGCCTGGTGGAGCCCGATCCGCTGGGCGCTGCTCGTCCCGTTCTTCGGGATGCCGATCCTCCTCACCATCGACGCGCCGGACATCCACGGCGGATTCGCGATCCACCTGCGCCAGGCGCTGGTCCTCGCCGTCGTGGGGGTGGCCGCGGCGCTGGCGGCGGAGGGGCTGAAGCGGGGCCTCGACACCGACTCCCGCCTGACGAACTCCCGCCTCGTGCCCGTCCTCGGCTGGAGTCTGCTCGGCCTCGCGGCCGGCAACGTCGCGGGTCCGACCTCCATCGTCCTGGCCGACAGCCTGGGAGCGCTGACCGGCCTGCTCCCTACTGGGTACGGCACCGTGGAGGACGTCTGGGGCCCCTCCCGGCTGCAACGTCGCTTGCTGCTGGTCTTCGGAGTCCTGGCCCCGTGGCTGCTGATCCCGCGCCCGCGGCGAGGCGCGGACCTGCTCGGGGTGGTCGGCTCGGCCGCGGCCGTCCTGGTGTGGACGCGCATGGTGGGGTTCTCGGGCCAGGTCACCCGGCCCTGGGTCCTCGACCAGTGGGCCGGCGGGCTGCTCGGCGTCATCGCCGTGGTGTGGTTCCTGCTGCGGACGCGTCCGGCCTCGGCCAGGATCGCGCGGGGCGTCGTGGTGGGTGGCGCCGCGCTCTTCGGGTTCGCGTGGCAGCCCGACAGCGCGGCTGGGGTGCTCCTCGCGGCCGCCGGCGCGGGCATCGCCTGGGCAGTGACCGATCCCCAGGGGATCGGGCTGGGCGAGCGACTCGATCGATGGGGGCAGCGCCCGGGCCCCGCCCTCGCCTGGGGCCTCGTCGCGATCGCCCTGCTGACGGGATCCCAGGTGGCGATCCTCGGTACGTCCGTCGTGTCCGACGCGCTCGCCACGCTGCTCGGCATGGCCCCGGACAGCGACGCAGCCATCGCGTCCCGCACGCTGCCCGGCCCCATCCGGCTCGTCGCGGCCCTCACTGCACTGGGCGCGACCGCGCGGCTCGCAGGAGGACGCGCGCCGCTCGAGCTCGCGAGGCTCGCGGCGTGGGTGCTCGCGTGGACGATCAGCGCGCGGACGGTCGGACTGCTGATCGGCGGGAGCGGAGCGACGGCGGGGCTGTTCCTCGGCCTCGGCGCATGGCTCCTCGCGATGCACGCGCTCGCACGAGACCACCTGCCCACCATCCCGCGCCACGCGGGGCCGGCGCTGGGCGCGCTCGTGGGGCCGGCCGTCGGGGCCCTGCTCACCACAGCGTTGCTGCCGGTGGACCTGCCGGCGCTGCTGATCGTGCTGGGCGGAGCGGCGGCGGGGGGAGCGCTGGGGTTCGCGGCGGAGCGATCGCTGCCCGATGCCGCGACGCCACCCTCGGCGCTCCTGCTGACGCTGGTGGTCGTGCTGCTCGGCCTGCTGCTGCCGATCATGACCGGCATCGCCCTCGGCGTGTCCCCGCTGCTCGCAGGGACCGTCTGCGTGGCCACGCTGGTCGCGGGCGCGCTGCCCCGCGTGCAGTGGCGGTATGCGGTGTTCGGCGGCTTCTACGCCCTGATCCTCATCGTGATGACGTTCAAGAACGGCCCGGACGAGGACACCTGCGCGGACGTAATCGCCGCCTCCTCGTCCGAGCTGGTGCTCGCCCGGTTCGGCGCCGACGACGCCCTGCGATCGGCCCAGCCCTACGACGTGCTCCCCGTGGCCGACGGCTCCCTGCTCGTGACGTTCAAGCAGATCGGGCGCGAGGGTGGCTTCTTCGAGCTGATCGGTCCGGCCCGCGCGGAGCGGCTCCGACTGCCCACGGCGCGTCGTGGACTCGGCGGCACCACGGCGCTGTGGCCCGAGCGGCTCGAGCTGGACCCGACGACCGGGCGCGTGTGGGCGCAGATGATCGGGGCCGGCCACCACGCCATGTGGGAGGTCGCGCCGGGCCCCGGCGCGCGCCTGCACGTCACGCGCACCCTCGACATCCCCTGGGAGCCGGGCAACCCCGGCATCGACGTGGCCCGGAACCGCCTGGTGCTCACCTGGGTCCCGAACCGGCAGGGCGACAACCCGCTGCTGTCCAGCTTCAGCCTGGGCTCGCTCACCCGGACCCACCGGACGGGCGGGACGGGATCGGGCCCGGAGATGGCCGACTACGTGGCCGTGGACCCGGTGACCGGGAACTACTGGGTGCCGGACTTCCTCGACTTCTGGCGGTTCGCCCTCGTGGAGGTGGACGGCGACACGGGGCGCGTCCTGCGGCGGCAGGAGACCTTCCATCCCACTGTCGGCATCGCCGCCGACAGCGCCGCGGGCCTGCTGTACGCCACCAACTCCACGGCCGGGACGCTCGACGTGTACTCACTCGCCACGCTGGAGCGGGTGCAGCGCCTCCCGGCGGGGCGCTTCCCGCGCGACCTGGTGCTCGACCGCACCCGACGCCGGCTGCACGTGGCCGGGTACGCCGACGGCACGGTGAGCTCGTTCGCCATCGAGGACGGCCGCCTGTCCCCCACCGGGGCGACGCGCGTCGGCTCCCTGCTGCGCGGAGTGGGGCTGGATCCGACGACGGGCGCCGTCTTCGCGGCCTCGGGGTGCGGGGTGTTCGCGATCCCGGAGGCCGGATCGTGAGCGTCCTCGCCAACACGGTGGTGCGGGAGCGGATCCTCCTGCTGATCCTGTGGATCGGCCTGGCGCCGCTCCTGGCCACGCCGGCTGTGACCGACGAGGTGGCGGCCGTCAGCTCGTCCGCCCCCAGCGTCGACTCGTTCGACGTCACCCTGCGCGTCACCGGCGCCCCCGGACCGGGCGCACCCCTCGTCGTCGGCTTCGACGCGGACGTGGCCGATCAGGCCGAGGCCTCCCACTTCGCGGTGCCGGCCCGGTTCTCCGCGCGCGGCGTGGACGCAACGCCGGTCACCCTCCCGGACGCCCCCGGCCTCGTGTGGTTCGTCGGGATCGACGCCAACGGCAACGGCGCGCTGGACCCCGACGAGCGCGCCGTCCGGACGTCCATGGGCGAGGGCATGCTCCAGGCCCACTTCCCGCCCGCCCCCTAGACTGTGTCCATGCGGTTCCTGCTCGCTGCCGTGCTCCTGCTGCTGCCCGCGTCGGCGTGGGCCGGCGCGGACGGAGACGGCTTCACCGTCGAGGACGGGGACTGCGACGACGAGGCCGCGGAGGTGCACCCCGGCGCGGACGAGCTCTGCAACGGCCGCGACGACGACTGCGACGGACAGGTCCCCGCCGACGAGCTCGACGCCGACGGGGACGGGGTCAGCGCCTGCGCGGGCGACTGCGACGACCTGCGCCCCGAGGTGCTCCCGACCGCCGCGGAGGCCTGCGACGGCCGCGACACCGACTGCTTCGGCGGCCCCGGGCCCGACGAAGTGGACGCCGACGGCGACGGCTGGATGGTCTGCGCCGGCGACTGCGCGGACGGCGACGCCTCCCGCCACCCCGCGGCCAGCGAGGGCTGCGACGGGGTCGACACGGACTGCGACGGCGCCCTGCCCCCGGTCGAGCGCGACGGCGACGGCGACCTGCAGAGCCCGTGCGCCGGCGACTGCGACGACGGCGACGCCACGGTGAGCCTGGGCGGGCTGGAGACCTGCGGGGACGGCGTCGACAACGACTGCGACGGCGTCATCGACGAGGGCTGCGTGGATCCGGGGGACGACGACGACGCGGCCGGCGGATGCGCAAACCGTGGGTGCGGCTGGTCCTTCGGGCCGAGCGGAGCGGAGGCGAGCGGTGCGTTCCTGCTGGTGGTGGGCGGGCTGTGGCGGCGCCGGCTGGACGCGGGCCGGGGGACGACGCGATGATGCGGCATGCGCATCGACCTCTCCGACCCGCTGCCCCTGTCTGCCGACGTCGTCTTCCACCTGCTGCGTGACGACATGCCCGCGCTGGTCCCCTACATGGACGGCGCGGACTCGATCACGGTGACCTCCCGGATCGAGAACGGCGACGACGTCAGCCTGATCAACCGCTGGATCGGCTCGATGGACACCGTCCCGTCTGCCGTGAAGAAGTTCGCCAGCCAGGACCTCATCAGCTGGGACGATCACGCCACCTGGACGGCCTCCACCAAGTCGTGCCGCTGGCGCCTGCAGCCCCTGCGCAGCGTCCAGATCTTCACGTGCTCGGGGACGACGACGGTGACGCCCACGGGCGAGACGTCGACGCTGACGATGGCCATCGACCTGGACATCTACCCGGAGAAGGTGCCCGGCGTGCCGAAGTTCCTCGCGAAGCGCGTGCGCCCCCAGGTGGAGAAGTTCATCTCCGGCCACCTGACGAAGAGCATGCGCAACCTGGCGCTGTCGATCCGGGCCTACGCCGAAGCGAATCCCCGCTAACCCTCGTGGTGCTCCACGAGGTACTCGGCCGCTGACTTCCGCGGCAGGTCGGGGACCTCGCAGCCGTCCGCCGGATAGCCCACGGGCAGCAGCAAGAAGGGCCGCTCGTAGCGTGGCCGGCCCAGGATCTCGCCCAGAAACTTCATCGGGCTCGGGGTGTGGGTCAGGGTCGCGAGCCCGGCGTCGTTGAGCGCCGCGATGAGGAACCCGCAGGCGATCCCCACCGACGTCTGCACGTAGTAGTGCTGCTCGTCCTCCGGCCCCGAGCGCTGCGCGAACACGACGATGAGCGCCGGCGCGCTCTCGAGGAACGGCTTGTTGGAGTCGGTGCCCAGCGGCTCCAGATCCCTCAACCACTTGTCGTTCGCGCGCCCTTCGTAGAACGCGCGCTCCTCTTCCTCCGCGCCGAAGCGGATCTTCCGCTTGAGCTCCGGATCCGTGACGAGCACGAACGTCCACGGCTGCTTGTTCGCGCCCGAGGGCGCCTGCGCGGCGGATGCGATGCAGTGCCTCACCACGTCCAGCGGGACGGGGTCGGAGCTGAAGTGCCGCACGGATCGCCGCCGCCGGATCGTGTCCACGAAGGCGGCGGCCCGCGTCTGCATGTCCTCCGGATCGAGACGGTCGAAGCCGAGGGGGATGAGGGGGATCAGGTCCGTCATGACGCTTGTTCCACGAGGAACGGGCCGAGGACCAGCGCGTCCAGCCCCGCCGCGACGAACGCACGCACGGCGTCGCGAGGCGACCGGACGATGGGCTCCTCGTGCATGTTGAACGAGGTGTTGATGACGCTCGGGATCCCCGTCCGCCGGTGGAACGCGGCGACGATGTCGTAGTAGTCGGGGTTGTCCTCGCGGCGGATCAGCTGCGGCCGCGCGGTGCCGTCGATGTGCACGACGCCCGGCGAGTGCTTCTTCATCGCGTCCGTGCAGTCGAAGCACACGGTCATGAAGCGGGCCGCGTGCTCGGCTCCGTCCAGACCCAGGTAGCAGGCCGCACGCTCTTCCCAGAGCGTGACGGGCGCGAACGGCATGAACTCCGTGCGCTGGAGCTTCTTGTTGAGCCAGTCGTTCACGGCCGGGTCGTCCGGGCGGAACATGACCGTGCGGTTGCCCAGCGCCCGCGGCCCCCACTCCATGCGGCCGGAGCAGCGCGCCACGACCTTGCCATCCTCCAGCTTCGCAGCGACCTGGTCCGCCAGGTCGTCCGGCTTCGTGAACGGCAGCCCGGCGCTCTCGAGCACGCGCAGCTGCTCCTTCTCCGAGAAGTCGCGACCCAGGTACACGTCGCCGAGGACGTGCGGCGTCACCGCCGAGAGGGCCAGCGCGGCGCCCGCGGCCAGACCCCCGTCGCCCATGTTCGGGTAGACGAAGATGTGCTCGACCTCGGGGATCGCGTGCAGGCGCTGGTTGAGCTTCACGTTGGCGAAGACTCCGCCCGCCAGTGCGATGGCGCCGCGCCCCGTCTTGCGGACCCAGTGCTGCACGAAGGCGACGAGCTGCGTCTCGAGGTTGCGCTGCAGGGCCGCGGCGATCTGCTCGCGATCGAAGCGCTCCAGGAACCGGTGCCAGCGGTCCGTCCTGCTGTCGCGCCGCAGGTAGTTGTGCAGCGAGAAGCCCTCACGCTTTGGCTCGAAGCGGAGCTGCTTCGCGAAGTGCGCCAGGAGCTCGGGCGGCGGCTCCTTGTAGGCGGCCAGGCCCGTGATCTTCCCTTCGTGCCGGTTCGGCGTGAACCCCAGGTACTCCGTGATGCGGGAGTAGTAGGTGTTCACCGCGCTGAACCCGGACTGTCGGTAGATCAGCTTCAGATCCCCGCCGTGCCCCTCAGACACCGTGACGGACGTGCCGTCGCCCATGGCGTCGATGGTGATCGCGAGCGCGTTCAGGTGGGGCTGGCTGCGGTACGCCGAGTAGGCGTGGGCCGTGTGGTGCTCCATCGTCGTGACGGGGGCGGCGAAGCCACGGTCGCGCATCCGACGCTGCAGGAGCTTGCGGCCCACGTCCGCCTCGATAGGCCAGAGCCCAGCCTCCTTCACGGCCACCTGGTAGGCGATGTAGCCGTTGAGGAGCGGGCTGTACTGGGACGACGTGGCCTTCGTGTTGTGGTGCAGCTTCGTGAACCGCCGCAGGATGCTCGCGGGGGTGAAGTGGCTGCCGAAGACGATGCGATCGACGTCCTTGGGCTCGAGACCGGCGTGGTACAGGCAGTCCTGGATGGCGTCCCAGGGGAAGGCGCCGCTGTTCTTGGTGCGGTCGACCCGCTCCTGGCCCGTGGCCGCGACGAGCGCGCCGTCGATGACGAGCGCCGCGCCGGCGTCGTGGTTGTCGTTGATGCCGAGGATGTTCACGAGGCGCGGAGTGTAGCCGGTCCCCCCCGCGCCCCGCGATGGGTCAGCGGATGGCGTAGCCCCAGACGTACGGGACGCCGCGCAGCCGGCAGGTGGCGCCGTCCGTCCAGGCCCAGGTGCCGTCGAGGCGACCGCCCTCGCAGTACTCCCCGGCGTCGTCGGCGATGTGGCCGCGGCCGGACGCGTGGTGGTCGCTGTCGCAAGCCATGTAGCGGTTCGCCGTGCCCGAGTAGTTGTATCCGACGCACGCCATCATCGTCCGCTCGACGCCGCGCGGCGCCTGTCCGCCGTGCTGGAAGGCGTTTCCGGCGACGCCGTGCCGCAGGTTGACGTCGGTGTAGTCCCAGACCGCCTTGTCGTAGGACTCGGACTCGCTCAGGTCGTACGTGTCGTTGAAGACCAGGACCTCGTGGAACACGATGCCGGCGAGGTCGCTGGAGAAGGCGTCGCTGTCGAGCTCGCCCCAGTCCCCGATGCCGAGGGGATCGACGCCGTCGGCGAACTGGCGGCCGGCGAGAGTCCATCCGCCGCCCTCGCGGTCCATGTCGCAGACGAAGTCGGTGGGCTCGCCGGTGCCCAGCGGGTCGAGGCGGTAGATGCCGGACTCCGCGTCGGGGTCGAGGTCGAGGATCTCCGCGCACGACGCCGCGGCGCGGTCGGCCTCGGGCTCGGCCTCGGGCTCGGCCTCGGCATCGGTGTCGGCGTCGGCGCTGGCGTCTTCCTCGTCCGCGGGCGCCGCGTCCTCGGCCTGCTCCTCTTCCTCCTGCGCCTCCTCGTCCTCCTGCGCCTCCTCTTCCTCCTGCACCTCCTCCGGCTCCGGCTCCGGCTCCGGCTCCGGGTGGTGGCCGGGATCGGGGTCGTGGCCGTCGTCGTGCTGGGGGTCATGCCCGTCCTGGTCGTGCTGCGGCGGATGGCCGTGGCCGTGGCCGTGGCCGTCGTGGGTGGGCTCGAAGAGCGAGGGGGCGTCGTAGCCGTCGTCCAGCTCGAAGCCGCTCGACGGGCTGAGCTCGCGGGGGTTCAGCGTGATGCCGTCGGACCCCACTGGCGGGGCGGTGGGCGCGCAGGCGGTCAGCAAGAAGGCGACGAGGACACAAGAGGTGCTTCGGTGGGACATGGGATCTCCAGGGCGGGGAGGCGCGTCAGTGCGCTCCCTTCCCCTGAGCAATCCCCGGGCCAACTCGGCGGAGCCTGATGCCGTCTGCGTTCCTGGGCTCTGGGCGACCGCCGCCGGACGTCCGCGGACACCGCGGTCAGCGGCTCAGGGGCGCAGGGCGCACACGAAGCCGAGGTCCGGATCCACCAGCCCGCACGGCTGGTCCGCCCAGCCCTGGAAGTACGCGATCTCCGTGCAGGCCGGAAAGGCCGTCTCGTTCGGCTCACCGGGAATCCACCGCCGGTAGAAGGCGCTGGACCCGTCCGCCCAGGACCACCAGGCGCCAGCGGCGTTCTCGAGCCCGATCCACACCCGCGTGGACGCCAGCGGAGCCAGCAGATCCATGACGAGCTGCTCCTCCACCGCGTCGGCGATCGACGCGAGCGCCGGGTACCCGGCGTCCGCGCAGGCCTGCGCGCTGGACGGCTGGTCCATCCCGCCGGGGCACGCCACGAAGTACGCGCCGTCGCTCGCGAAGGCCGCGCCGCAGTCCATGCCGTCGCAGTCGCCGTCGATGCCGTCGCCGGCCGTGTCTCCGGCGAACGGGCCGATGTCCGCGCTGGTGTCGTCGCAGTCAGTGCCGCTGCAGAGCGTCGACTGCGCGCCGTCCCCGTCGACGTCGCAGTCCTGCATCGTGACCGTCAGCGTCGCGGCGCAGCTCCCGCCGAACCCGTCCGCCCCCGCGAGCGTCAGGACGTGCGTCGCGTCCGTCAGCGTGACGTCGAGTTCCACCGCGTCCGCGCCGGCGCCCGCCGCCACCTCCCCGTCCAGGTCGGACGTCAGGGTCCAGGCGATGCCCTCCACGTCGGTCTCGTTGTCCGCGAAGGTGAGCCGCACCTCCACGTCCGTCCCCTGCGGCCACAGGGCGGGGTCCGTCGGGGCGGCGATCACACAGGTGGGATCGGTGTTCGCGGGGCCCACGTCGATGTCCACGTCGTCGCTCGTCTCCTGCCCGTCCGGGTCCACGACGGTGGCGGTGTACTCGTGCGCGCCTTCGACGGCGCTGATCGTCTGACTCACCACCCCGTCCGCGTCCGGCACGAGGTCCTCCAGCAGCACGACGTCGCCCTCGGCCCAGCTCACGCGCAGGTCCTCCGGGCCGTGCTCGACGTCCTGGACCTCCACCTCCAGCAGCAGCTCGCCGGCGAGGTACTCGCCGCTGGACCAGGGCGCGGTGATCGTGAGGAAGGGCGCGGTGGCGGTGCGCACGCGGACGGTGACGCTGTCGGTGGCCTCGCCGCCCAGGCGGTCGAAGGCCGTGACGGTCACGACGTGCTCGCCCACGGTGTCGAACCGGGCGGTGGCGCTGCCGGCCCCGTCGGCGTCGGGCTCGGCCCAGGCCAGCTCCCCATCCAGGTCCGACGTCCAGCCCAGCGCGACGAGCTCGCCGCTTCCCCGCACCGCCTGCGCGGACACCGGGATTTCCAGTCCCACGGGCAGCGAGACGTCCGCCGCCGGCTCCACCAGCGTGACCGCGGGGGCCCCAATGGGGGCATCGGTGCAACCACACAGCGCGAGGGCCAGCACGAGCGTCCGCCGAATCATCCAGATCCAGCGTACCCAAACCCGCTGCTACGATGGCTGGGTCGTGAGCGACACCGAGCGCCCTCCACCAGCCGAAGACGCGTCCGACGAACCGGACGAGCTGGTCCTGCCCACTCCCCGCGACTCCGTCCAGCGCGCGCACCGTGTGCCGCGTGGATTCCCCGATCGCCAGGACTACCTGCGCCTCGACCTGGGGGAGCACCGCACTCCGGCCTCGCCGAGGGTCGCCGAGGTCCTCCGCACGCTGGATCCGAGCACCTACGCGGCCTACCCGGACGCGTGGCCCCTCCGCGAGCGGCTGTCCGAGCTGCACGGCGTGCCCGTCGAGTGGACGTCCATCACGGCGGGCACCGACGAGGCCATCCGGCTCATCTTCCGGTGCTTCGTGGAGGAGGGCGCGCGGGTCCTGCTGCCGCGGCCATCCGCCGGTGCGTACCTGGCGGCGGCCCAGTCCGGCGGCGCCTTCGTCGAGCGCGTCGACTACGACGACGACCTGAGCTTCCCGGTGGAGCAGCTCCGCAAGCAGATGCTGGCGCGCACGCCGCGGCTGGCGGTGCTCGGGAACCCCGGATCGCCGGTCGGGTCGGCCATGCCGATGGACGCGATGGTGTCGCTCCCGGCCGAGTCCCCGCAGACGCTCTTCCTGGTGGACGAGGTCTACGTGGCCTACCACGGCCGATCGGTGCTGAACCCCCAGGTCCGCGAGCGGCTGCCGCCCAACGTCCTGGTGCTGCGCTCCTTCAGCAAGGACTACGGCCTCGCGGGCCTGCGCGTGGGCTACCTCGTGGGGCACCCGGATCTGCTGCGGGCGCTGGACGTGGTGAAGCCGAGCTACACGGTCGCCGCGCCGAGCCTGCATGCGGCGCTGGCGTCCCTGAACGACCAGGAGTCCATGCAGGCCCGCGTAGCCGAGCGGCGCTCCTTGTGCGACCGCCTCGTCGCGGCCCTGAGCATGCGCGGGATCGAGGCCCGCGGGACGCAGAGCGCGTTCGTGCTCATCAAGCTGACCGCGCCCATCCGCAACTGGGCGGCGGCCTTCGCGGCCCATCGGATCCTCATCGGGACCCGCGGGCACGTGGGCGCGCTGGCGCCGTGGGTGCGCGTCACGGTGACGTCCGAGGCGGACATCGAGCGCTTCCTGGAGGTGCTGGACGTGGTGCTGCGGCAAGGCGTCGCGGGCGCATCCCGGATCGACGGCGTGCCCGGCGACTGGGACGAGAACCTCGAGGGAATGGCCTAGGTCGGCTGGAGGTCAGCGGCAGCCGGAGTCCTTGCCGGGCCGGATCGTCCAGACGCCGCCTGCTTTCCAGCGGTCGAGCGTGCTCTTGCCAGGGATCCCCTTCGTGATCCGGCAGACGCCGTCTCCACGCGCGAGCATCCCGTACCCCGCGTGTCCGGTGACCGCGTCGTACCGATCGTGACCGTCCCAACCGGGGACGATCGGGTTGTCGGGCTGGATGACCGTGAACTGCGACGGCTTGATCGCGATCGCTCCACCCGCCGGAATGGCCAGGGCCAGGGACGCGCCGTGCGGCCGGCTGGCGCTGACTTCGTCCGGCACGGCGAACAGCTCCACGGTGACGTCCGTCGCGTTGTGGATGGTGAAGAGCTGGCTCTGGTTGACCAGCATGTGCTCGGTCCGGGCCTCCTCCCCCATCGGGAAGGCCTGTCGCGCCAGGCCCGCCAGCAAGCTGCCGCAACCGGTCGCGTGGAACCACTCGAAGTCCGTGGTCGCCACGATGGTGAAGACCACGAGGCCGTTCTCCTGCCCCTCGAACACGAGGTGGCTGTTGTAGCCCTTGCTGCCCCGCTCGCCGGACGGGTTGCGGCCCGACCAGTGGCCCTCCATGAGGACGTGGGGCACCCCGTGGGCGTTCTGCCTGTCCACGAGCGGCGCGTCGCCCTTCATCTTCTCGTCCAGCCCGAGGCCATACCGGGCTGCGAGCTCTCGGTCGATGCGGCGCAGGTCCTCCGCCACCAGGCGGCCCTCCCATTCGGTGAGGAACATCACCGGAGCGTCCGCGCACGCCATGTTGGGGATCCACCGGGGATCGCCCTGATCGGTCGAGCCGCGGCGCCAGAACGCGGGGAAGCGCCAGTTGAGCCCTTCTTCCCAGTCGGACGACTCCCACATCCAGCCGTCGGCCGTGCTCAACCCGTTGTCGACTCGGTAGGGCCCCAACAGCGGCGGGAGCTGCGCCGCGGCGGTCGTGGGCAGCGTGAGCGGGGGCGGGAGCTTCACTGGAGGCGGCTTCGGCGCCCGCGGATTCGGCGGATCGTGCGCGTCCATCCGGGTGCGCGCCTCGGCGAGCAGCGCCAGGAGTTCCGGCAGGTCGCAGAAGTCCGTCTCGCCGCCCCCGCAGCGGAGCTGGCTTCGCTTGAGCAGGTCCTGGGCTCGGGCGCAGGACGCCTGGTCCCCGCCATCGCAGGCGCGGCGTGCGGTGGTGACGGCCTTCGCAACGGCCTCGAGGCTCGCGTCGCCCCAGTGGTCCACGAGGCCGAGGCAGGCCTCCGCGCTGCCCGACCCGCACCCCGTGGCCAGGACGCCCCCGGCGCCGCCCCGGGAGCTGGACTTCGCGAGCAGCTCGCCCGCCCGCGCGCACGCCTCCGCGCGCCCGGCCTCACACGCGCTCTTCATGAGGTCGGCGGCGGTCGGGCCTCCGTAGAGGTCCTCGCCCACCGCCGCGGCGTAGCACCGCTCCGCGTCCCCAGTGGAGCAGCCGTCCGCGTAGCCGATGGCCCGATAGCACGCGATCGCGGAGCCCCCCTCACACCCGCGCCGGTGGGCCTTCACGACCTTCAGCGGATGGCGCCCGAAGTCGTCCCGCAGGAGCCAGTCGCCGTCCTTCACCGCCTGCTGCTGGAGCCACATCTGCGCCTCGTGGAGGTGCGCCTCGCCGAGACCCGCCTTCCGGGCCAGGGCGCGGGCCTCCATCTGGTCGTAGCCCGCGAGCGGGGGTGTCCCCGACACGGCCAGGCACGCGTGGACGTCACCGGCCCGGCAGCGCGGTCCCAGCTTCTTGACCGCGAACCGTCCCTGCGCCTTCCGCTTCTTGCGCCGGAGCTTCTCGATGAGCACCTCGGTGCACGCCCGGGCGTGGCCGTCCTTGCAGGCGCGCTTCACCGCCTTGAGCGCCTGGGCGGGCCTCTTCCCCTTCCCCTTGAACCACTGGCCGCTGAACAGCTTCACCGGGTCGATGCGGCGCCACTGACGGACCCGGCGCACGCACGCGTCCTGGCGCCCCGCGTCGCAAGCGCGCTCGAGCAGGCTGTCGAAGCGGTCCCAGATCGCGCCGCCCGGCCGCAGGCGCGCGAAGAAGAGCGCGTCTTCGAGCACCTCCTGGCAGCCGGCGGCTTCGTAGGGCGGACAGGCCTCGAGCCAGGGATTCGCCACGGCGACCTGCGGGAGGAGCGTCAGCGCGAGCGCGGCCAGGGCGACGAGCCGCGCCATCAGTTGCACCCTCCGTCCGAACCCCACTGGATGGTCCAGGTCGATCCGGAGTCGTAGTCGTAGCTGTCCTTCAGGCGGCAGACGCCGGGGCCCCGCGCCCGCAGCCCACTGTTGCCTCCTCCGATCATCAAGTAGCCCGCGTCGCCGTCGTAGCCCGCTTTGATCGGCTGGTTCGCATCGATCGCCTCGAGCTTGCCGGCGCTGACGGCGATCTTCTGCCCGGGCCCCAGCGCAAGCCCGAGCGGCACGTCGTCGGGCGCGTAGTCGTTCGGATCCTCGAGCCACCCGTGCAGCTCGATCCGCGTGGTGGTCGCGTTGTGGATGGTGACCAGGCGGGTCGCCTTGGTGCGGTTGTGCTGCGCGAGGCCGTCACCGGTCGCCGGAAACGGCTGGGAGGCCATCCGCGCGAGCTGGTCCTTGCAGGCGGCCTTGCTGGGGCTCTCGCTGTACTCCCGCCAGCTGCGGCTCGTCACCGTGCCCAGCACCGTCCCGCCGGGCCCGCGGATCGTCACCCGCCGCTCGGTGGTGCCAGGGTCGTCGTTGAGCCAGGTGAAGCCGTTGGTGTGCTCCTCGGTGCCGCCCGCAGACCCGCCGCGAGTCAGCGTGAGGCGGGCGCTGTCCGCACAGAACGAGGGCGCGTACACGTTCGGGTCCCCGGTGCGCCAGCTGTCGGGAAAGCGCAATGCGACGTCGGCGCCCGGATCCGTCCACCAGTGCCAGCCGGGCGCGGCGGGGAGGGGGCCTCCGGTCGGGGCGCTATCGGACACCCCGGGAGTGGGGGGCGTGCTGCGCGGAGCCGGGCGCGACGCGAGATCCTTCTCCCGCGCCTTCCGCTGGTCCCACCGCCTCCTCTGCAGGTCCGCCAGCTGCTTCTTCCGCGCCTCTTCGGCCTTCTTCTTCTCCGCGGACGCGTCAGCCGCGCGCTCGGCGGCGATCGCGTTCAGCACCTTCTGCACCGACAGGCCCATGTTCGGGAAGCGCGTGGCCACGCGGGCCAGGTTCGAGGCAAGCACCATCTGGGCGATCCCCTCGGGGGTGGCTGCCGCGCGCGCCTTCGCCTCGATCTGCGGCTTCGCGGCCCGCATGTACTCCTGGCGCAGGAACGCGGCCACGGCGGACCGCAGCTTCGAGGAGTAGCAGTCGCGCCGCTCCCAGGTCCGGTCGTCGATCTTCGCGGCCGTCTTCCAGTCCGCGTCGACGTACGTGGCGATGCACGCGGGCAACGTCCGCTCGATGTGCTGGACGTCGACGCCGTACGTGTCCGACCGCGCCATGTAGCGCAGCCAGGCGCCACGGAAGGCCGGCGCCCGCTCGGCGGTCCCGGCGTCGATGAAGTTCGCGATGAAGTCATCCACGAAGGGCGTCAGCGCCGACGGGTCCGCCTGCAGGATGTCGACGCCCGTGTCGCCCAGCCAGTTGCGCCCGGCCCCGATCATCAGGAAGCCCTCGACGATCTCGGCGTCCAGCCCCTGCGTCTGCTTGATGGACCAGGCCACCGTCTTGATGGTCGCGCAGGTCGCCGAGAGGAGGCCCGCGGCCATCGGCATCGTGGGCCGCAGGTACGCCAGCGCGACGTCGACGCCAGTGCAGATGGTCTCGAACGCGAGCTCCTCGACCTCGATGTCCGGATCGCTCTTCTGCATCCACCACGTGGCCACGGACGCGTAGGGGCCCGCCTTGCCCGCCCAGTACGCCGACTTGGTGACCCAGCTGGGGAAGTCGAACGTCACCCTCACGCGGTGCGGCGCGAGCGTGCCCTCGGCGATCGCGATTCCGTCCCCGTACGCGTTGGTGACGGCCCCCGAGAACATGTCGATCGCCGCGCGCCCGCCCTCGAACGTGGGGTGGCTGAGGATGTCGTAGATCGACGGCCACTGCTCCGACGGGATCCCCATCCCGCGGTTCACGTTCGGGTCCTTGAGCCAGGTCGGATCGAGCGGCATCGACGGGGTCGCCGGCTCGGCGTCCTGGCCGAGCGCCACAGAGGGGAGCAGAAGGGCTCCGAGGAGGACGAGATGCTTCATGCCTCTCCTACGACGGAGGGCACGCTATCTCCCCGTCCCCCCGATCCTACGACGGACCCGCAGGAGGCAGACTGCGTCGGTCAGGGGCAATCCATCGTCGTCGAGAGCGGGGCGACCCGAAGCGCATCCCACACGCCCACCCCGGCCGGGCACCACTCGCCGACGTCCACGCCGTCCAGCGTCAGCACCCCACAGCCGGTGCAGCGGACGTCCGCATCCCAGCTGACGCTCAGCGTCGACGCACCGTCGGTCACGCTCACCGTGCCGAGCTCGGGGTTGTTGGGGCACAGCCCCGGCACCGGCTCCTCGACGCCAGCGAAGCCGAACCGCCGCTCGTGGAACCAGGACAGCGTCCACGTCCCGGTGACGGCTCCGGCGGCGCGGGTCCCCACGGAGTCGAGCTCACGCGTCTGGTTCGAGGCGAACGAGCCGCCCTGGACCAGGTCCCGGTCGATCTCCAGAGACGTCGTCCCGTCGGCCAGCCACGCGTGCAGCGACGCCCCCGCCGGGTGACTCACCACCAGGTCGAGTTCCCCGTCGAAGTGCTGGTTCGAGAGCCACGGCTGCGGGTTCGACCAGCTGCCCCCGGACCAGTCCGCGTCCCCCTGCAGGGCGTGGCTGGCGTCCTGGAGATCGAGGGCGGCCACGAGGGCGGCCGCCTGCGTCTCGCCCTGGCCTTCGGCCACCTTGTCCGGCCCCGTCCAGGTCCGCTCGAAGGTGACGGCCCCGGGATCCAACCCGCCGGGGCATCCCTCGAGCGCCAGGTCCTGCACACACGACTCCGGGTCCCACAGCCCCGCGGGGACGTACTCGGCCGCCCCCGGCACGAGGGCCGGACAGCCGACCCCGCCCACGTCCTCGAAGCCGCCCATCACCGCGTGCACGAACCCGCCGAGGTCGGCGTCCGCGCCCGCGCGGGTCGTCTTGACCAGGGCCGTCCACAGCGTGGCGTCCGAGCAGAGCGCCGGGGGAACCTGAAATGGGAGGGCGTCGTTGCAGTCGTCGTCCCCCACGAGCCCGTCCCCGTCGGCGTCGTCGGCGGGGCAGGACTCGGTGGTGGACGGGTCGCAGTCGTTGTCGCGCCCCCCGTCGCACACCTCCGTCGCGCCCGGGTGTACGTCCGGATCGTCGTCGTCGCAATCGCCGTCAGCGGCGGGCCAACCGTCCCCGTCCCCGTCCCCGTTCACGGAGTCGTCGTCGTCACCGGAGTCGTCGGGGGAGGCGTCGTCGTCGTCACTTGCGCCCGTTGGGGCCGGAACGCAGCCGACAGAGAGGAGGAGGAGGAGGAGGAGCGTGCGGCTGAGCATGAACCCAAGCTGTGGCGGAACGGACCCGGAGCCCAGCCGATGCCCGGATCCGGATACGCCCTCAGGCATGAGCCACGGCCAATCGCTGGCGCCCGGCCCGCACCAGCGCGCGGCGGTACATCAGGAAGTTCGTGAGGCAGAGCAGCGGCAGCATCGCGGCGCCGATCACGGGGATCCACTGCAGCCCGATCAGCAGCAGGTTGAGCAGCCGCGTCAGCCAGCGCGTGACGATGCTCGAGCCCATGGGCAGGTAGCGGCGCAGCCCGCCGAGCAGACTCAGGCGGTAATAGACGATGCCCGGGACGAGGCCCAGCAGGGGGATCGCCCCAAACGCCGCGCACACGAGCATGGTCTTCGGCAGCTGGAACTGCAGGTGCCGCACGTACGCCGCCAGCTCCGCCTCGTCCCCGAACGTGACGTGGCCGCAGCGCGGGCAGTCCTGCTGGAGCGTCCCCCGCTTGATGTGCGTCGCGCAGACCGGGCAGCGACGCCGGGCGATGAGCTGGTGGGTGTGGGCCTCGTGGTTGCTGACCTGGGTGTCCAGCCGCGGCTGGCCGAACGCGCCGACGGCCACTGGAGCCCGCGCCGTCCCACAGTCCCCGCACCGGGGCGCGGACGCGTGGATCGACGCCTGGCACTGCGTGCAGGGCACCTCCAGCTGTCGGCTGCGATGGGCCATCCAGCGGTCCACGACGAAGAAGCCGACGGCCGTCAGCGCGAGCAGCGCCATCGACAGCAGCGGGAAGACGGCGAGCAGCACCACGCCGCCCACCACGAACAGGTCCTCGAGCCACACGAACACGGTGAACAGGCCGATGTCGTCGTCCTCGTCCAGGTCCTGCAGGAACGTCAGGCTGCGCTTGCGGAGGACGGCCATCCAGAAGGCCGAGAAGGCCGCCGCCAGCGCGACGACGTGCCCGCCGCCGAAGCCCGCGGTGGCGAACGGGACGGTGCCGGCGTTGGCGCCGAGCTCGTTGAGGAGGGCGGCGCTCTGGGCGTCCACCAGACCCAGGTCGATCACCAGGGCGACGCCCAGCTTCACGTAGGGATCGACCTCGGTCAGGACCCGCCGGGCATCGACGGAGCGCTGGGCGCCGGCCTCGAGCGCCGCGAGCACGCCGAGCACCAGGATCGCGCCGTCCGACGTGAACCAGGGCGGCGCCTGCTGGAGCGCGGCGAGCGCGTCGGTGCCGCCGAGGAACGGGATGAGGTCGCCGAAGCGAATCACGAGCGCGGTCAGGAAGCCGGCCAGGAACGCCCGGGACGCGAAGACGGGCGCCGTGCCGAGGATCTGCATCACGCCGATGGGGGTCATCGCACCTCCGCGGACGCGACGGCGGTCGCGTCCCAGTGGGGCGGCCTACGCCGCCGCCGTCGGCCGCATTGCACCACGGACAGCCAGGGACAGGATCCGTCCCCACCCCCGGCTCCCCTACACTTCCGTTCCCCCTGGCGAGTCCCCTCCGCATGTCCGAACCGTCCCCCCCGCGCGCGCCACTGACCCTGTTGATCGGGCGCACGCGCGAGGACCGTCGGCAGGCGCTCAAGAAGGTGGGCGGGCTCGATCGGTTCCAGCGGCCGGACTTCCTCTACATCACCGCCACTCGCCGCAAGGCTGAGCGCGTGCGTCGGTCCTACTGGGATCAGCCGGACAAGCCGCCCACGTTCCTCCCTGCCGTCATCCCGTGGGGCGAGCTGCGGGACGACCTCGCGGAGCGCTGGGGATGCGGCCGCGCGCAGCTCGATCCGGTGGCGCGCGACCTGCTCGCCGGCCAGGTGTTCCGCGGGATCCGCACGCGGTGTCGGGTCTGGCGGGGACTGGAGGACAGCCCGGCGACCCACGCACCGGCAGACAGAGATATCATCCTGAGCGGCAAGGTGGTCAGAGCTCCCGATGGCACGGCACTGCGCGTTCATTCCGACCCGCTGGAAACCAGCATCGACGGCAAATGGCTGTACTTCGCCGCGCTCGAAGGCCCGTGGTACAAGGTTGAAACACGCTTGCTCAACGATGCCGCGCTGGCGCCTGAGTCACTCTCTGCCAGCGTTCAGTTCTGGCGTGACCTGCCTCCGGTGGGCGGCACGGCGATGGACAAGCAAGGCAACTTCTATTTCAGCGACCTGGCAACCGACACCCTCAAGCGCATCAGCGTTTCAGGCGACATTGAGAGCATCGTTTCCGACCCTGCACTGCATTGGGTAGACGCCCCCGCATTCGACCCGCAAGGCCGCATATACCTGCCGGCCGCTCAAGTCGATCGGGTCGGCCTGTTCAACGGAGGAACGTCGAAGGTCCAATGGCCGCTCAAGGTATTCAGACTGGAGGTCTCGAAACCTTCCACCCGCTAAGGTTGCCAGTCGGCCGCCCATCTCCACACGCTGTCCGCCACCCGGGCAGCGTGTCCATCGCTTCAACTTGC
>ENA-OWNT01002001-OWNT01002001.1-seawater-metagenome-genome-assembly--contig:-NODE-2001-length-22680-cov-5.148166_pt1 | contig 22680 bp, 20 predicted proteins | sample MGYA00238136_ERZ651165 | MGnify/ENA primary metagenome ERZ651165 (study PRJEB26861, sample SAMN08777766) | seawater metagenome | isolation source: coastal seawater | place: USA: Florida | collected...
CTTACGCAAACACGCTGTAAACCCATCCATGGGCGCTCCGCCACCGCATCCCTGCGGTGGAGGGTTTGCTACAGCCCTTCCCCCCTGTTCGCTTAAATCTCAGCGCTCATTTTATTGGCAGATTAAAGTCATTGGGTATACCAATTTGCGCTAACTATAATAAGAGAAAAGTTGCATTTTTAAGCAACGTATGTGAAATAGTGTTGTGCACATAAATTTCTCAGGTGGGCAGTAGTATGAGAAAGACATTAGACGCCTCTAAGGCGATTAATTTATATAAAAAGTTACCAAAGCAGCATCGAACTGGGCTGGCGATAGCTAGCCTGTTTTTGGGTGCGCTTATCCTTTTGCCGTCCGAACCGGTAGAAGCAAGCCGTCATCAGGAAGCACATATTCTTGATGCGGGCGTTCGCTATCCCGCTGAAATTAGCATTACTCCTTCTACTAATGTGTTTTCAGGTGAAGAAGAGTCAAGCTGGCAAACATTTAAAGTCCGCCGTGGTGATACCTTAGCGAAACTGTTTAAGCGTGCAGGCTTCACAGCACGCGATGTGTACAATGTTACCCAGTCGGGCGAACTTGCAAAAACGTTGGTTACCTTGCTTCCTGGTGACGAACTGTCGTTCAAGGCGAACAAAGACGGTAGTTTTGGCGAGCTTAAATACAAGTTATCGTCTACAGAAACCTTGTTTGTGCGTCCTGACAACAGCGACGAAAACAGTGCGTTAATGGCCGAAATTGAAAAGCGCGATGTAGATATTCGTTATAATTTTGCTCAAGGCGAGATCACTTCAAGCTTTTGGAATGCCGCCGTCGACGCGGGCCTAACCAGCAACCAAATAATGAACCTAGCGGGCATATTTAGTTGGGATATCGATTTCGCCATGGAAATTCGCTCAGGTGATACCTTTAACGTGGTATTTGAAGAGCAATTTATCGATGGCGAATTTGTGGGTTATGGCGACATCGTTGCCGCTGAATTCACCAACCAAGGTGAAGCATTCAGTGCGATTTTGCACGAAGATGGCACTTACTACACGCCAGAAGGCCGCAGTATGCGCAAGAGTTTCTTACGCGCACCAGTAAACTTTAGATATGTAAGCTCTAACTTCACTAAAGCACGCTTTCATCCCGTTCAAAAACGCTGGAAAGCACACCGTGGTACCGACTATGTTGCTGCCGTTGGCACACCAATTATGGCGGCAGGCGACGGTAAGGTAATTAAAGCGGGTTACGACAAATACAACGGTCACCACGTATTTATTCAGCACGGTGAGAAATACACCACTAAGTATCTACACTTTAAAAAGCGCGCTGTGAAGCTTGGTGAAGTCGTTAAGCAAGGCCAAACAGTAGGCTATTTAGGAAGTTCAGGTATGGTAACTGGCGCACACCTGCACTATGAATTTCTTGTAGATGGTGTGCACCGAAACCCTCGTACTGTCGAGCTACCAAAAGCACTACCTATTGCGAAAGAAGAGCGTGAGCGCTTTATGGAAATTGCCAGCCTTCGTCAACAGCAACTTAATAATAACAAGCGCATTATGCTTGCTATGAAGTAGCAGGTAATGGCGAAATACATTGGCCTAATGTCAGGAACTAGCATGGACGGCGTTGACGCCGTTCTATGCGACATCTCAGAATCGGGCTGTAAAACCCTTGCCGCACACTCACTTTCCTACCCCCAAGCGCTTCTCACCGTTTTAAATCAGCTATGCTCACAAGGGCCGAACGAGTTAAACACACTTGCTACTGCCGATAGATTAGTCGCGGAAGTATTTGCAGCAGCGGTAAATGAGCTACTAGATAAGTGCAAACTTAGCGCTAATGACATTGAAGCCATAGGCTCACACGGTCAAACCATAAGACACTACCCCAACGGAGACGCGCCTAACACTTCCTTTCCTACGACGTTGGCTCGTGGGTTTACATGTCAAATTGGCGATCCAAATACCATCGCCGTATTAACCAACATCGACGTTATTGCAGACTTCAGACGCAAAGATATTGCACTTGGTGGGCAAGGTGCTCCACTGGTACCGGCGTATCATAATGCAGTGTTTGCTCACCCCACCAACCCCCGTGTGCTTATTAATATTGGCGGTATCGCCAACTTATCCATATTGTCTCCTTCGACTTCAGGTATTGCGCCTCTGGGGTTTGATACCGGCCCAGGCAATACCCTTATGGATAAATGGGCACAACGTCATCTTCAAAAGCCATTTGATAATAACGGCGAATGGGGAGCCTCAGGTAACGTCAACGAGTTATTGCTAAATAAGCTTCTAGACGACCCTTACTTCTCTCAACCTGCCCCAAAAAGTACAGGAAGAGAATACTTTAACCATGAATGGCTAGATAACGCCTTATCTTCCTTTTCTGATTTGAAGACTCAAGATGTACAGGCCACGCTGATTCAACTTACGGCATTAACCATTGCCAACGATATTCAACGTTATCTACCTGCCGAGAGTAGCCACAGCAATGCGTCTAATGAATGTAGCGATTTAGTTGACGTTGTCATCTGCGGTGGCGGCGCCTTTAATATGGCGCTTATACAATGCCTAAGGTCACTTTTGCCATTTTATAGGGTTATCGATAGTCATCATATCAACATACACCCTCAGCACGTTGAAGGCGCAGCCTTTGCCTGGCTTGCTAACGCGTTTCTGCACAACATTCCGGGCAACGTGCCATCCGTCACAGGTGCTTCAAGAGCCACTGTATTAGGTGCGCTATACAAGGCGCATTAAAAAAAACTAATCCTTTAGTCTAATTTCAGTTTATTTTTTAATCTATTCGCTAGACCCAAACGTTTGAGAGAATACCTACGCTGTCGCAGTTTGATGGCCTTTGATTCAAATTGAACGCGCTTATCAATAGCGATAAAGGTCTACCACATGGAAATGATTAAAGGCAGTATTCCTGCAAAGCCCTACCCAGTTGAAGAGCTTAGATTAGAGGCTCTACGGCAAACTAACCTTCTCGACTCGCAAGAATCGGAACGCTTCGACGCAATCACACGACTTGCCGCCAACTGCTTTGACGTTCCAATCTGCCTTATTTCACTTGTGGATGTTAACCGACAGTGGTTTCTCTCAAAATGCGGTCTAGGTGCCAGTGAAACCCATCGAGATGACGCATTTTGCGCGCATGCAATTCACGAAGAAACCATGTTGGTTGTAGAAGATACACTAGAAAGCCCCCTGTTTCGGCATAACCGACTAGTCACAGGCGCACCTCACATTCGTTTTTATGCAGGCGCGGTGCTTCGAGGCAAAAATAATTTACCGTTGGGCACGCTATGTATTATCGACACAAAACCCAAAGTGCTCTCAAATGAAGATAAAGCAAGGCTGGTTGACTTTGCACTACTGGCGTCACAAGAAATTAATTTACCGCAGGCGCTAAATGATGACCGCATGAGGATGAAGCTTCAAAGCAATCGAGACCCCCTTACTAATGCCCTATTTACATCAGCTTTTTTTGACGAAATAAATACTAAATCATCATCAGAGTCGTCATTTAAACCTTACATGTTACAGCTTCACATCACCAATGCAGACTATATTGCTACCGCTTATGGCAGTGTTACCGCTGATGAAATGGTACTTGAAGTTATAGCAAGGCTTCGTAATTGTGCGGCAGAGGTAGGCGCATATTCAATTGGCAAGTTGGCCAATGATAGGTTTGGTGTTTACTTACAAGCCCCGCTAGACAGTAGCGATGAAGAAATATCGACAAGCGTTACACGCTGTCTAGACAAACCGATCAATACGTCAAAGCTTACGTTATCGCCAACCCTAGCACTGTGCGTTTATCATTTATCTGATCCATCGCAGCCTTTAGATGAGGTGAACAAGATGTCTAGGGCATATTTAGAGTCATTTTCTAGAGAGGATGGCGTGATAGCGCGTGTTCTGTGTTCAGAGAAAAATGAAGAAATTCAAAAGCGTTTCGTGCTGATGGGGGAAATAGATAACGCTATTGCTCAAGATAAAATGCATTTGCTCTATCAGCCAAAGGTGAAAGCACAAGGGCTGGAATTAGAAGGGATGGAAGTACTGCTGCGCTGGTATCATCCCAAATTCGGCGCCATCTCGCCATTACTTATAATTGAAATCGCAGAGGAAGCAAGGCTACTGAATAAGCTAGAACGCTGGGTATTCGACAAGGCTTTACATCAAGTGGCAGTATGGCGTTCACGTGACATCGAAGTTCCCAACATATCTATAAACGTCAGTGGCAAGACATTATTATCGCCTGGTTTTAAAGAGTATATTTTAGAGCGGCTCTCTTACTACGACCTTTCTGCAGAGCTGCTTGATATAGAAATAGTTGAGAGCTCAATTTTTGAAGATATTCTGTCTGCAATAACGGTAATGAGAACATTAGAAAAAACGGGGATCACATTCTCATTGGATGATTTTGGAACGGGTCACTCATGCTTGTCGTATTTAAAAAACTTGCCGGTTAAGTTCCTTAAAATAGACAAGTCGTTTGTTGATAACATTGCAGATGAACAAGAAGCCGCAACTGTATGCTCAGGAATTATCAGCTTGGCAAAAGCAATGAATATTCAAACCGTGGCTGAGGGCATTGAAGATGCTACGCAGTCCATCATTCTAAAGAGCATGCGATGTGATTTATTTCAAGGCTATCACTACGCCAAACCACTTAAAGCTGAGCAGCTTGCAGAGCAATACCTTTCAGCAGGATAACCACCTACTTCAAGTACTGCGAGCTAGTACACCACAATGCTAGCTCGCTCACTTTCTTTATCCTGTAGTTAAATAAAATCCGCTCTTAATCAATCCAAGAAGCAACAATAACTGTAGTCACTGATACCCAACGCTGTGCATCACGCAGTATTTCAACGTGTGACGGCACCGTTAAATTGCACAATTGAAAGGATTTATAATGACAGACTCTGTACTATTTCAACCGCTTACGTGGGCTGGCAATCATCTTAAGAACCGTATGGTACTTGCACCTCTTACACGTGGTCGCGCTGGCGCTGACCGTATTCCGAATAAAATTATTGGTGACCACTATGTGCAGCGAGCCCAAGCGGGCCTAATTATTTCTGAAGCGACATCTATTTCACAAGAGGGTAACGGCTGGGTAGATTCCCCGGGGATTTATACAGACGCCATGGTTGAAGGCTGGCGTTCGGTAGTGAGTCGCGTACACCAAGCGGGCAGTAAAATGGTGCTGCAGCTTTGGCATACTGGCCGCGCCTCACATAGTGATTTTCATAATGGTAACCTGCCGCTTTCGGCATCTGCGGTTAAAATCGAAGGCGATGAAATTCATACGCCACATGGTAAAAAAGAATATGAAGTGCCAAAGGCAATGACCTTAGATGATATCCAGCGCACCGTGGAAGATTACAAAAAAGCAGCTGTTAATGCCAAAGCAGCTGGCTTCGACGGTATTGAAGTACATGCGGCAAATGGGTATTTAATTAATCAGTTTATAGATAGCAGAAGTAATCAGCGTAACGATGAATACGGCGGTTCGCTTGAGAACCGATATCGCTTTTTGTCTGAAGTCATGGATGCCGTATTAAGTGTATGGCCTGCAGAGCAGGTTGGTGTCCGTCTGTCTCCTAATGGCGTTTTCAACGACATGGGTGCAGACGACTTCAGAGAAACCTTTACTTACGTAACACAGCAACTCAATAAGCTTAATATTGGCTATTTACATGTAATGGACGGCCTTGCTTTTGGGTTTCACGAGCGCGGTGAGCCAATGACGCTAGCTGAGTTTCGAGCCTTATTCGACGGTATCATTATTGGTAACTGCGGCTACACCAAAGAAGACGCTGAAAAACGGATTGGTGATGGCGACGGTGATATGGTTGCTTTTGGTCGCCCATGGATCACAAATCCAGATCTTCCAGAGCGTTTTGCCAATAACCACCCGCTTACAGCATTTGATGATCCTGCTAGCTGGTACGGTAACAGCGTGGAAGGCTACAACGATTTCAAAACATTCAACGAACAAAGCGGCAAAAGTTCACTCGAAGCCCTGAGCTGAGTATAACGCTAGCAATAATATTGCTGATAGCCACGTTAGAAATCCGGTCGTCCGTTTTTTTCTAGCGTGGCTGCGGTAATTGGCCTAACGGGTAAAAACGTTAACAGCGGCACATCGTCTCCCATCATAAATCGCACTAAGGTTTCTACAGCCAGCTCAGCCTCTTCAGTTGGTGACTGCCACACCGAGCCCCATATTTTCCCTTGCTTTATCGCATCGTAACCATCGCCGAATAATGTAGCCGAAGTGACTTTGTAATCGGAAGGCCACTGAGCATCAGATAATGCCTGCATTGCACCAATAGCCATATTGTCGTCAGCGGCATAAATCCCGTCAAAGTGGCTGTTACGTCTTATCACTCTCTCCATCGTATTGTACGAGCGCTCTCTCGACCAATACCCAGAAGATACGTCAATAACTTCAATATCGAAGTCGCTGTTCTGTTGTCGTTGCTCTTGTAAATAATGATGGAAGCCAAGGCTTCGTAATACCGCGGTCTTGTATCCAGGAAACCCCTGAATCTCAACAATTTTGCCTTTTCCGCCCAATGCCTCGTCCATCATCTCGGCAGCTAAACGCCCTTCTGCGTAATTGTCAGGCCCTATATAACCACGCACGTAGCCCCACAAATCCTCAGCCACTGGCGTATTAATTAAAAACACCGGTATTCCAGCCTTATAGGCATACTCAAGAGCAGGGCTAATTTTTTCACCGTGAACTGGCCACAACGCAATTACATCAGGCTTGTCATCCACAACCTTTTTTACAATGTCATTTTGCTGCTCGATACTTCCCTCGGCATCGTACATTTGCACATTAACACCTAGCGTACTGGCTACCTCGGTGAACTTCTTTTCGTACGTACTTTGATAAGTGTCAGTACTCCAGTTAAAGCCGATGACAGCGACATTTATATCGTCAGCAGATGACTTAATTTTGAAAGGTAGCAAGCCACTACCTTTTAATGACCGCAAGCGGCTAGTCTCCAAAGAGCCGATAGTAGGCCTTTCTTCTTTAAGCATTTGTATATTGTCGTTAATTTTGTAGCGCGACAGTATCTCTTGATAGGTGCCCGAGCGTTTCAAGTAAGCTAAACCTTCCTCGAACGCTTGTTGAAGTACTTTGTTTTCGTTGTCAAATTCATTGATACCTAGATAGAGTTCTGATGAACTTATATAAGGCGGCGACACGACAACTAAATCTTTGTAGGCAGGCATCTGAAGCATGTAATCTGCAGTTAGCCTGTCGGTAATAGCAAAATTGACACGTCGCTTTTTCACCATATTGAACAGCTGCTCAGTGTTGCCCACTTCCACCTTCTCTGCTTCTGAAAAGTTGCTGTACTCGTCAGAAAACAGCATGCCTCTATGTGATGCAACACTAAAGCCTTTTAAGCTATTAAGTTGGCCGTTCCAACGGTCGCGTTGCTCACGATGCTTTACTAAGACGACAGGTAATGTGTTGTGAATGAGCACACGCGAGCCATTAATATCTATTATGTCTTCGTAGCTCGCGGGAAAGATGGCGTCGGCTTCTCCAGATATAATCTGAAGCTTAGCGCGAGCCCATGGCATGTTGTAGCGCTTCACTTTGTAACCAGAATATAAGAAAGCAGTTTCTACAACTTCACTGAGAAAGCCTTTTCGGCTGTCTACATCACTGGTGTAGGGCGGGCGTTCGACGGTGACAATATTAATACGTTTTGGTGCTGATACGCTTGGTTGTGCTGAAACGGCAGATGTATAAACACAAAATAGTAAGAAGAATAGAAAATAAAAGGGCATTCCGGTGCAACCTTGAACATTGAAAAACTTACTCAATGTAAAAGTAGTCTTGTGATTCAATTTATTCCAGTTGCTAGCTTCTTTCCTTTATCTTTACTGAGTTATTTAATATTAACGTTCTAGCTAAATGCTTTTTTTTGGCTGGCAAGAACTGCTAACTTTTCAAGACAAGACATCCACGCATAATTATGCTGGTCGCACTCAGCTTTGTTTGCAAACCCGCTTTGCACCAAAACGAGCCTTGCATTGTTGTCTTCAGACTCTTCAAAATGAATATCTACCGATGTAATCACCGAATCTTCCAAATCATCTTCCCATGCCCACGAGAATGATAGTTGTTCATTGGCCAAAATCGTGATGTACTCGCCCGTCAACGACATTTCAATGCCACTAGGCTCCATCATTTTAATGCGATATCTACCGTTCTCTTTAAAATCGCTCATCACTTGAGTAACAGTACATTCACCCGGAGCAAACCATTCAGCGAGGTATTCTGGTTCGTGAAACGCGGCAAAGACGAATGAAAGCGATGCGTCTAACGTCACATCAATTTTGAATTGGTGCATAAAGCTGCCTTTAAACTCAAGCAATAAAAAACCCCGAGCCCGCATAAGGAACGGCCCAGGATTCGGAAAACATTATCAATAGCTGTATCGACCAATATACAGGTTAACTTAGGTCCTGCAATAGGCTTTACTTTCTGATTTCGAGCTATTGGCCTTTCATCAACGAAGCCATACTGGCTTTGCTACCAAAATGCTGGGCACAAACCCGTTCACTGGTATTGATATAAAGCGTATCAATTGCTTCATTTTCTATAAACTTCGCACAAAAGCCCGGTACATGGGGTTCTATAAAATGCCTTGCCGCCAACATAAAGTGAGCAATAAGCTGTTTCACATTATCGGTACCCATCGCAATGCGCATTGTGGTTAGCTCTATTCCTGCTTTCTTTTGTTCCTCAGTACTTAGCTCTGAATGAGACGTTAATGCAGGGCAAAGAATAATAGTATTATTCTGGCCAATGCTTACTTGGTGGCTAAATGCAGGTTCAAGCGCATCAAAGAAACGCGTGAATACATCTCGCGGCAAGTTTGCCGGCGCCATATCAACAGTAAACAGTGTACAAGGCCAGCCATGAGCATGCTGTTTTTCACGTAACCCTGCATTACTGTGCTCAGGTAGGGCATGACAATTAACCCTTATTTGATCGTGTGCATTTAAGAACGCAGTGAATACCTCGGTATTAATCACCTTTGTCATCATGCGCTGCTCTAATGTTTTCATGCCATTTAGAACATCAAAAGCTTTTTCAGAGTCTAGGAAAGCCCCTTTGATATAATACACGTCCCAAAACATGGTTTCAGACCAGTCAACGCCGTTCATGCTGCTACCCTTAGGCTGAAACATTCTATGGCCTTCACCAATTACAACGCCCGCTGTGGTAGCACCACTACCACACAAATCTTTCGTGTAGCTATGCATCACATAGTCAGGTCTTGCCGCTTTATTTTCATGCTGTAAAGGCTGATGTAGTACGGGTGTTGCCAACGTTGAATCTAACATGACCAATGCCCCCTCGGCATGGGCAAGCTCACAGATCCCCGGCACATCAAGTACATAACCATGAGGGTTACACGGTGATTCTAAATAAACATGCATATTGGCACCATTGGCCAAGCGCTCTGCATGCTCCTGCTTGGTCTGTTGCATAAAATCAGCAAAGCTCTGCGCATCGTAACCGTCAAACCAAGCGATTTGAATATCCATACGATTTTGTCTTGCGAAGTAATCATGAAGAAGCTGGTATACACCACCATAAACATTTCGCGACACAATAAGTACATCGCCATGACTTAACACGTTAGACAAACAGGCGTCGATAGCTGCCATACCTGAATTAAAGTTCCACGCAAGGTATTGTGCGGCGTACGGGCCAGCTTCCATATCTACAATAGCGTTAGCTAACGAAATATTTGTTGGGTTTAATAATCGAGAGTAAATTTGGTGTGTAAACTCTTTCCCCTGAAATGCATCATCTACCCACTCCGTGCAGGCATACACATACGTTGCGGTGCGCACTACAACGGGTGTCGCAGAAAAAAGCGCAGTTACGTTATCAAACAATGGATAGTGCCCTTGCGAACCATTACCGCCCGATAAACTCTGATAAGTTGCTCTAAAGGGGTTTTGCAGCGTGTCCAAAATTTTTGCTATTTGAAACGAAAGAAACTTTTTGGCATTGAAATACGCTACCCTGTCTTCTTTATCCAAGCCTTGTAACGTACTGTTGGTGATGTCCCAAAGCTGCATTACGCTAGACTGAGCGCCATAAAGGTGATGGGCTGTGCTGGCAAGCGCTTTTCCATATTCGCTTGTAGCATCGATACCAAAGTGAGAGAGTTGCTCAGCAACTAATGCATCGGTAGTTTGTGCATCTGTTGAATTTCGTTTTGGCGAAAGCACTTTGGCGTGCTCGACATTGATAGAAGAAGTAGTATTTGACTGCATAGTGATTCCATTACGTATTGATACCAATGTGAATTGATATGACACCATTTTATTAACAAAAATGTAAAACTTTAATCACAAATTTAGAACAGCATGCTGCGCGATAAATTAATGGGAAGAGGAAAGAAATGTTTACTTTTGGAAAGATGAGCTAATGAAAAGTGACAGACAACACTCAATAGAACTTACCATTTTAAGTGACGAAGCTAAGCAAATTAAACAGGCGCTTGAAGCAAAAGAAGAAAAACTCACATCGCTACCCATTGCAATTGTTCAGTGCGAAACCTCACCTGATGAAATTGATGTTGAGAGGGTCACAGTTTTGCTGGCCGACCCTGATCTTGCTGCTCAAATAGTGCATGATTGTGACAACTTAATTTGGTGTCAGTCGACGTGGGCAGGCAATGCACCATTGTTACGTGCGGAAAAAAAGGACTATGTGCTCACAGGGCTAAAAGGCGTTTTTGGCAAGTTAATGCGTGAATATGTGTTCGCTTATTTACTTCACCATGCTAGAAATATTTCTACTTTTGAAAAAAATCAGTCAGCCTCACCTCCCATATGGGAAGCATCACCACGCCTGCCTTTGCATGGACAAACCTTAGGTATTTTGGGCGTGGGCAGTATAGGACAAGCGTTGATACCTGTTGCGCATGCATTTGGAATGCGAGTTATTGGCCTGTCGCGCAGCGGTAGAACTGTTGAAGGCGTTGAAAAAGTTTATACACCAGATGAAATTAGCGAATTTGCACAAAGCGTTGACCACGTTGTTAACCTCATGCCAGACACAGCGCAAACGCACAACATGGTTTCATATGATTTATTAAACCACCTGAAACCGTACAGCATTTTCATTAATGCTGGGCGTGGAAGTGCTGTTGATGAAGAGGCTCTTATTCAATGCTTAAATCAAGGGACGCTCGCACACGCAGTGCTTGATGTGTTTCAACAAGAACCTCTACCTGCCGAGCATTCATTTTGGAAACACACCAAGATATCAGTAACGGCACATACCGCAGCAGAATCGGCGCCTTCCGATGTGGCCGATGTGTTTCTAGAGAACGCGTCGCGCTACGTTGTAGGCAAACCGCTGCTCCACCAGTTTAATTTCGAAAAAGGCTACTAATCCACCAAACGTCGAGCCCATGTATCTGCCGAGCATGGGCTGTGTTTCAAATTAGTTGCGTGGATCAGTTGCAGTAACTTCTATGCGATGATGGTGCTTCTCGTGAAATGAAAGGAGCTGCGGATATGCTTTCATATCGTGCAATTCCCTGAACAGTACCCAATCTATAAGCGTGAACAAGCAGATTTCAGGATAATCCCAATTGGCAAACGCTCCAGCGCTAATTTGTTCAGATAGAACGCTCAATACAGACTCAATTCTTTCGTTTTGCAAACGGTAATACATTTTGTCTTGATTAATATCGAAGTCAGAGCGCTTTAACAACATTAACTGTACAAATGAATCGTTAGCAGCATCTATCAGCGTAAGTTGATTTTCCTCATCCCAAGACAGTACGTCATGACCGAGCTTTTCAGCTAAATAGCGATAGATAAGCCTAGAGTCAAAAATAACACGCCCATCGTCTTCTAGACAGGGCACTTTTAACGTCGGATTTCTTGAAGCCAGCAAGTCGCGATCGGCACCCGAGAAAATTTGCAGATTTAAGAACTCATGCTGAGTGGATGCTAAAACTATGCGAATACGACGCACATAAGGAGATGTGGTAGAGCCATACAATTTCATACAAAGTGCCTTAAGCCGAAATGTGATGAAATGAGTGTAGCCGGAATGAACGATAAAAAGGAAGAGTTAGCCTAAAAGCAACCGATAAGCATACATATTTCTGAGATGTATGCTTATGGTCATTAACGCTTTTTAAACGCTAAAACTAGCGCCACAGCCACAGGTTGTAGTGGCGTTAGGGTTTTGAACAAGAAAGCGAGAGCCTTCTAGGCCATCTACGTAATCAACCACACCGCCCACTAGATACTGAAGGCTCATTGGGTCTACCACCAATGTAACGCTATCTTTTTCAATGGTCATGTCGCCTTCATTTACCTTCTCGTCGAAAGTAAAACCATACTGAAAACCTGAACAACCGCCGCCAGTAACATAAACACGCAGTTTCAAATCCAGATTTTCTTCTTCTGTAACAAGGGCTTTAACTTGTGCTGCCGCTGCGTCAGAAAACTCAATGGGCAACGCCGTTTCTACTGACATACCTACCTCTTAATCAATACCGTGCGCTTTCACGTACTCGTTACTGTCAATTATCTAATACTTGAGTATTTTCATCAACTATTGAGGCGAAAGTTAATCAAATCAAGTAACGAGTTACATCAGGAACACCTGAGAGCACGCTGAACTGCATTTATCATCAACCAATAAAATGTCTAGGTTATCTGACATGCACTTTCGGTATGTTAATGGTAAAACACGTCCCCACATTAACGGCAGATTCAACATCGAGAGAACCATTATGCGCATCAATAATATTCTTTGATATGGCAAGCCCAAGGCCAGTGCCTTCCCCTACCGGCTTCGTAGTATAAAACGGTGAAAATATCTTCTCTAAATTTTCTTCGCTTATTCCCACACCAGAATCTCTAATTGACACGGAGTGTTGTCCAGAAGACTCACCTACTGTCACCAGAACATCACCACTTTGTGTCGTCGCATGAAGGGCATTGATAATAATGTTTAAAACAACCTGCTCAATTTCACCTCGGTTGGCGCTAATCATCGCGTTGCCCTCAAAAAGTTTTAGCTGCAATTCATGGCTTTTCTGTTTACTGTAAGATGCAACTTTAAAGGCATGAGAGACAATATCGTTCAAATCTACGGGAGAAAATTCAGTTTCTCCGCAATAAACGAAAGTACGCAGGCTGTCACTTATGTTGCTCAGCCGATCAATGCCTTCTACGTTATCCTGTAATACTTCGTTGAAGTTTTGTTTAATGTTCGCCAACGAAGACAATATCGACGCAGCTTTTTCATTAAGTTCCGAACCCTTGTGTAATTCATCTAGCGAGATAAATAAGTCTGAAAGCGTTTGTTTAAGATATTTATTATTAGCTGAAATGAATGCTAAGGGGTTGTTTATTTCATGGGCAACACCGCTAGCGAGTACGCCAAGAGACGACATTCTATCCGCTATAGCTAATTGTTTTTTTACTTGGGTAAGCTCTTCTTGTAGTTTAGTACTTCGCTGGAATTTTTGTTCAGCCAGCTTGTCCATATTAAGCTTTTCAAGCCCCATTCTGAGCTGGGCAAGGTGCGTATCTAATATGAACAACATCTCCTCTTCAATTGTGGGCGTTTCAATAATAAGCCCTATCCACCCAAGATGCTCTTGGTCAAACACAAAGTTGGAATAGACGAACCATACCGTGCGTCCATCACTCACAACGTGGTCATTGACCGAAAGTTCCTGGATGCACCACGAATGAATAATGCTATCGATATCAGTAGGAAAAAGGCTAGGTAAATCAATTTCGCCTAAACATGGCTCCAGCCGCCCTTGAATAAGTTGATTGCCTTGAAATTTACTATCACGACTGAATAAACATGTCGCGTAGCTAGCAGAAGTGAATTCGTAACAGAGGCCTAACAGCGACTCAACCAGTGTCTGCCTACTGTTACTATTTTTTTGCTCTTGTGCAGACTTGACCAGAAACTCAATTTCGGCCTGCTTTTCATTACTATTAGAGATAGCCTCACGCAGATTTTCATTCGCCAGGTAAGTTTTCTTTGCATAGTCATCAAGCAAGCTTTCGGCAGACTGGCGCGCTTTTCTCTCGCGTTCCAGCCGCCTTTTCAGACGCGAGATTTCATTTTTTAAAGCAGTAATCGTTGAAGCTTGCTCAGTTAACTCAGCATTAGCCAAGCCAGTGTCCAATGAATCCAGTGAATCCATAGCAACCTCCGATAAAGAGCACTCGCTGTGCATAAACGGTCAATTATATCGAGCCGAGTGCAGATTCTTTCTTCCAGTCTAGTGCAAAAAGCACTCACGACCTACACTTCTCACGTGTTATTAGCCCAAAGACTAATACATACAAAGCTTTTATGTTGTGAGCCTTTTCGTCATATTAGCACTTTATTAAAGCCCAAATTATTGTTCTGGTAATGTGACATTAAGTTCTAACACGCTGCAGTCATCATTATTATCCAACTGCACAGACACCTGGTCGTCAGCAATCGTCACATATTTGCGAATTACCTGAATAATCTCTTGCTGCATCATTGGCAGATAGTCCGGTTCAGTGCGCTTTTTCCGCTCGTGAGCCACAATGATTTGCAGGCGCTCTTTAGCTACTGCCGCAGTGCTTGGTTTTTGCTTCTTTTTAAGCAAATCAAAAATACCCATTACTTACCTCCTAGCAGTCGCTTAAAGAACCCTTTCTTTTCTGCCTCAAGAAAACGATGCGGAACTTCTTCACCTAACAACCGTTTCACTGCATCGGCATACGCTTGGCCAGCGTTGGCCTCTGAGTCAAGAATAACTGGCTGGCCTTGGTTAGACGCTTTTAGTACCGCCTCTGATTCAGGAATAACGCCAAGTAAAGGAATGGCTAAGATCTCTTCAACGTCTGCAACGCTCAGCATTTCTGCACTTTCAACACGTGTAGGGTTGTAGCGTGTAAGTAAAAGGTGCTCTTTCACCGACTCGCCCTTCTCCGCACGCAGCGACTTACTTTGAAGAATACCTAAAATACGGTCTGAGTCACGTACAGAGGACACTTCTGGATTTGTTACTACAATGGCCTCATCGGCGAAATACAGTGCCATTTGCGCCCCTTGCTCAATACCCGCTGGTGAATCGCAAATGATAAAGTCGAAGTCTTTTTTAAGCTCATCAAGTACCGCTTGAACACCTTCAATAGTTAGCGCGTCTTTATCGCGTGTTTGAGATGCTGGCAGAATAAATAAATTGTCGGTGCGTTTATCTTTAATAAGCGCTTGTTTTAAAGTTGCTTCTTTATTAATAACGTTTACAAAATCGTATACTACGCGACGCTCACAACCCATAATTAGGTCTAGGTTACGTAAACCTACATCAAAATCTATCACCACAGTTTTATTGCCCGCCAATGCCAGACCTGTGCTAAGTGCTGCACTTGATGTGGTTTTACCTACGCCACCTTTACCTGACGTTACTACGATAATCTTTGCCATTTATTTTTTCCTGTTCTTCGTACTGCAACTTACAACGCGGTGTTAACTTAACGGTGCAATACGCAATGTTTCTTCTTCTAAATATATTTGCGCCGGCTTTTTCCAGCAGTCGCCTTTTACTGACTCGTGCATAATAAATTGCCCCGCAATGGACACAAGCTCAGCATCAAGTGACTGACAAAAAACTCGTGCATTATTATTTCCCTTTACACCAGCCAACGCGCGACCTCTTAGAGTGCCGTAAACATGAATGTTGCCATCAGCTAGCACCTCTGCACCTTCACTCACCGACGCGGTTACCACTAAATCGCAGCCCTGAGCATAGATTTGTTGCCCTGATCGAACTGGACGCGACACCACTTTAGCGGGTTTAAGGGCACTAACTGGCGCACTTGGCGTAGGCTGTACCGCATTACTTTGTGGGCTAGTCTCTGTAGTCTGGACCACATTGCTTTTTTCATTTTCAGTGGGTGTGGAGTTTGTGTTTGCTTCCGAACGCTGTGACTTCAAAGCGCTGTCGGTAAACTTACTTTGACTCACATCAGCTAACCCTAAATCGTTAATGATGGGTTTGAGTTCTGCAACCTCTCCTTTCACTGCCATTGGCTGAAGGTGTAATCGCTTGCACATAGCGACAAGCAACTCGAACTCGGTTGCCGACAATGGCTTTAGAAGCTGCAAAATTAAAGACGAGCGAGTAAAAAACTGAGGGGCGCTAGCAATTTTCTGCGTAAGCTGCGCTTCGAACTTATCTACTTCAAAATCTATTACTTCAAGTACAATACTGGTCAGTGTTGTACCTTTCATGCGAAAGCACGTTTCTGTCATTTTTTCTTCCCGAAAAGGCTTTTTATACATCACCGATAAAAAAGCCAGTTGGCACCATTCAGGGTACCCGATTACCACTGCTTCACTGTATCAAAATTACCTTTAACGGCAACCGCTATAGCCTTTAAAAACGTGATTTAAGGGTATATTGAAGCAACAGTTGAACAACTATTAACCAACCACCAGATAATTGTCTAAAAGGTAATAGGTTTAAGACGAAAAATAATGCTCTACATATAGTTACTTTTGAGATTCTACTACCGTGGAGAGTGCTTCATCCCAAGGTATTGATAGTTCATAATTGCCTTTTTTGGTTTTGTATTGATAAAAGGCTGTGGTGAAGGATATTGATTCAGGTGTGACGTTCTCAGGCAATTGAAACGCAATATTTACCGCCTGGAAAAAACGAAATCGATATTTGATATCCTGCTCAATAAAAGCTGGATTGCCCGAGGAAATAACAAACTCTTTATCATTTTTCTGGCCTACTTTTTTCTTGCCCACTAGGGAGACTTTCAGCGCGCCATTTATCACCGCTTTTTGCTTACGCGACTGCAACAATACCATCCTTAGTTGGTAGCGGTTATCGGCTAGTTTAAATACCTCCACTCCCTCAATGACAAATCCGTTTTCAGCTTTTTCCGGCGCCATTACGCGCTCATAAAAGGTGAGAAGTTCTTGCTGTGCCTCAAGTTCTTTGCGCTGTTCACTTACTACAGTGGTTATTTTTTCTTTCTCAAGCTTTGCTAATTCAAGCGCGACCTCAAGCTGATTAACCTTCGTGGTAAGCTGGTTGTTCTCAAGAGACAAAACGCTTATTGTCTCTTGCTGCCCACGCACTTTTTTGCTGTTGCCTTCATCAAAATAACGTGCTGTTTGGTAACCGAATCCAATCATTAGCATCATTACTAGCGCCATCACAAGCGACCATTTATGATTTCCTATCGCGCTTTTAAGTTGATCTATTGTCATTTTCTACGTCAATTTTATTGCTTAAACACGTGGTTCTTAACATTATGAAAATTAAGTGGTTGTGGTAAGCTTCGTACTTATGTTGACCCTACTGTAACACATCATGCGCATACAGGCTTTAAGAGAGGAAGTTGCTCACCCACGGACATCTGTTCAGTTATGTTTATTGGGTATTGTAGGTGGCACCAGCGCAGCATTTATTATCATACTTTTCAGGCTTTGTGTTGAGTGGCTTCAAGAGACAGGCATAACAAGCTTACAATCTGTTCTAAAATACGATTGGCTAGTGTGGCTTATAATGCCGCTGTTAAGCGTTGCTTTAATTTTGTTTATTGCCTTTCTCACTGGCTTTAAACACTACCGGCTCGGCATTCCTTTTGTTATTCACCGCGTTAAGTATTACTACGGGCATATCCCTTTTAGAACAACAATAAACCAATTCTTTGGAGGCATGTTGGCGCTTGCCGGCGGATTCGTCGTTGGACGCGAAGGCCCATCAGTTCATTTAGGTGCATCGGGGAGTAGCTTTTTAGGCCAATGGCTTCGTCTGCCCTACAACAGTATTCGAATACTGGCTGGATGCGGCATTGCAGCGGGCATTTCCGCTTCATTCAACACGCCTTTCGCGGCTGTAATCTTTGTGATGGAAGTCGTACTACGAGAATATAAAATTCATATTTTCGTTCCTGTGATGCTCGCCGCCGCCTGCGGCTCAGTGCTTACACGGATAGTGTTTGGTGAAGTAAACGAACTTGCTTTTCTTTCCTTCCACGCCATCAGTCAATGGATGTACTTTTACCTTGTTATCTTAGGCATTCTGCTTGGTATGCTAGCAGTGCTGTTTAATAGCCAGCTAATGCGGGTGATGACGTGGTTTAGACCCGTATCGATGGTATGGCGTTTAATTTTAGCTGCCGCTATCACTGGCATTATCGGTATGCTAATACCAGAAGCATTAGGCGCTAGCTTTGTCGATGTAGAGCTCCTTTTCGCCAGTTCGCCTGGCACGTTACTGCTTGTTTCTACTCTTGTTTTTAAAGTTATTTTAGCGGTCTTTGCCATTGGATTAGGTATACCAGGTGGCATCATTGGCCCTGTAATGGTAATTGGCATGTTAGCGGGGGCCGTGTTGCTATTACCATTGGCCTATTTCATCGATGTGCCAGAATTTACTAGCAGTTTTGCATTACTGGGGATCGCAGGCATGCTAACGGCCGTTCTTCATGCCCCACTAGCTGCGTTATCTGCTGTCATGGAGCTATCTTATAGCCCACAAATTATTTTGCCCGCCATGCTGGTAATTGTGCCCGCTTACGTCACGTCTACACAGTTTTTTGGAAATCGCTCTATCTTCATTAGGCAACTTGATTATCAAAACCTTCCTTACGCTATTTCGTCAATTCGTGAAGCTTTGGAGAAAACAGGCGTATTGGCAGCGATGAATACAGACTACAAACTGTTTCACGATGCGCCCGAGGCTGCGTTACGCAATTACCTGGCAAATAACCCGACAAAAATTGTGGTGCAAAAGTCAAAATTTGAAATAGATGTGCAGTATAAGCTGGTCCAATACAATGTCAGTCTCGATCATGATGCATCCGCACTCTCTTATTATGAAATGGAGGGAGTAAGCGCACAGTCAACGCTTCATGAAGTATACGAACACTTGAAAAATTCGCGCTCTGGCGCGGTGTATATTTACGACCAAGAGCTCACCGATATTGTGGGCGTGGTCACTTGGAATATCTTACAAAGCTTCTTACAAAAGGCGCATTATTAACATGTATATCTTATGGTTTAAGGCACTTCACATTTTCTTCATGCTTGCGTGGATGGCGGGGATCTTCTACTTACCTCGTTTATTTGTGTACCACGCATCCACGCAATCACAAATTGTTAAGGATGAGTTTAAGGTAATGGAGCGCAGACTATGGCTATTCGTTACTCCGTTCGCCTTGCTTACGCTTGCTTTTGGGGTCGCGCTTATCATTAGCTATGGTGCAACCTGGTTTAAAATGTCTGGGTGGTTACACCTAAAATTACTACTTTTACTTGCGCTTTATGGATACCACTTCTATTTGTTTAAGTTACTAAAGCAGTTTGCGCGAGATGAAAATAGACATTCTCCGCGGTTTTATCGCTTCTTAAATGAAGCACCTGTTCTGGTCGTACTTGCAATTGTATGCCTCGCAGTTGTTAAACCTTTGTAAAAAAATACAAAAATTAGGCTATCAGGCAAGAAAAAACAATGTAGTATGAAAGACAGCACTCAAGGAACAAGTGCTGCACAGGAGACCAAACCAAGGGTGACCTTGGTTTGATTACATTGACTTGTTAAAAGCGGGATAGACACATGGATGAAAGTAATCAACACCTAAAGCACTTGCTTAGACAGACTGATCTTGCATTTAAAGCTTTGATGCGAGACCCCTCTTCACTGTATCTTAACGAGCAGTATGAAAAAGCGAAGCTAGAACTTGATAGCTATACAGCGTCATTAAAACATACGCTTGATCAACGGCATCAACAACAGCAGCAACGCTAGTTTACTTTATTAAACATTTCGAATTGATTCGGTAACGCAGACGCAAGCTCGCCTGCAAGCTTTATATAATCTTGAATTAGTGCCGGAAGCTGTTTAATAAGAAGAGCTAAATTATCTTTTAGCTGCGCCGCTTGCTCGGGGTTTCTATGCTTTAGTGCCAACTCTATGTTTGCGAGCGTTGAAAACATTTTTAGGCATCTAGAAAGCCTGACTTCAGGTGTTTCATTGTTTTTCCCAGTATTTATGTCATCAGGTGTGCCTGCGTTTTGCTTTTTGTCTAAATGACGCCATGCATTTTGCCAAACGGGTTCAACGAGCTTGTGTACGCGCAATAAGCCATTTAGCCACAGTACCAATTCAGCGCTGGGTTTTACCCCTGTATTTGTATCAACAGGCACAAATAATTGAGCATCTACAGGCATGAGCCCTTGTCGCATAAAATCAAGATGAGCGCGTAAGCCGTTCATCAAAGTATCTGCAAGCTCATCCACGTCAGTATCTATTAGCCTGCTACCACTTTGCTGAATAAGCCACGGCATCCATTGCTCTGGCATAGGAATTTCTGGCGTTGCCGCAACAGCGAATATCATCCCATCGGCTTCAACGGGTGTCGGTAGCACTTTATTATCCGCGTGTTTTTGGACAACGTTTTGTATATGTGTAATAGGTAGTGCTTGGCTCACCAGTTATTCCTGTATACGTCTGCAATATTGTTTGATGGCATAATCGGCTGCGCATCTTTCTTACTGATACTGCCTGTTTACCCTTTGATTCACAAGCAATGTTGCATGCTCGCTCACCTGTTGTCATGATAACAAAACTTAACTAAGAGTCGTTGTAATGGCAAAAGATAAATCTGGATATATCATCGCTGCAGCCTTCATAGGCCCTGGCACCGTCACCACAGCAAGCCTAGCAGGCGCAAATTTTGGTTTTCATCTAGTGTGGGCACTATTGTTTTCTGTTTTCGCGACAATCGTACTTCAAGATATGGCCGCTCGCTTGGGTGTTGCCAGTGGCAAAGGCTTAGCGAACGCCATGAAGGATATGGCGTATAAACCATGGCTGAGAAACACATTTATATTACTTATTGTTTGCGCTATCGGTATCGGCAATGCTGCCTATGAGTCTGGTAATTTAACGGGTGCAGCTATTGGATTAGACGCATTTATTAATATAGGGATAGGTCCTTGGGCAACAATTCTGGGGGTTATCGCCATTGTGCTACTTTATTCCGGTAGCTATCAGTGGATAGAAACCGTGTTGGTGTACTTAGTTTTTATTATGGCTGGCGTTTTTCTTATAACGCTTTTGGTGGCAAAACCTGATCTATCCGCAATGCTCGCACAATTTACCTCACCTAAGCTAAATGCAGACGCAATTACCACTGTGCTAGCGCTCATTGGCACAACAATCGTCCCCTACAATCTCTTTCTGCACGCCAGCCTTGTAGCGAAATCATCAGAAGGGTTAGACAAACAGGCAGCAGTGAAGGCCTGTAGATCGCAATCAGCCAAAGCCATTAGTATGGGAGGACTAATCACATTGATAGTAATGGCGACGGCTATGATGGCCTTCTTCAACCAGGCGGCAACGATGGACGCCAGTAATATGGGCGCACAGTTAAAGCCCGTACTTGGTGACAAAGCACAATGGTTCTTCGCGTTAGGGTTATTTGCTGCAGGATTAACTAGCGCGATTACCGCTCCTCTGGCTGCCGCCTATGCCGTAACAGGTGCATTGGGGCTGTCTGACAACATGCAAAGTAAGCCATTTAAAGCAGTGTGGCTTGTCATTATTCTTATTGGCGTAAGTGTTGCTGCTTTGGGCTTTAAGCCGTTACCAGCCATATTGTTCGCACAAGCGACTAACGCATTACTACTGCCTGTTATCGCAATATTTTTGTTAGTTGTAATGAACAAAAGCCACACTTTAGGCAGCTTTAAAAATACGTGGAAAAGTAATATTGCAGGCGGGATCGTAGTCACCACCGTAGTGGCCTTGGGGCTTTACAAACTTTCAGGCGTGTTTTTGTAGACAAGAAATTTAAGCGGCATCTTGGTGAAAGTAACTCAAATAAAGTCGCTATGTTACCAAGCAAGATGCCGAAAACTATGTAGCGTTTTATTGCGCTAAACGGGCAAGAATATCGTCTAGCATGGAGCTACTACAGCCGAAATTAATTCTAAAGTGATCGGCCTTATGAAAGTCGATACCCGGTGATGGTCCCACGCCTTTTTCTTCAGCCCACGTCAACACGTTGTCAACGCCTAAGCCACTGGCATCAATCCAAGCAAGGAAAGTGGCATCATTTTTAATCATGCGTAGGCCATCAATTTGGTTAATTACCGTTACTACCTTGTCGCGGTTAGATTTTAAATAAGACAGTTGTGCTTGATGCCAATCGTCACAAAGGGTGAATGCTGCCTCAGTTGCCGCCAAACCTAATACGGTAACCCACGGCACAATACCAGCAGCTGCTTGGGTAAACGCTTGGCGTAACTTACGGTTTGGAATAATAGCGAAAGAAGTCCCTAAGCCCGCGATATTAAAAGTTTTACTTGCCGCCATTAGCGTAATGCTATTGTCAGCTAAGTTTACTTCTCGCCCTGCAGGGATGTGCTTCTTCCCCGGTTCAAGAATAAGATCGCAATGAATCTCGTCTGAACAAAGTTTTACATCATTTTTATTACAGATATCGGCAATGCGATCTAACTCTTCCTGAGTTAACACCGAGCCTACAGGATTCATAGGGTTACACACTATGAACAATTTGCATTTCGGATCGGCAGCCTCACGTTCTAGAGCATCAA
>ENA-OWNT01002003-OWNT01002003.1-seawater-metagenome-genome-assembly--contig:-NODE-2003-length-22670-cov-4.279334_pt1 | contig 22670 bp, 13 predicted proteins | sample MGYA00238136_ERZ651165 | MGnify/ENA primary metagenome ERZ651165 (study PRJEB26861, sample SAMN08777766) | seawater metagenome | isolation source: coastal seawater | place: USA: Florida | collected...
CTGCCCTGCCTTGCTTGGTCTCGGTGACCAAACTAACGCATGACAGCGACACGAGCGGGCTGGGCAACCTCGTCCTCCCCACCCACGATCGGTGCCGCCACCTGCGCCAGATGGCTGGCCCGACTTTGGTTCTTCTCCAAGGTCCAAAACATTGAACGGGATGAGTGGCTGGCTCGTGATTGGTAGCAGCCACGTCAGTTACAGTAGCTGCATTGGTTGGGTGCCATCGCCATGCGTACGGTGGGCATCGGCATCGCGGGTTGGCGTCGACACCGACGATGGCATCGGCATCGGTATTCCCGAGATGTGTGAGATGGCAGCACTGTTATCGCTTTCGTCATGCGTACTGGTTGGCTTTACCCGAACCACGCAGTGATATGCTGATGCGAGACTGACTTTTCATCGAGAGCCATCAGCTTGGCACTGCTTTAACCAGCCTGACTTTCATCGAGCGCCATCAGCCCGGCACTGCCGTCAGATTGTTCGTTGATTGTGCCAGCGCTGCCGCCCATGCTTTCGGTACAGAGAACTACGAGACTACCAATCACTGGTGGAAGTCAACTTCAGTTGGTACTGTTGGCCCTGCAGTTCCAAATGATGTATGTGCATCCCGTGTGGCGAAAACACCGGCAACAGTGTCTTTATCGGTCAGGGTATGTGAATCACTGCATGGTTTTCTGCCAGCTGCTTTAACGATCACCAACATTGATTTTTGTGTCGCGCTTGTTGCTTCTCTTTTTTTGTTGATGGTAACAACGACCACGCGCTGCGCGCTGTGTCGTTGCAACTCCCACTGAGTACAGACACAGTGAGAGCTAGTCGGGGAAGCCGACTTACTTTTCCTGGTGACCATAATGCCAGGCTCACGATCCACCCGTTTGTCCAAAGTTGACGTCGCTGGCGTGAGCGCCACCATCGAAGCCAAGCAAAGATGCGAACAGTTTGTAAACCTGACCCTCCGCTACAACTCTGTGCAGGTAGAGGAGAAAATCCCTCCGGACATCACGCGTTTGTATCAGCATGCCCACATGGATCGACAAGCCGATGTCGTCGAAAAAGAGACTGGCGAGCTGGACAACTTCTTGGTAGCCGCCCTTAGGGATCCATATTCCTACCTGCAAAGATACCCGTTTCACCAAGATCCAGCAGAAATGCAAAGCCTTCGCCGTGAGCTTACAATTTTCGGTCGAAATGCAGACAACCAAAAGGCACTCAGAGAAACTGCCCGCAAATGGGCGCTGCCAATGCTGCGGAAGTGGAGTCAACGTGGTTTAAACACGTGGCTAATCCTTTTAGACAACTTGGAGTTGCGGGAGCTGACTTCCCGGGACTTTCAGCTGTGTCTGTTCGACTACTTGTTCTCTTATGAAACTACTTTGCGGGGGGACGTCAATATTCCGCAGCTGCAATTCGGAGCGGACGGGCTGGTGGAACCTTTGTCTGCAAGCGCGTTGAAAACTTCGCTGCGACGCCAGGTCACAGAGACCTCAGAAAAAGCGACCACTCTTCGGTCCAGTTTAGAAGCTCTGGGAGAGGAGACAAACATCCGTTCGATCCAGGCGAAGCGTTTGAACAACATCATTCACATGCACTCGCAGAGTTTGTTCGTGGACAACGTCCAGAAAGGCAAGCACCACATTTTGTCCCTGAGCAAGGCCACCATCGCACTATCTCGCATTGAAGATCTCATACGCCAGTACAATGGAGATGAAATCCGCATCGAGGCTGATGTGGCAATTTACTTGGATTGCGATCTCCAAGGCGAGGGGTGCCATGGAAAAAGTCTGAGTTTCATCGCGCCCAGAGTTGAAGCGGTGAGGTCAGTGAAAATTGATGTAAGTGGGCGCAACAACTTGAGCAAACCTGGCGAGTACACGAAACGCGATCGAGGGACTGGCGATGGCGAACATGGTGACCACGGAATGCCAGGTCAGTCCGGCGGCAACATCACCGTAACAGCGTTTCACTTTGTCGGCAGGGAGATGGTGGAGTTCATCCAAGCAGGTGGCAACGGCTCCGATGGTGGCAACGGCGCTGATGGCGCTGATGGCAGAAACGGTTCAGATGGTGCCAAAGGCAACCCTACAGCACCATGGTTTGCATTCGGAGGTTACTGCAGAATTGATGAGGGTAAACCTGGCGAGAGTGGTGGGAAAGGTGGAAACGGTGGTGGAAAAGGGTTTGGTGGTGAGGCGGGCTTTGGCGGTGACCTTGTGGTCGAAGTGATGGCAGACAAACAGCCGCCCGAATCGACTACAGCTGCTGGCGGCGAAAGGGGCCAAGACGGAACAGCAGGTGTGTAGATGGCTTTGCTGTTGCTGTTGAAAATATGTTCTGTTACAGCTTTCGTAGTGCGGTGGCAAGTCGCAATATCAGCCGCACCAACAAACCACTGACGCGTACTTGTTGATGACTGCGAACAGGTCGCGGAGGCGAGGGCGGGATGCCAGGCCAAGACGGGGTTGACAAAGCGATTTGGAAGAACGGACTGTTCGGTGGACAACATTCGGATGAGGCACAGTACAAGCAGCGATCAGACGATCGAATTGTAGCCAATGTTGTGATGACTGCTGTCTTCCTACCTTTCGGTGCACTCATGTCGATTTTCGACAATCACGAGCCGACTGAAATTCGATCAAAGGCTGCATTTGTTCAGCTGCAAGACGAAAGGCGGCAGCGTGAAAAGGCCGCCAACATTGGGAAGGATGGGACGGTGTCGAAGAAAAAGCAGGTGCATGCAGTAAAAGCTACAGAAATTGACCAAGATGGCATAAAATCCAACTTTGTCCAAGGTTTTCAGTCCAAACGATCAAAAGACATCATTTTCGTCAGTCCAGAGATGAGAACCTTCTATGAGGCACTGACGGATGAGTCCATTCGGAGCGACGATGAACTGGACACAAAATTCTTCGAGCGAGTCAAAGGCGTTCGTAGTAAGGTGCAGGCAGTCATTCAAAACATTCAACAGCAGATGCAGCAGGAGCAGCAACGTGAGGAAGAGCAGGAGATGGAACGTTTGATCGACGCTCATGCGAATGCACAGCAGTCAACACAACCACCCGTGCTCTCCAAAGTTCAACCCTCGAACCGCACGTCCTTGTTTATCTTGGCGCGCAAACTGCTCATTGTGAAGCTTGCCTATCTGGAACCGTCTCCGCTGACCGAATCTGACATCATGCAGATCGTGTCTGCCCTTGAGACTGCGAAAGACTCTCGCTTTTGGCACGACCTGGCTGTGGAACTGTGGGTCGATTGCATTGCTGACTATGTTCAGTCACATTCCAAATCCGAAGTGCTGGCCTTGTTTGGCGATGCCACTGCTTGCAGGGTGGACCAATGGGTGAGCCGCGTGGGAGTGGGACCTTCATTCCTGGAAACATGCAGTGAATTGTTCGACGATGAATTTGCAGAGGGTCAACAGACCGCAATATCAGAGTTGCAATTGACGCCGACTCTCCTGGTGTTGTTTGTCTTCCGACATTACTTGGCCTCAGTGCCTGCTCATCAGCGACTATCATTTTTGGAGGTATCCCGAGTTGTATCTCTGTTAGTGAGCTTAAAAAGTCCGGGGTCAGTGACACGCACGTTGTTACGGCTGCCTGCAGTCAAGTGGGAAGCCGTCCTGGCAACCCAACTCCTCCGTGAAACCTTGCAGCCGTTAGAGGAATCGCCAGATGTCGTCGATGAAACCATCTTGCATCTTGATTCAATTGCTTCGCAGTTTGGAACACGTGCCAAAGAATCGTTTCGAGAACACATCATCACCAGCCGTCCAAACGGTTTGTCAGAGATCAATGCGACACTCAGAAAAATTGCTCGCAGGGAATGGACACTCAATCAAGATACGATGGAAACCCTGACCAGGGTTTCGGCAGCATATTGGAAGACCCTGGACCTGTCAATGGAACTACAAACTACAGCTCGCAGCAGCGACCAATTGATTAGCATGATTGAAGAAGATCCAAATAATTCTGACTTTTTGGACTGTGATTTCGTCATGTTGCACAAGCTCGTGGAGCGCATCAACAACAGCACTCGGTTTGCATCGTTCAAGCGAAAGAAAGACGTCACCAAATATATTGCGCAGCATCGAACTGACGTGGAAGAGCTGCTCAACAGAGACAATCCAGACACAATACTACGGTCGGAGAAGTTTCAAATTTTGATGGCATTGATTGTGAGGGCAGTGTACCTCGAATTCTCGTTCTCTCCGCGGAGTACTCAGCTTCTTGCCGTGCTGATGACACTTATCAAAACACGCGACTCGTTGCTGGAGGTGCACACTGGGGAGGGGAAAACTCTGATTGTGATGATGTTGGCGGTGCTGAAAAGTCTGGCTGGGAAAGCTGTTGATGTTGTCACAAGCTCACCGGTGCTGGCTAAGCGCGACGCCGAAGAAAGCGAGAGTTTCTTTGAAATGTTTGGATTGAAGGTGGGTCACAACTGTGATTCCGACACCAAAGCAAGACAGGATGCCTATAAACAAGACATTGTCTACGGAGATGCGGCAGCATTTGAGCGAGATATGCTGATGGACCGCTTCTACCACAGCAACGTACGCGGAGCCCGACACTATGGTGATGCAATCGTAGACGAAGTCGACAGCATGTTGTTGGATAAGGGAGACCACATGCTTTACCTCTCCCAGAGCATCCCTGGAATCGAGTATCTTGAAGGCCTGTATGTCACCATCTGGTTTGCGGCCCAGAGCGTTTCCTTCAACATGCCGAATGATGAAGCGGTCGAAAAAGTTCGCACTTTTGTGGAGCAACAAATCGAAACAGGCGACGTCCAAATCCCAGTTGCTTTCGAAGAATTTGTAGCCGACCGCTTGGACCTCTGGATCCAATCTGCATTTTTGGCGCGGGGGGGTCTCGGTGTCAATGACAGTTACACCGTTGGTGGAACGCAGGAGGAGGTCGTAACCATGGACAAGTCGACTGGCGTAAGGTTGAGCGACTGTCACCTCAGCGAAGGTATTCATCAGTTTTTACAGCTCAAGCATCTCCGACGATTTTCCCCGGAAACGCTCAAGTCCATTTTTGTCTCGAACAAAAGCTTTTTCAGTTACTACCAATCCCTATCGGGACTGAGTGGTACGCTGGGTTCGGAGAACGAGAAGACCATGTTAGCTTTGGAGTACAATCTTGACGTAGCATACATTCCAACAAACAAAGACAAGCTTTACACCCAAGAAAGTCCGATTCTGGCCGAAGACCTCGATGTGCACTTGGCTGAGGTCATCAAGGATGTCCGAAATAAGCATGCGCAGCATCGACCTGTGCTGATAATCAATGAAAACGTTGCCGCTGCCAAAAAGTTGAGCAAGGGTCTGGAAAAAAATGGCATTTTCCCGACACTCTACTTTTTCGACGGTGACTTCATTCCCAGTACGTTGACCCGCACCGACGTCATTGTCTCCACCAACTTGGCTGGCCGCGGTACTGACTTGAAGATCCCGCCCAACATTGCCAAATCTGGCGGACTACACGTGATTCTGACGTATTGTCCATCTAATTTACGCATTGAGAGACAAGCGTTTGGGCGGGCAGCACGCAAAGGTCAGCCTGGTTCTGGGCGCTTCATCCTGGTCGATCGCATTGCTGGCGCAGCAGAACCTGATTTGCATTCTCGCGATATTTTTGTATTGGAAAAGCAGTTTGAGCGCAACCAATCAGAAGCGGTACGATTGCGTCGCCTGCGCGAGTATGGATTGGACCAGATCAAGTTGGAGGAAGAGTTGTTAGCGTTGTTCGGCGCCGAGGTGTTAGACTCCATCGAGATTGAAGAAGACGGTATCCGCGCAATTGTTGTGGACAATGCTTTGTCCGAATTTTCTCTCTGGCTTGACAAGCAACGCTTTCGGGTGAAGGCTTGCAAAACCGCCAACGCTGCCGCGGTGCTCAAGGAGGAGCTTCGAGAGTACATCCAATTACTCAACAGTAAGGGTCGATTTGACAGCGCCAATTTCCACAATCCACTTTTCAACTTAAGGCTCGCCAAGCACCATTTGAAGGAGGAAGCGTATGGTGAAGCTATTTGCGAGTTCAGGCGTGCCATTGCCAGAGACACGGAGTTTGCGGAGTTTTCACACTACTATCTGGCTGCTGCACTGATCAACCAAGACTCTGACAACTATCGCGACGCGATTCGGCATTTTCAACAGGCAGAACAGCTGATTCGAAAACGGCTCCAAGCGTTTGCGACACTGCCCCAGGTTGTAAAAAAAACGAAAGAGTTCCAGCTAAAAGCTGGCGAAGGGACAGGCAGTGACCTCTACAGTGTGCAGATACAACATAAAATGACGATCTACAACGCAATTCTGTCATCGATCTTGGTGGCGGCTGGCACGCGCCCGTTCGATGCTGGGGCTCTCACCACCACTTGCATAAACGACGAACAGAAAGTGAAACTTGTGGAGAAGATGAAGAAGAACCGAACTTTGTTGGGTCCGGTGCAGCTCATCGAAGAGTTTGACTTCAGCGAATCAAACATTGCGAGCAAGTTAATGTGCCCGGAGTTGACATCATCTCGCAAGGCCGAGATCGCAAAAGTGGTGCTGCGTAACCGGCACAATCTGAAACCGCAACTGTTCGAAGATCTGTTGGGAAATGCAGATGAATTATTCGAGCGCCTGGCCTCGAAAGGTATTGTGTCCGCGGAGGAGGATCAGGAATTTCTCCTTTCAGAGCATCTCTTTACTCCACTGCCACGCGCTATTGTAGATGACAGTTTGCAGAAAGGTGACCGCGTGGTGCTTGGGTCGCGCCAATTTGTTGTTAATTCGGTGAAACGACACGAAGATGACGGCGTTGTGGAAATTGCGATGTTTGAAATTCGCAAACGCGTTGGTGGATTGGACAAGGACGCGCAAATACTCTTGTACCGCAATCAAGAGCCGCACTTCTATTGGAAGATTGGTGAAAAAAAGGGCAAGCAGGTCAAAGGCGAGCACCCGACGTTCACCGTGTTTCATGTCAACCGGGCAGACGTATTTAGGCATGCGAAGATGCGCCTCGTATCCTCCACCAGTCAAACCAAGAAAGGCGGGGGACATAATTTCACCGGAAAGGCGGCCCAACTCGCAGGTGACACAATAGGGATTGATTGCTTTGCAGACAAACGCATTACAATCGAACTTGGCGTGCATACTCAAACTGGTGAGTACGGGATCCACAACATATCGTGCAGTGGTGGGGAGTCGACAACACCGTCGAAAGGAATCCAAGATGTGAGCATCAAGCTCACGGACAAGTTCCGAGTCACAAATGACGCTGCAGATGCAATTGCGGCATATTTCTCTGACCCCACTTTCAAAGAGAATTACCCACCTCTGGACGCGGTGTCAGATCTACTTCTTGCGAGTCAAGGGCGAGTGATTTCGAAGGCAGACGTTATGATGCACAATCGACAACAATGTGCAGAGAAGTTTGTGGCACAACTCTGTCACTTTGGTATTGCGCACTCAGAGTATGTTCAGGACGTCGACGAGAAAGTGGCGAAACGTGAATTTGAAACAATGGGCATGTCAGCGCATGAGGCAAAGGAGCTTGCAGAAGATTTTGCCAAAGCCGTCGAAAAGTTGGTTGGAAAAGTTATTACTGCATTCGAGAAGCAGTCTGATTCAGGAACCATGATTGCCACTTTTAAAAAGGTTCGGGACGACCTTCAAGACAGCTATTCGTATTCCATGCACCGGGACCTGGAGGCAATGTCCTCGCTTGGATTGGACTCTGTCGTTCGCATCGAGAACAAACCTTTTTGGTGGGGTCCGCTGGTTGTGTTTTTGCTTGGCTTAGCCCAAATCGTCTTGGGTGCGGTTTTGACTATCCTAGGCGCACCCAACCTGGGGATGGCATTCATTTCCGAAGGTATCGGTGACATTCAGTACGCGATCGAAGCACAAATCAGCGGGAACTTCAGTTGGAGTGACTACTTGACATACAAACGGGAGAGTCTGGCAATTTCAATGCTCACGTGCGGCATTGCTGCGGGGATCAACGCTGGAGTCAAGGTCGCCACCGGGGGCATCAAGGCAGCGATGAAAATTGTGATTGAAAAGGTGTCGGAAACGATCTTGACGACAATTGCCATGGCCGGCATTGACAAAATTTTGGACACTATCTTTGACGCAGTGGTGAACACCATGGTTGGACAAGCTAAAGGCAAAATGAGTATTGCTTTCGGTGGGCTCCAAAGCAAGCTGGAGACGTTGTACCAGAAGACATGCAGCCAAAGTGGGGTTCGTCGCGTGATGGACAAAATCAGGGATCAGTACTTCAATGGCCCAACAGTGTTTGAACAGGTCGAGAGACGTTGCCACCAAGTCGTTGGGATGATTGCAACCACCATTTCTAATGCAGTTGCAGTGCGCAAAAACCACGGTGCTGGTTTCAAAGCCCTGGCCGCGGTGGGCGAGACGATTCAGAAAGCCTTGAAGGTCACAAAATACGCCAGCAGCATTGCAAAAGCATGCACCGAAATGCAGCGTTTTGCAATGCATGCGGAGCAGATCGTCAACGAAGCCAATCGCAACGCGGTGAAGTCGAACGCAAATGCGGAGGCCGAGAGTGACGCTTTTATTGGAAAGGAGGTGTCGCAGTGGGAGCAAATGGTGGTCCACAAAATGATCTCGTACTTGCGGAACGGCATTCTGAAGCCCGAGATCCAAAAGAGCCTGAACACTTACCTGTCTCAGGTTTCCAAAGAGATGCTATCAGGCCTCACTTCGAAGTTGTCAGAGAAGGATGGTTACGAAGCAAGCCTTCGGCAGGCACGAGTTCACAATTTGTGCGAGTTGATGCAGCCCGATGCGCTGTTTGTTGGCAAAGACATCAAATCAGTGATGGACACACTGCAGGACAAACCAGGAGCGCTCAACGAGATTAAACCGAACGACGAGGCTATGGTCTCCAACACAGAAGGGTACTCTGTCAAGGACATCCGCGAAATGTTTACCGATGCACAGTTCTTCGAGCACAAAGGACGACTCCTGTTTGTCCCGTCCGAGGTATACAAGGCGCCACCGGTCAATGCCAAACCAAGTGTTTCTCCACAGCAGCTGTACGACGACAAGTTGGCGCGTTTGAGGAAAAAGTATCCCAAAGTCGATGACGAGGAACTTAAAAAGAAAGCCGAGGAGTATGCCCAGAAAGCACACAAGCAGTTGAAAGCTCAGAATCTGAAGGCAATGGAGAACACTCAAGACGTCATTAAACACCCAGAGTTGAAGGCAAAGGTCGCCAGTGTAGACGATCCCAACTCCGACACAGTTTCCAGTGAGACTGCCAGAGTGACTTATCCTGAGTCTGACGGTAGCTTGCACGAAATGACGGACAGTTTGGAGTCGCAGGCCATAGCATTCGTCAACCTGTTGGACGCCAAGGAGAAGGGTGACCCAGCTGCGATATTTGCAATTGAAGCACTCGCCGAGAAGGGGATTCACATTGGAACCAAGCCCAAAGTGATCGTTCACCGCGAGGAACACAATGGCGAAGTAAAAGAGGCCCGACAGGAAGCCCCGTGTCTGCAAGTGGGCGGCAATGTGTATGTATCTGCAGACTCAGACGCTGCTGCAACCTACCTTATGTCACTCGCGACGGGGAACGTGGGACCAATGTTAGCAACTACAGAAGGTGGTGTCGACACTACCGCAGTGACTGCCACTTTGAACGAGCTTGACGCGTGCATTCCGCAGCAATTTCGCGCGCCTGACCCCGAGACTGGAGCTGGATCGAGCCCAGCAATTGGAGTTGTGATTGGCGACGACTTCGTTCCGGCGCCCCAGGGCAGATTACCGGGCGTTTTCGAGTCCAATTTCGTGGGACACATGGCCGAAAGTGGCGCATCATTCCCTATTGCAGTGGAAGATCCCAACACGGGGCTACCTCGAGTCGTGTCGTATGACCCCGAGGACGTTGCGCATGCCTTCCAAGGGTTCAGGTCGTTCTGGAGTGGGTCTGGCAAGGGGCATTTTTCGCCGGGGAGAGCTGCTTCGCCGGTGACCACAGGCAGCCAAGATGTCGCAAACCCGCGTTCGGCGACAGCGGGGAAATCGGACACCGTTGTGAAAGCGATGCTGTGCCAGGCGATATATGAAGCTCTACCGAGTGGCAGCTTTGAAGGCGCCAACAGCAAGGAGCGCTTGACTGGCGTGTTTCATAACAGCAAAGTACGCGAGATCATTGGCAGCGATTGGACTGTTGCTGCGAGCTCCCACGACGCCGCGGTGTTTGTTAATACGAAAACCAAAGAGGCAGTGCTGACGTGCCGTGGCAGCGCGTTATGGCTTCGTGATTGGGCAGCTAACAATGTACATGGCTACCTCGGTGTGTATGATGGACGTGTCGAAACTACCATCGAGACAATGGGTCCACTCTTGAGAGAATTGCAAGAAACGCAGGGGTTCACGATATCTGCCACGGGACACTCACTAGGCGGTAGCGTTGCTTCTGCAGTGGCTGCCAAACTTGAAATTCCAGTTGTAACTTTCAATGCCCCACAGCTTGGCCACAAGAACAATAAATACACTGCAGACCGGATCGCCAACACTGAGCGAGGCAACGTTCAACACTACTATCACGAATACGACGTTATTTCTTGTCTTGACTCCGACAAAAAAGTCGAACGCAGCTGGAATCGAATTAAAAACATTAATACAGACCTCTTGGCACCCTTCAATGCGCACGGGATGGATGCCACTCTTCATAGCTTGACTGGCGGAAAGTGGAACGGCTACACTCCACCCAACCCCGACCTCGACAAAGTGAAGCGGGAGCAAATGCTGGGCTTTATGTTTCAACACATGTAACGACCAGACGACCAAAAATTTGTTTCACCCGCGGGGTTTACGAGGCTGCATACCACGGCAATCGTAGCATGACATGTTTCAGTGAATTTTACCTCTGTGACTAGTTGCAAAACTCGATAGGCGCACGCAGACGCCTGTAAAATCGATTTTGTGCCGACAAGCTGGAGTCTGCGGTCCCGTCACTTCTCCAGCTGTTGTATGGTATGCCGTTTCAACAGTTATTTTATAGAAATCACAATGTGGAAAAAAAAAGGGAGAGTGCTCTTTTCAGTCCAGAAGAGGCCTGAAAAAGCGTGAATGTCCGTGAAGCGAGACGGAAGAGTTGGAATTGATTGGTGATAGGAGGGATTTGGATGATTGTGATTTTTGATTTTTGGATGATGGATTCTACGATTTTACGATTTACTATGTCCGCTATCATACCCCGGTGTTTTTGTATTTCGCATTTTCTATGTTCTATGATACCCGGGGTATGCTCTATGTTCTATGTTCTACTGTATTTCCGTATTTCCGTATTTCCTATGTTGCTATTTTCCTATGTTGCTATTTGGCTATTTTGCTATTTTGCTACACCACAAAAAAAAAGACAACAGACAACAGAGCGCTGCCTGTGTCCGTCCGTCCCTCCGTTCGTCCGTCCGTCCGTTTGTGGTGGTGGTGGTGCCGTTCCGCTCTCCCGCCGATCTGTCGCCTCTCTGCCTCTCTGCCTCGCTCTCTTTCTGCCTCTGTCTCTGTCTCTCTTCGTTCGCCTGTTGGGTTTAGCTGCACGCTGCACGAACCATGCCATGCTCTCCGTCTCTGTTTCTGCCTCTCTGTTTCTGTCTCTGTCTCTCTGTCTCTCTGTCTTCCTGCGCCCTCCCTTCCTTCCTTCCCTGCTTCGCTGTTGGTTTGGGTGCCCCTGTGCTCCGAATACCCTAACCAACCATGGCTTGTTTTGCGCCACCCGCACGCACGATTCATTCATCGCACAACACCAAGCTGCAAGCAGCAGCAGGGTACTACGTACGTCACAGCTTGACTGACCAGGAAGGGACCAGGCACTTGCTTTACGTCGCAAGCAAACCATGGCTTGTTTGATGTCAACGTACGTAGAGTCCATGCGAGAACATTGCGTAAGTCATCGGAAAGCGAACGAAGCAGCGCAGCAGCGGAAGGAAGGAAGGAGGAGACGGACACACACAGAACTATAAACAACTGCAACCACTCCACCGACCGCTCGCCATGCTTCGTCGGTGTCCATCATCAATCACTGCGACGCTGCGACTGCATCTCATCGTCGTCGGACGACGAACGACGACGGACGGAACAACGGCGATGGAAGTTCGTTCGTTCGTTCGTTCGTTCGTTCGTTCGTTCGTTCGTTTGTCAGCGGCTCGGAGTGCGCTCAATGTTCCGTTGGACGGACGGTGGAGCTACACCGCCGCTCTGGACTCTCCAAACACCGCGTAAGTCCCATAGGTGGATTAGTACCTCCACCTACCACCCACCCGCACGTTCCCGCATGCAGCAACGAACGAACGAACGAACGCCGCTTACTAGCCGGCTTTATGGTATCGGCTAATGGGATTATAAGCGATAGCGTTCCGCTTCGCAGCGTCGTCGTCGTCGTCGTCGTCGTCGATGTCGTCGTCGTCAGAAACGTTCCGACGAACGAACGAACGAACGAACGAACGAACGAACCGACGAACGAACTTGAAGGGCTGTCCAGTGTTCGTTTCGACGAAGTGCACGACGCAGCGGATCGCGTGTTCGTTCGTTCGTTCGTTCGTTCGTTCGTTCGTTCGTTCGTTCGCCCTTTCGTTCGTTTATTCGTTCGAATCCCTTCTCCACGTCGTTTGTGGTTCGTTCGTTCCTTCGTTCGTTCCTTCGTTCGTTCCTTCGTTCGTTCCTTCGTTCGTTCCTTTGTTCGTTTGTTCCTTCGTTTGTTCGCTTTGCATGTTTGTTGTCAAACCGTTCGTCCGTCTAACCGTGTCGAAGGCATTCCATTGTTGCTGCTGCTGTTGCTGAAGCCACCGCTGCGTGTCGTTGTTCCTGTTCCTGTTGTTGTTGTTGTTGTTGCGCATGCTCCTGCTTCTGCTGTTTTAGACACTGCATCGACTGTCTCGTTGCAGTAGCTTTATCAGAACGGTCGGGCGCGACCAACGAACAACAACGGCGACGCGGTGGCGGCTGACGACATTGCGCGGAAGCAGTCCGTGGAAACGTAGCGCACCTTGGCGTAGCTCGCACACGTGTGATGGAAAGGCAAACGGTGTTGGCTCTCTGTTTGGTCTTAAGTCGTTACCTGTTGCTACGACATCGCTGTTTTGCTATCTGGCGAACGGTTTCCGTCCGTGAGTACCACGAGAAGTAGTTTCGCTTTGTTGTTAGTTTTGGTTTTTATTTTACGAAACAAACCGGTGGCGCTGTTGTTGTTGTTGTTGTCGTTGTCTTTGTTTGTCATTGCGCAACACAGCGACTTGCAGCGGACGTCGTAGTCAACCCGACGGGGCGGCCGACTGCACGGCGACTACATTTGGCTTGCGCATGGCTTCGCCGCGACCCACAAACATGCTCGGCGCCAGCGCGCGGACGCTAGGCCGCGTGGCGCTGGGCTCGCTGGCAGTGCTGTCCATGGTGCGCGCGACGTGCAACAACTTGTGTTCGGGCCACGGCGACTGCTCCGCGGAAGCGCAGTGCGATTGCTACGAAAACTGGATGGGGGCCGACTGTAGCCAGCGCGTGTGCGGCTACAGCAAAGCGTACGTCAACTCGCCCTTTGGCGACATCAATGGCGACGGCAAGATCGACATGAGGGTCAATCGACGCGAAGAGGACAAAGCTTGGATGACGGAGGCCTACAACATCGAATACGGTCTCGGCAGAGGAGACGTGGACGGTAAGAAAGAATGGAGGCAGTGGGACGAAGGACACTTCTACGCCGAGTGCGGCAGCGTCGGCATCTGCGACCGCGACACCGGCATCTGCGACTGCTTCCCGGGATACTCCGGAGACGCGTGCCAGCGCACGGCGTGTCCCGGCCGCATCGATGGAGAAACTATTCGGGACACCGTCGTGTGCAACGGACACGGCCGTTGCGTGCCGGCCTACGAGGGCCTGGAGGGCAATTACAACCTGTGGGATGCGGTGAGTCGTCACTGTCCTGGCCGTCCGAACAGCGTCGGTTAATGATGTCCGCCAATCATAGCATGCTCTTACTCCTTTTGCTGCGTTTCTCCATTGTTTTGTTGTTGGCTTGGCACTTTCTTTGGGATAGGACTCCACGACGAAGTGCGCTTGTGACGCCTGGTACACCGGCGTGGACTGCTCGCTTCGCAAGTGCCCGCACGGCATCGACCCCATCGGCAGCACCGACAGGTCCCACAACCGCGTACAGAAGATCACGTTCCCAGCGTACGACATCACCCTGGACGCCACAACGGCGCCGGACGACGACTTCCGTTCCCACGTCAACGGCTACGTGAAGTTCGCGCTGACGACCACAGACGTCTACGGTGACGAGTGGACCACGGCTTTGAACACCTTCATTTACCGCACCAACTGCACTGATATCACCAACAAGGACTGCTCCACGGCGCCGTGGTTCGACCAGGACTTGCTCGACGCCTACGACACCGACCCCACGTCGCTGTATCCGGAGTCCTTGCTCGCAGATCAGGTGCGTGCTGGTCGTGTGTGCCCTCACCGTTTCGCCACTGCGACGCGCTTTCGATTGCGATTTCGATTGCGATTGCGATGTCGATTGCGATTTCGGTTCTGACTGTGCCTTGTCTTTGCTGCGGCTTTGTGCTCCGCCAGGTCAACCAAACCCTGCAAGCTCTGCCCACGGACACCTTTCCGTCCGGGGACATGTACGTGTGGATGGACTATCCGCAGTACAACTTCCAGTACCCCAGCGAAGACTACGAGTCCGACGACACGCAGTACTTCAACTCGCCGTACACGCGCTGGCCCGACTTCACCAACAGCGAAGCCCTCGAATGCGGAGGCACCCTCGACCACGTGAGCATCGTCGGCGTAGACGCCTGGGAAGGCCTGTGCCTGTTCGTGCGCAGTCCTTACCTCACGGAGGAGGACGAGCTGCTCCAAGTCCGGTTCGCGTACCACGATGGTGTCACTGACCTAGATACCAACACAAATCCGCTATCGGTGCGTCCTTGCCTCGTCATGCTGTGGAAGCATCGCCCCCCCCCCTCCCCCCCTTTTCTGCGGAAAGGCAACTAACACGCTGTACGACTCGTCTCAAACCTCTTGCGGCAGGCACAACAGCAAAAGGAGTGGACCGGCACTAGTTCGACTTTGACCAGAGATACGACCACCCTGGTGTCCGAAGTCGACACTTTCGGCAGTGGCCTCCTCTCCACCGAATTCCCTTTCGTAACTGTGGAAGAAGTCGGCAAGTTCCGCTTCTGGGATACCACCGTAGACGGATACCCGGAGCGGGTGTTCGCTAAACCGCTTGTAGCCGAGTGCAGCAACCGTGGACTCTGTGATCAGGTGCGTCGTTGCTTATTTTCGCTGCCTGCGATCCGTCATTCGATGCGTGCCTGTCTGCATCCCTTCCCGCCCTCGATATACTCGTAGTGTGTGCTTTGCGCCGTTTCTAACAAAAGTTGACTTGTGCAAACCTTATCGTAGTACACTGGAGACTGTGCATGCTTAGACGGGTACTCCGGGCGTGCATGTGACTACCAAGACACCATCATCGATCTCGGCATCGTGTCTTTCTAAACAAAAGGCCGCGAGCGCGGAGACGGTGATCTCAGTATATATAAACACCCTTATCCTAGATAGATACACATGCCGTGGGTGGGTGCCCAGTGCAGCTTTTGCGCCGCACACTGCTGGTGCTGTCGGCCATCTCGCCACCTGTGTCTTGCAGCTAGAGCTGTTTCGCCAACTTGGCGGTCTCGAACCGCACATCGAGCGCTTCGATCAATTCATTGCAGTGTTCGACCGCTTTCTTGCGGGCAGCGACCTCGGCTTCAATGTGCATCGTCAAACCGGTCTCTCGATCGCACACCATTTTTTGCAGCTCAGCTCGCAATGCAGTCTGCGCCTCCATCGCAGCACGAATTTCAGTCTTCAGCCTACACACAACAGTTTCAAAAACCGACGAGAGGCCACAGGGTGAAGAATTTACGCAACGCAAAGTTGTGGAGAAGGACGTGAAGACGTACATAGTCGACTTCGCGGTGATGGTCGACCGCAAGGTCGCGGCTGTTTCGTTGTGGAGAGCACGCAGGTCTTCCAACTCCTGCCGCAATGTCTTCTCCTGCTCGTTGACTTTTCGAGACTGCATGCCGTGGAACACGCGCAAGTCTTCGATTTGCTGTTGCAACTCAGCAACCTTGTCTATCAATGGTTCCAGGTTCAATACGGAATCTTTCGTCGCCTCTATTTGCAAACAGATGTCTGCTATTGCACTGCCGTCTGTTGTCGCCCCGTCAGCCCCGACTCCCGCAGCCTCCACCGGTGCAGTTGGGTTGCTCGCAGGCTTGGGTGACTGTGCCGCAGCACCACCCTCACCATTATTGTCCGCTTCGTGACGAACGGCATGAGCCGCGCGAACCGCCCGGACCCCACGAACTGCGCTTTGAGGCTGACGATTTCCCGGGGTCGTCACATCCTTGTCGCCTGTGGTCGGTGTGTTGAGTCTGGCGAGAGCGTCAGCTACGAGACTCTGCGCGTCGTTCGACTGCTGCCCACCCGTTCCGGTTTTCGCGGCCAGCTTCTGTTCAGCTTTGAGGCGCGACGTAATTTCGGCACGCAACACTTTTTCAAGCATTTTATTCTGCTGGCGGAGTTGCTCGTTTTCCCGGAACAGCATCAGTTGGTTCTTCTCAAGACGATCCAGCCGCGAGTCGTGCTCGGAAATCTCGCGCATGGTGTCGAGCACCTGCGCGGAACCACCGGGTGCAGACGACAGCATCCCGGGCGTCGGGGACCTGACGAATGGCAAAAGAGTTGCCTTATTATCGCCGTTCACATGGTCTCAATGTGCTGGCCCATAAGCACACATTTTTTGCGGTGGTCTCCCGTCCGCGTGGATGCAGCTAAGATTGCATCGACAACTGTTTCTCACCTGGCAAGTCAAGAAGTTGCAGTGCACTATTTTCTTTGGATCTTTATTTAGAGTTTCTTCACCACTCTCTACGCCAGCGAGCGCGTCCTGGTCATAACAGGGACACGGCGAGTGAATAGCAGCAGACCACCGCATTGCGCAGTGCGAAGTTCGAAGTTCGAACTGTGACTGCCGATGCGGCGATGTGCGGCGATGCGGCGATGCAGCATCCCACATGCACACACCACAAACGTGCAAATTCCGCGCGGGTCCCACACATACACACGGACTCCCGCAAGCCCGCAAGCTCCGGAACACCATTCACTGCGTGGCACTCCGTATCACCCCGTCTGTGGTGTGCAAGCAACACCAACGAAGTGCGTATGACAACGTCGTCGTTGTCGTCAACAAACGAACGAACGAACGAACGAACGAACGAACGACGTAACGGCTGCAACGACTATTGATCCCTTCGTTTTGGTGTTTATTATCGGCAATGTCCGTTTTCTACAATGTATTATTGGGTAAAGCGTGTGCTGTTCTCAGCACACATTCCCTTTATTATCCGTCCGAACTCAATATAAACATATCCGCAAACTATCCATATATTTTCAACGGCTGAATGCGTGATTACAGATGCTGTAATGCACTCAGCGTCACTCTAAAACGCATCCATCACTGCTCTTGGCGAAATATCGAAAACACTATTTTTATCAGTGGCTGACTGCGTAAAACTGTGTGCTGTAATTCAGTGCAATTGCGCTGGAAAACGTTCAAACGTCTTTCAAAAGTGGTTCCAGCGTGTTTTCGTTTGCTGCCATCGAACGTCGTTCGGTGTCGCTTTTCGTTTCAAAACAGCCTCCTGAACGACCGACAGACCGACGGACTGACGGACGACAGGGCATGGTGTCACGCGGCAGGGAGAGTGAAGGGCACTCGAGTCTGCTTGCTTGTACGGCAACTCCGGATATTCGGAAGTGGATTGAATGAAGAGCGCAGGTGGAGGAATGAGAAAGCGCATGGCGGCAGTTGGGGATCACGCGCGGCATCAAGACGCTCGCAACGGCAACGCAGACAACCACGCAACCACCGCGGCGGGCACAACTCAGTTCAAGTGCTCAGTTCTCTTACTATGACGGTAACAGGCCTTTCGTCAACTTGCTCAAGGTGAAAATACAGTCCGTTGTGTTGGAGATAATGGCGAGTGCTGCAAGCTTGTCCGCCGTGCCACATGGTTTATCGTCCTACACTCGCGTCAAATGCACTGCGAGTTTGTGCCGCAGTGTAGCAAAACAGCCCAAGCCAAACAGAACAGCAGCGACTTTTTTTTCACAAAGTTGCCCTGGCGGCCTTGTTTCTTCTCGCTGGAGTCTGCGTCGGAGCAAACTGCGTCGAAGATGCCATCGTCGGGCAGCGTGCACCCCCGAGGGTACTGCATCGCCGGCACTCTCATAGTTGGCCTTTTCGTTCTGTGGATCTTGTCATTGGCCGACTCGCGCTGCGATCAGCACTTGAGGTCTGGTTCCCCATCGAAGAAAGCGAGCACGAAGCCGCATTTTCTGTCCGATGAAGATTACTTCACAGTAATGTCCAACATGCCAATTCCAACAGTCGACGTGCTGCTAGTGGACCATGAGCACACGAAGACGCTGCTGTTCAAGCGCTCCAACAAGCCGGTGCAGCACGTGTTCTACAGCCTCGGCGGACGTATTTACAAGAACGAGCGAGTAGAAGAAGCAGCAGGTGTGTAAGATTTTGCTTCTTCCCAGCAGCGGTGTCTGCCGCCCGAGACGAAACTCTGCAAAGCCGCTGTCGAGATCTTGACGAAAACTAGGTGCGAATACTTACGATGTTTCATGATGTACAGCCCGCAAGTTGAAGGAGGAGATAGGTATCACATGCAGCAAGCCGCTGCGTTTCGCCGGCATGGTGCAAGAGATCTTTGAGGACTCCATGTTCGATGGCTCCAACCCGGACCATCCAGAATGGGTGCGTTCAATGATCTGTTTGTTGCGCGGCGCATTGTGGAATCTGGACGTCGCACACATCGCTACCCAAGGGTCTTACTTTGGCTATGCCCTATCGTTCAGACAACAAACTCACACTGCTACAACAGCGTGTTCTACTGCGAGGTGAGTGGTTCTGCGCGCGTTGGGGCAGGTCCTTTCACATGGATAGGCCTGGAGCTTTGCCGTTGGTATGTAACGGCGTTGTTGATCCGTGGCGTTGTATGGCTTCGAAAAACAGGTCCACCCTGAAACTTTAGCGTCCAAGATGGTTTTCGACGGCCAGCACGACACGTACAAGTGGTTCAAAACGGTACGCCTTGCGTTGCTTTGGACTCGCTGCAGTATTCACGAAACAATCCTTCGCGGTCACTCACTTTGATCTGGCAACACACAGAATGACCCCGAGATACATCCATTGATGCAAGAGAAACTCCGGCTCATCAAGGAACATAAACGCAGCGTGGAGAGCTCACTGATGCTGTGACAAGTCCGAGCAGGCGACCACGCCAAGCGGCGATAACTACCACAACGACGCACCTCGTGGTGTGGTGGTGGGGCCGTCTTTATTTTCACTTTTTTTATAAAGCAACACCATAACAATCTGACACAGCCTGTCGTTTTGTTCCGGAACCATTCATTGCCGTGGCTGGTTGACTTATTGATTTGAGCTGAAGCTGAATTCACCACTGCAGCTGGACTGTGTTGCAGATTAATTGACTAGAGCTTGCTTGCTTGCAGCTGGATTGCTTGCAGCTGGATTGCTTGCAGCTGGATTCCTCGCACCTGGATTGATTGCTTGAGTGATTGGACCTGAAGCTGGAGTGCTTGAAGGTGGATCGCTTGAAATTGGATTGCTTGCAACTGGATTGCTCGCAACTGAATTGCTGCAAGCTGGATTGATTGATTGCTTGCAGCTGGATTGATTGATTGGCTGCAGATGGATTGACTGTTTGCTTGCTTGCAGCTTGACTGATTGCAGCTGGCAGTTTGCAAACGTTCTTTGGTTGGTTGATGGATTGATTGATTGATGGATGGATGGATGGATTGGACCTGAAGCTGGATTGCTGGACAGTGAAGTTGGCAGGCAGCTGGATTGATCTCTGCTCTGCTCTGCTCTGCTCTGTGGTGTTCGTTGGTCCGAGACGACTTCGGATCGAAATCCATCCAACTCCCGCCCGCAGTTCGAACTGAGAATATCACTCAACTCACGAATTCTGTACCCCTACAACCGCTACAGTCGACGACTGATTGAACATGTGGCTGTAATACACAGTGGATATACGCCGCGGTCATTGACTGATTGACTGATTTCACAATCACATGAGCTTTATACACAGTGCGTATGTGCGTGACATGTTTTATGATTGAGTCATCGTTTGACAAAGTGCACGGCTGCTGAAGACATAAACTGATTGAGTAACCCGTCAAGTCATGTTTGAATACACCGCCTCACCGCTACGCATACTGACTGACGTTTTCTTCGTTCTTCACTTTATCCGTCACGTCAGCTGATTCATCACTGCGTTTACGCGGAGCGCGCAAACTGATTGAGCACCATTTTAGTTTAGCGGTGCTCAGCAGCGGGGGCTGGCCACTTCACGTGTCAGTCGCTGGCCACTCACTCACTCACTCACTCACTGTTATCCAATTTGCGTACTGTATGTTTTCTTTATCAGTGCATTTAAATGACAACGCACTGTTGATGCACGGTGAATGTAGTTTAGTAAGTGGTGGATGTAAGTGCACAGTAGCGAAATAGAGCGTTCATAAAGTGAACGGTGACCGACCGCCGTTCGTTCGTTCGTTCGTTCGTTCGTTCGTTTATTGCGTTCGTTCGTTCGTTCGTTTATTACGTTCGTTCGTTCGTTGGCCGACGACGAACGACGACGACGACGACGACGTTCGTTATTTTGTTGCGGCTTCGTAGCGTCGTAGGGCGCACGCCGTAGGCTGCTGCTGTTGCTGGAACTTTTTTGCGTTTGTTGCGGCGATGCAGACAGTGTTCTGGCGATTCGAAAGCGCGATTCGACAGTCCGTGCAGGTTGGTGGTTGAGCAGTAACGTGGTGAAAATTGCTTGCGGCGTGGTGACAACGAGGACGCAGACGTGCGTGGACAGACGCGGCCAGACGCGGAAGAGGGTTGAAGGAGGCCGTGCAGCGTCAAGAGACGAGGGTTCCACCTTGCGCCATTCCTGCCTTGTTGTGGCGTTTCTCTTTGCGAGTTCTGCGGTGTCGTCATCGTCTCGGCGGTTGGTCTCGTTCGCGTTTCTTGTTGTGTTGGTTTTCGTCTTCGTTTTCGCGCTCGCTCCCGTTGCCGTTGCCGTGCCCGTGCCCGTGCCCGTGCCCGTGCCCGTGTCTGTGGCGTGGCGTGGTGTGGCGTGTTCTCCTTGCCCGTTGCCCCCTCCCTCGCCACCGATTCCAAGTTTTTTGCGTGTATTTTTCTGCTCGACAAATCCCACCCCGTGACGGCATCTGCCACGCGTTTTTGACACACACCCACCATGGCTGACGTGAACGCCACCGGCGGCATTTTCGGCATCAGCTCCGCTGCAGAGTTCTGGGATGCATCGGAACAGCTCGCGAATCCCTTCGGACTGTCTCTTAAGGACTGGCTTATTGTTTGGGCCCTCAAGTCCGTCGCCATTTACATCTGGGACACGGTGGGTGTTTGCACACCTTGATGTTGCTGTGGCCCACTCGCTTTGCGTCACTCGCCCGCTCTCTGTCCACGGTCCACCCACTTACGTTCTTTTCTTTGGCTTGCTCCTGTTGCCATTTTTTTTTTTCCTTTCTTTTTCTTTGTTCCCTCCCCCAGATCATTGAGAACTTCGTGGGGCGCTGCCTGTATCACGGCAAGATGTTGGGCAGCCGCGACACCGAGACCTTCCTCAACAACAAGGCGAAGAACCAGCTGCACACGATCGACTACGTGTACCTGTTCATCAACTCCTTCATCGAGATGATCTTCATGTTCCAGCTGGTGCACCTGGCGATCAACAATTCGAACATCGCCTACGGCTGGCACTGGAACCTCACCGGCGTGGCCGACGACGCGGTGGCCGAGCAGGTGGCGAGCCCGACCGGCAACACGACGGGGCTCAACGTGTACAACACGCTCGTGGCGTCCATTTTCCTCATCCTGTTCGACGACGCCGTCTACGCGCCGGCCCACCGCCTCATGCACTGGAAACCGCTCTACCCGCTCATCCACAAGCACCACCACCGCCAGAAGTTCCCGGAGCGCGGTTACGTGGACGCCGGCAACGAGCACCCGCTCGAGCAGGTCATCGGCTTGTCCATCATCTACTACAGCATTGTGCTGACGGCGCACCTCTTTGGCATGCACATCGGTGCTCTGGTGCTCACCTTCATCTTCTACGCGTTCGTCAACGTGGTCAACCACACGTCGTACGACATCAAGATGCACTACCTCGGCGTCGGGTTCGAGTTCGCCGTCGGTGCCCACGAGATGCACCACCGCTTCTTCGACTGCAACTACGCCAAGTCTTGCATGTGGTTCGACATCCTCATGGGCACGTACGAGCCGTACTCGAAGCAGCGCCGCCCCAAGAAGCACCGCTGAGTGTCCGCCGGCTACCAACCCTGCGGTCCGGCTGCCCGGGCGGTCGCCACACCGACCCCACCCCCCCCCCCTCCCCTCGTCGTCGCCCTACCCCACACTACGCACCTGAACAGCGTTGCAAGACGCACCGCGGCGACGCGCAAAGCACTACACCGCATACGCACGCAGCCTGCGCAAAAGGTCGCTTGACTTACAAACACCAAA
>ENA-OWNT01002004-OWNT01002004.1-seawater-metagenome-genome-assembly--contig:-NODE-2004-length-22649-cov-6.538588_pt1 | contig 22649 bp, 22 predicted proteins | sample MGYA00238136_ERZ651165 | MGnify/ENA primary metagenome ERZ651165 (study PRJEB26861, sample SAMN08777766) | seawater metagenome | isolation source: coastal seawater | place: USA: Florida | collected...
ACATTACTGATTTTAACTTTATTAATATATTAATACCCAACGTGATTTATAAGTTAAGCAGATGCGTATTGACAATAAATAACACACGAAAATAAATCGAGTGCCGTTTGAACCGAACTTAGCAAAATCACGTAAGCTAAACTTAATAGAAGCAATCAATGTCGCTATGAGAGTTGAAAGGAAAAATGAAAAATCTCACCATATTTTATGATGGTACTTGCCCGATTTGCGCGAGAGAAATGCGTGCTCTTAAGCAGTACGACAAAGCCAATCGCATCATATTGGTGGATATCTTTCATCCTGACTTTGAGCACTACCCACAAATCGACGCGCAAAAAGCAGCAACCGTCTTGCATGCCTTAGACGAGTACGACCGCTTATGGCTTGGCTTAGATGTCACTTACCAAGCGTGGAAATTGGTTGGTAAAGGCTGGATGTATGCGCCATTACGCTGGCCTGTTATCCGCATTTTTGCCGATATGTTTTACAATATTTTTGCTAAACACAGGTACACAATATCGTACTGGTTGACTGGTAAAAAACGCACTTGTGACCGCTGTGTTCCAGGAGACCCTAATGGCGAATAATACTCTTATAATTGGTGCAGGCGGTGGAATAGGCGAGGCGTTAGTGAAATTGTGTGCAGATAAAAGCGACCATGTTTATGCTGTTACCCGCGCTTCATCGTTAAACATCAACACACTTAACAATGTCACAACGCACTCACTGTCGACGCAAAACGACAATACTATTGGTGAATTTGTAGATGAACTAAAGCGCGAAAATGTGACGCTCTCAACCGTTATTATTACCACCGGGTTTCTGCATAACGACGACATGGGAATTTACCCAGAAAAGCGGTTAGAGGATATTAGCGAAGACGCAATGGCACAATATTTTGCCGTCAATACCATTATTCCTTCGCTGTGGGTTAAGCACCTTGTTAAGGTGATGGATAAACATAACGCCACGGTGGTTTGCTTAAGTGCCCGCGTTGGTAGTATTTCTGATAATGGTTTAGGTGGCTGGTACGGCTATCGCGCTTCAAAAGCGGCGCTAAACATGATGATGAAAACAGCGTCAGTTGAATATAAGCGTCGACTAAAAGACAGCATGTTAGTGTGTTACCACCCCGGGACCGTAGATACATCGTTATCAAAACCTTTCCAAAAGAACGTCGCAGCGAAAAAGCTGTTCACGCCCGACTTTACAGCAAGTCAATTGTTAACCCATGTTGCATCACTAAATCGAGAGGAGCCTTGTCATTTTATAGACTGGGATGGCGAAGTGGTAACCTGGTGATACGGTCCGACCACAATTCTGTGGGTTCAACATCAAGACTTTTTATTTGACTGCTGTTACCATGCTATTTTTGGGAATGGTGCAGCGTATTGATATGCCTGAAGAGGTTGCAATACAACGCGTTGACGCCAAAGTGAGTCATTTCATGTAACGCCATCCCGATAATTAATAACAATAACTCAACAAGAGGAAGGGATATGAGCGGGGCCAGAGAACAGTTCGGATCGCGCATAGGATTTATTTTAGCTGCCGCGGGCTCGGCAGTGGGTATAGGTAACCTAGTTGGTTTTCCTGTAGGCGCTGCAAAAAACGGCGGCGGTGCATTCTTGCTAATGTACGCCATTTTCGTATTTGCTATTTGTTTACCTGTGATGCTTGCTGAAATGTCAGTTGGTAGACACGCCAAAAAAGATCCCCTAGGTGCATATAACGCTATCAGTAATGAAAGTCCTAAGTGGAAACTAGCAGGATGGTTAGCCATAGCCACACCATTCATGATTGCCGTGTTTTACATGGTCATCACCGTGTGGATTTTTGGTTATCTGTTTGAAGCGGTCAGCGGCAACCTCGATAAGCTGGCTGATCCAGACACTTTCGGTATCTTCATAAATTCCCCTTCGATATTTGCTTACATGGCTGTTGTGGTAGGCGTGGTATACCTTATTTTGCAAGGTGGCGTAAAAGAAGGTATTGAAAAAGCGGCGAAGCTTTTAATGCCTGCGCTTTTTGTCATGCTGCTAGCGTTAGTGGTGTTTGTACTTACACGCGAAAACGCAATGGCCGGTGTTGAGTTTTACATTGTTCCAGACTTTTCCAAACTTACTGCGTCAGTGGTAAATGGTGCACTAGCACAAGCGTTTTTCTCCTTGTCGTTGGGTATGGGTATTCTAATCACTTACGGCAGCTATATTGATAAACAAGCTGACGTGCCCACCTCAGCTAAGCTTGTAGCACTAACTGATACTGCAGTAGCGTTCACCGCGGGCTTAATGATTTTGCCTGCCATTTTCTCGTTTAACCCAGAGATAAACCCGGACGAATTGAGTGAATCTTCTGTAGGAATGATATTTACCTATCTACCGAATATATTCCTAGCGTTACAAGATTCAATTGGCTATATGGGAGCATCTGTGGTTGCCAGCCTGTTCTTCTTACTTGTGTTTTTTGCGGCAATCACCTCGCTGGTATCAATTTTTGAAGTGCCTGTGGCCGCGTTGATGGACGAGAAAGGTGTAAGCCGAAAATGGGCGCTAGCGTCGCTAGGCAGCATTATGATTGCGTTGGCAATTTTGAGTGCTTTATCGTTCGGTAAAGTTGAGTTCCTTACGCAGTTTATGCATTACGCCGGCGTAGATAAGTCACTGTTCGACGTTATCATTGACGTATTCTACGAAACTATTTTGCCGCTTAACGGTTTGCTTATTTGTATTTTCGTTATTTATCGTTGGAAGAGCGCAAACTTTAACGCATCTCTTGAAGAAGGTAGCAATGGCTATAAAGGCAGCTGGTTTGAAAAGTACGTGGATATCTCGTTAAAAACTTTTATCCCGCTTATTCTTCTTGTGATATTTGTTAACACCGTGGCAGTAAAATATTTTGGCTTCAGTGTGTTTGGTTAATCTAAACTAAGTTAATCAATCATTGAAAAAGGCGGTGGCAAGTCTCTTTGCTACCGCCTTTTTTATGCGCGCTTCATTATTATTTTAGTTAATACATACTAACTGGATCTGCATAGACAGGAGAAATGCCCAACGAAGCCCAGCTTTTATTTGCATTAATGACTTTCCCACATGACGCTAATTGTGTATCGGTAAATATTGGTTCTGGAATACCGAAAGACTGTGCGGCTTTAACGTAATACTCTCCACGCTTAGGGTGTTGAGCGCTGCAAAGATGCAAGAGTTTAGGAGGGGCTGGCGAATTGACAAGCGTATTCAATGCTTCTACTACATCTGTAATGTGCACTAAATTTACTCTCTTGTTGCCTGCGCTTATGTTTCTTCCGCTAAGCGATTTCGCCGGGTGGCGGTCTGGACCTACTAATCCTGCTAATCGCACTATTACAATTTCAACATTGTCAGCTAGGGCCAGAAGATGGCGCTCTATAGCAACGTGTGCTTTTGCCGATGCTGTTTCAGGCGACGTTTGAGTATCTTCATAAATGGTATCGTTAGTGGCATCACCGTACACCGATGTAGTACTTACAAATACAATGCGCGACACGTTGGCCGCAACTGAATCATCAATAAGCTTTAACATGTTAGTGGTGAATTTGTCGAGATTTGTGCTGTGCCGCCCAGGTGGAATATTGAGTAACAATGTAGCACCGTTTAGGTGCTTAGTGAGCACATTGGTGTTGTCGCCTAAAGCAAACTGAATACCTTCAATGCCCTGCGCGTGCATAGCTGCTATTTTCTCTATAGTTCTGGTTGTTCCAACTACACTACATGTTTCTTTAACGCGGGCAGCTAAATAACCGGCTAACCACCCAAAACCACTAATTACTAACTTGTTTGGCATTTTACTCTCGCTACAAAAGTACTTTCGCTAACTATTATCTTTGCGTAAGCATAACTTATGTAGAGCGTTGCTGCTGAAATAGATAATCAAACAAAAAAGCCGAGTCGGTTAACCGACTCGGCTTTTCTTTCGTAGCTATTAAGCGGCTTAGTAGTATCTGTTATTACATGCGCATTTCGCCATGACTTTCCATGTCTAACAGGTTTAAATCATCAAGGCCTGAGATAGTTGCCTGCATTTGACCTTCTGCATAATCGGCTTTCTGAAGTACTTCGCAAAGTGCATCTGCTTTTTCTTCAAGTGCAGCCGCTTGAGACTCTAAACGAAACTCCAAATCTTCGCCCCACGTTTCCATGCGCTGTTCAAATTCTGACATATCTCCGCCTTCCCATAGCATCTGCGTACCTAGTGCAATAAGAATACGGCCCATAGACTCACTGACTAGTGACTCTAATTCTTCTTCAAACTCTTGTTCCCAACTTTCGTCAAACCAGCCTGGCTCTTCAAATTCAGTGGAGTCAACACGGACGTTACCCGCATCATCGTAAAACGACGTAGACAGCTTAGTTTCTAATGAGGTAAACAATGCTTGGAAATCGTCATCCATGGTATTGTCGCCAAGCAGCTCTGTGAACACTTCGCTTACCGCCACATTCGCAATTTTTAAGCCTTCACTGGCTATGGTTAAGGTCATCGGAATGGCCATGTCGATGCTGTCATAGTATTCGGTTACCCAACGTTGCTGTTCACTGTCTAGTGCAACGGCTTCGCCGTTAAGCGTTAGGTTGTAGTACTGGTCAATTTTAACCACGTTACCGCTGTTCATTTTAACGGTAAGGTCGCCTTGATAGTATTGAATATGACCATCTAGCTCTACATCGCAGCTGTCGTTTTGAAAATGTGTGTCATGCGCCATTGCTTGGCCACAAAGTAAAGCACTTGCTACTGCTGCTGAAACCAATAATTTGTTCGACATTGTTATTTCCTTAATCAAAAGTGACGAAGCAACGCTATGTTTATCCACATTGTAAGCAGGTGGTAATAAAGCGCTTATTTAACTTTAATTTTGCAATGCCCTTGCCATTTTTTAATTTTATTTAAAATCAATGACTTATGATATCTTAGACGATTTTTTTATTCAGCGTTTATTCAATACTTGGTGAAAAGCGTGACTTTGTAGCAAATTTGACCAAGATCAATATTGGTGTTTTTGTAGTGATTTGCTATTAATTAAACTAAACCCAAGCATGTTCAAAACATTTTTATTGGTGCATAATACCGCCAATTATTTTTAGGGGTTATCACAATGGCTGATTGGATTAATGCAATTATGTTTGGTGTTGCGCTAATTGCCTTTACTCTAGGGCTAAGCAGCATCGTTATGGGCTTAATGACTGCGAAAGCAGGTGCAGAAGGCATGCAAGAAAAAATTGAATACGGTTTCTTTGGTGTTACCGGTTTAGTGGTATGTATGCTAATGGCCTACGCGCTAGCGTAACCTATATCTTAACGTAAGCAATTACGTGACATAAAAAACCGGCTCAAATGATGCCGGTTTTTTTTGTGCCTGATTTACTGCATAGCAACGCGAGCAGTTGACTTTACCACTTAAAACACTACTCGTTATTCATTTCCTTAGGTGATGAATGCGGGCGCTCTTTATTAATGTATTGCTCTCGTTGCGCTAACAGCGACAGGTGGCCGTCACGCTGATAAGCGCGCAAATCAAACGATGCAAGCATTGCCATAACATGGTCAAATACATCAGCCTGTATTTTTTCGTACTTTACCCATGCTTTTTCAGCACTAAAACAATAAATTTCAAGGGGTAAGCCAAGCTCGTTGGGGGGAAGTTGACGTACCATCAAGGTTAAATCTTGGTTGATGTTCGGGTGCTTGCGAAGATACGCCTCAAGATAAGCTCTAAAGGTGCCTATATTGGTGAGGCGCCTGCTGTTGAGTAAGTCAGATTCATCAATAGACATATCGCGATGATAGTCGCGAAGCTCTGTTTTCTTCTTTTCAATATATTCATTGATAAAGCGAATACTTGAAAGACGTTCAAGCATGTCGTTGTCGCACAATTTAATAGAGTGAACATCGATATATATAGCGCGCTTTATTCTGCGACCGCCCGATTCCTGCATACCACGCCAATTCTTAACCGCTTCTGTGGTTAAGCTGTAAGTGGGAAGCGTTGAAATGGTATTGTCCCAGTTTTGAACCTTTACGTTCGTCAGGCCTATTTCTAAAATTTCGCCGTCAACGTCATATTTTGGCATTGAAATCCAGTCGCCAGTATTAAACATGCGGTTGGCAGCAATTTGAATACCTGCGACAAAGCCTAAAATAGTGTCTCTAAAAATGAGTAGCAATACGGCTGCAATTGCTGTTAGGCCCGAAAGTAGTAAGAGTGGGCTTTTGCCAACAACAAGCGAGATACTGAGTAAAATAGTAATAATGGCAAACGCGAGCTTAGAGACTTGAATAAAGCCCGTGATAGGTGCACGGCGTGCAAGGGCCGATGCGTTATACACATCTTCTACTGTGCTTAATAACGCATATACAGCCAATAAGCCGCTATATAGCATGTAAAGCTGCGCGCTTTTAATAACAGCACCATGCATCACGGCTTCATCTTGTATCAGTACAGGCGTAGCAATATAGATAAATAGAGCAGGGAAGAGGTGCATTAAGCGCCTGAAAAACCCATGTTCTTGTAGGGCGTTGTCCCAGCGATTATTGGATTTGTACACCCAATTTGCTATTTGAGGGCGAATAAGTAGCCTAGCAATAATGTAAATTAGTACAGATACGAAAAGAATTGCGCTTAATGCTAGCACATTAAAAAGCGGCTCTTCGGTGCTTAAATTAGGAAAGAGTTCTTTAACGAAATGAATAAATGTATCGCGTATAGAAGAGCTCATCTCCATAAATTATGACTCCAATAAATTCTTAATACGGCTGTCTTTATTACGCCACAAACTGTTTAACCAGTCTTGAAAATATAGGCGAAATTCTGACTCAGTACGCGCCGATTGCTGCTGCAGTTCAGGCACTGGCGTTACATTAACGTCAATCACTATCTTCGTCATCCTGCCACTAAGCATTGCCATCATAGGATGGCGCTTATTTTCTGGGTATAGCAACGATATGTCCAAGACGTTGGTAAACAGCTCTCCCATAGCGGCAAGCGTGAATGACACTCCTCCTGCCTTTGGTGGTAGCAAGTTCGAGTAAGGGCTCTGCTTCGAGATATGTTTGTCGGTAGTGAATCGCGTACCTTCAACAAAATTTATTACTGTGGTTGGTACCGTTCTAAACTTCTCACAATAGGCCTTTGTGGTTTCTAAGTCTTTACCCTTCTTTTCTGGGTACTTTTCAAGGTATGCGCGGGTATATCTATGCATAAACGGCATATCAAGTGCCCAAGCGCCCAGTCCAACGAAAGGAAGCCAAATAAGCTCCTTCTTCAAGAAAAACTTAGGGGCAGGTATACGGTGGGTAGCAAATTCAATAAGTAAAATGATATCTAGGTAGCTTAGATGATTAGCAATGATGAGATACCAGCGATCTTTAGACAGTTCGCCGTGCACGCTACATTCAATATCGACGTTGTTGAAAAGGCGAATTAGTAACACACTAATGCGACCAAAGCTAAACATGAGCGCATGCATTACACTATTCCACGCTGTTCTAATGCGACCGTTCGGTAAAAGCAACTTCACCAAACCCAGTAAAATAATAAGCCCACCCCAAAGCGCTAAATTTGAGATTTGAAGGGTAGTGTGAATGACAAAAATAAATGGAGCGAGTACTGCACGAATCATAATGGTTTCTGAGTTGCGTTAAGAGAGTCTAATAAATGGTCTTTTGCTTGCCAACGTTCATTCAGCCATGCTTGAAAGCGTTCGCGAACCTGCGGATCGTCAAAATATTTATCGCTAAATATGCCGTTCTCCATAATATCTTTAATAGGCATAACATCAATATTGACGCGAATGTTTCGTACTTTCCCACTTACAAAGTCCCAAAATGATGGTACGCCGTTCGGGTAGTCTATGGTTACATCGATTAATTTGTGTAAGTGGTCGCCCATAGCCGAGAGTACAAAAGCAACGCCGCCCGCTTTCGGTTTTAAAAGATTATTAAAAGGCGAAGCTTGTTTGTCGTGTTTAGATTGGGTGAATCGCGTTCCTTCAACAAAGTTCATAATGCTTACAGGCTTTGAACGGAATTTCTCACATGCTTGGCGTGTGGTTTCCATATCTTTGCCTTTTAAGTGAGGGTGTTTTGCAAGAAACGCTTTTGAGTATCTACGCATAAAAGGGAAATCTAACGCCCACCACGCTAAACCCAAAATAGGAACGTAGATGAGCTCTTTCTTTAAGAAAAACTTCAAAAAAGGAATTTTGCGATTGAATACGCGTTGAAGTACTAGGATATCGACCCACGATTGATGGTTTGCTATTACAAGATACCAGTCATCTCGCGTTAGTTTTTCCAGGCCATTTACCTGCCAAGACGTACGACCACTAATTCGTTGGTTTAAATTGTTCACGCTAATCCACGCGGTGGCGCAGGCGTCGAGCAAGTATGAAATAAAGCGTCGCCAAATCGCGATAGGAATAAGTTTAAAAACGGCGAGAATAAAAATAGGGGTAGACCACAACACAGTATTGAAAAAGTATACGATGACGGAAATAGTGCCCACAATATGATGCAGCAAAGCGTTTACCATTGTACTTACCTCAAAAATTAGCCACTTAGTGTAAACGAACTTGATCTAAAATCCGATAGAGCCTTTACTGAATCTCCTATAAAGGTGTAAATAAATTAATATAAGGAGTGGGAATGGAGCTTATCGGCGAAAATAGAGTGTTTGGTGGCAAACACCTGCGCTACACGCACAAGGCTGAAACAACACAATGTGATATGACATTTGCACTGTTTCTTCCCCCTTTCGCATCAGCAGAAAAACCGGTTCCAGTGCTTTATTGGTTGTCCGGCCTCACGTGTACTGACCAAAACTTCATGCAAAAAGCAGGGGCGATGAAGCTGGCTGCCGAATTAGGGATGGCCATTGTTGCACCTGATACCTCGCCACGTGGCGACGATGTACCCGATGACGAAAACGGTGCCTATGACTTTGGGCTGGGAGCGGGGTTCTATGTTGATGCAACGCAAGCTCCGTGGGATAAGCATTACAAGATGTACAGCTATATCACACAAGAACTTCCCGCTTTGATTGAACGCGAGTTTCCAGTTACTAAAGAAAAAGCCATCAGCGGTCATTCCATGGGCGGTCATGGTGCGCTAGTTATTGGAATGCGAAACCCTAATAAATATGTTTCTGTATCGGCGTTTAGCCCTATTGCGAACCCTAGCGATTGCCCGTGGGGCAAGAAAGCACTTAGTCGATATTTGGGGGAAGATAAAACCGCGTGGGAAGACTACGATGCATCCCTATTGCTTGCGAGTAAAGCGCACTATATTCCTATGTTGGTAGAACAAGGCACAAAAGACGAATTTCTACAGGACCAGTTAAAGCCGCAATCTCTGGTGCATGCTGCGCAACGTTCTGAAACGCAGCTTACGTTGAACATGCATGAAGGCTACGATCATAGTTATTACTTCATTGCTTCTTTTATAGAAGAGCACCTTGAGTTCCACGCAGGACACATGGGTCTTATCTAGCGTTTTATTTCATTATTTCTTTAAAAGCCGAGGCAATGTCCTCGGTTTTTTTATTGTTGCAGCAAGTAAAATTGGTCAAGTTTCATAGTGCTATATGCTTACTCATTGAAATCTAAACCTGCCTTATTGTTTTTTTATTGAACATAGGTACTATACGCCGCTCGCAAACGCATGCCCTGCGTTGCCTGTGTTAATACCAAGTAAGTTGAGGTTGTTAGAACGTGCCTATCACTGAGTTAAATCGTAAATTTTCTGTCGCTCCAATGCTGGATTGGACAGATCGCCATTGCCGCTATTTTTTACGTTTAATATCAAAGCATACGCTGCTGTATACCGAAATGGTTACCACAGGCGCCATTATTTACGGAAAAGGCGATTATTTGGGCTTTAATACAGAAGAGCATCCCGTTGCTGTTCAGTTAGGCGGTAGCGATCCTGCTGATATGGCAAGATGCGCCGTGCTATCGCAAGAGCGAGGCTATGACGAAGTTAACATAAATGTCGGTTGTCCAAGCGACAGAGTAAAAAACGGTAGCTTCGGCGCATGTTTAATGGCCCAGCCAGAAGTTGTGGCAAACTGCGTTAAAGCGATGCAGGCAGAAGTAGATATCCCTGTTACCGTCAAGTGTCGTATTGGTATTGATGACATGGATGAAGACGAGGATTTTTCACGCTTTATCAATATAGTGGCAGATGCAGGGTGCGACACTTTTATCGTGCATGCACGCAAAGCATGGCTTCAAGGTTTAAGCCCAAAAGAGAACCGAGAAATACCACCGCTTAACTACCCACGAGTGCACCGATTAAAAGAAACAAGACCAGAGCTTTCAATTAGCATTAACGGTGGTATTAAAACTCTTGAAGATACCCAAGCACAACTTGCTTTAGTTGATGGTGTAATGATGGGACGTGAAGTGTACTCTAATCCATATATCATGGCTTCAGTTGATAAAGATATTTTTGGCGACACTTCAGCAACACCAGCGTCTAGAAGATGGTTAGTAGAACAAATGCAGGCATACATTGAGCGCCAAGAAGATCCTTACTTTAAGCCGTGGCATGCTGCGCGTCACATGCTCGGTTTATTTCAAGGCCAAGCGGGTGGTAGAATTTGGCGTCGTTACCTAAGCCAAAATGGTACAGGTAAGAGCCCAGATCCAAACCTGTTAATGAATGCTTTGGATGCGGTTGAAAAGGCACAACGAGAAGTTGAACAGTACAATGGTCAAAAAGACTAATACTTTAGTATTTTTGACTAAAGTTTAATATTTGTACAAAAGGCATTTAGCAATAACTCGCTTGTGTGAATATTGAATTTTTAAATAAATTCAGTGCGTTACAATTAATTTATGATCTTGGCACACCTCTAGCAATCCCTTAAGTATCGCAACGACAGCGTGTTGTTGCACTGACTACTTTCGAGGGAAACTATGAAAACTTCACTAATTGCAGCGACTTTACTTTCAGCAAGCATGATAAGCGGCGCAGCTAGCGCGCAAGAGTCAGTGCTTCAGTCTTTTTTAACAAACATGGTAAACACCGCCGTTTCAACAACAGCCAATGAAATTCGAATGGATGTATACCAATCTGTAGCGAATGCTGCTTATCATTTCGAGCTAGATGCCAATGATGCCAAAGGAACTGGAAGCGTAAGTGTTACCGATTTAGCTGCCACAGAAAAATCGAGTGACAGCACTGAAGAAGATGCTGACTAGCACTTAGTAGACAATTTTAGATATTACTAAAAAGCGCCATAAGGCGCTTTTTTTGTGCGTATTTTCCAGGCATTAAAAATCCAAATGTAGGTGTTGGTCAAATTCACAAATTAGTGTGGTTAATTTAACCACTATCTTGTTTTAAACACGCTACGCGGTTTGGTGTTTTTTCTTTTAATTCTTTAAAAAATCAATTAAATCAGTGTTTTGCGTTTTTGGCACGTACATTGAAATACCTTTTATGTAATCAACATGGGAAACCCAGCGATACAAACTTGTGTGATACAGGGCTGGTAACCGAACTACATTCTTAACGGAGAAATAATCATGGGTATGTTTTCGCGCATTAACGATATTGTTCAAGCCAACATCAACGCTATGTTAGATAAAGCCGAAGATCCGGAAAAAATCATTCGTCTGATCATTCAAGAAATGGAAGAAACACTAGTTGAAGTTCGTACCGACGCAGCTCGTTATATTGCACAACAAAAAACGTTGGCACGCCAAATTGATGCAACGTCGAAACACATCAACGGATGGCAGGACAAAGCGCAACTAGCAATGGACAACGACAAAGAGTCACTTGCAAAAGCGGCGCTAATTGAAAGGCAAAAATATGTAGCAAAGCTTACTTCACTAGAAGAACAGCAAGCGCATTTAACGGAAAGTATCGAAAAAATTCAGGCTGATACAGGCCGCTTGAATAGCAAGTTAGCTGAAGCCAAAGCTAAGCAAAAAACATTGGTACAGCGTAAAAATTCGGCGCAGACACGCCTTAAAGTTAAGCAGGCTGACCATGAGAGCAAAATTGATGATGCCATGATGCGGTTTGAAAACTACGAGCAGCGTATTGATTACCTAGAAGCGCAAGTAGATGCATACGACCTTACAAAGTCAGACGATGCTACTTCACTTCAAGCACAGTTCGATGCAATGGAAGCTGACGAGGTTATTGAAAAAGAGCTTGAAGCGCTTAAGAAGAAAAAGGTCGCCTAAGCGACCTTAACCTTCACAAAGTTCATTCATTACATACGTAAATCGCATACAGCAAAGTACATACATTTGGAGAGACATAAAATGAAAATGCCAACACAAAAACGACTATATAGAGATTTAGATTCAGGTGTTATTTCGGGTGTTTGTGCAGGTGTTGCACGTTACTTTGATATTGACGCGGTTTGGGTAAGAGCAGCGGCTATTGTGAGTTTGTTTATTGCTACACCTATTACGCTTGTTGCTTACATCGCGGCCGTTATCCTTCTACCGAGGATGGTGTAATGAAAAACTTTCTTCTTGCTTTGGTTATTGCCATTGTTCTAGTGAACTGTTTAGGCAGTTTGGTTGATGATTTCTTGGGTATGCACATTGTAATGTCAGACGAACTTCTGAGCCCTTGGGAAAGTATGGCCGTATTGTCTTTAGTGGGTGTAGTACTTGCCATCGTAGGCTTCGTTGTAGCGGTGAGTGTTTTAGGTACTATTTTTGTTGGGTTAGGTGTTGGCGTTATCGCACTGTTGGCCGTTGGCTTTAGTGCCTTTTGGCCAATCATTATTATTGCCATTGCGCTTTATGCGCTAAAGAACAGAAATGCTAACCGCTATAATCAGCAAAATGGCACCTTTAACCACCACAATGTATAGCAATCAGCAGTAGTACATAAGTTAATTTAAGTTGTGATAAGGTGTTAATTGTTGACGGTGGTTTGTATTTCGTCACAAAGGTTTCGCAATTATCATGTACAAAGAAAACACTTATAGCTGGCCGTAGGCCAGCTATTTGTTATTTAGAAGGAAGGTTGGTGTAGATATGAGACAATCATTGAATGCAAAATGGATAGCAGTTGTCGCTGTGATAATTATTGTTCTTTTCTGGCTTGTAGGTTGGTTCTGGAGCATGTCACCAGACACTTTCGATGTACGAAAACGCTTGGCCGAGAATTCAACTGTTGACAATCCAACAGGCATTGCTGGGTATACAATCACGACAACAATGATAGACGTGTCTGAAACCTTGCTTGATAAGCCAGGCGGCTATTTATCAAATGATGTTACACCTCCCGGCATCTTCTTAGATAACATGCCAGCATGGGAATTCGGTGCCCTAGAAATGGTGCGAGACCTCGCCCTATCTATGCGTAAAGACTTTAGCCGCTCTCAGTCACAGTCAATTGAAAATCCTTATCTCACTAAAGCACACCCCAAATTCAACATGGACCATAAAAGCTGGGCGTTGCCATCTTCAGAGTCCAGCTACTCAGACGGTATCGAATTGTTAAAGCAATACAGAGACGAGCTTGCTAACACCCGTAATTCAGATAGTCAGTTTTATACTCGTGCAGATAATTTGCGCGAATGGCTTAAGCAAGTCGAAAAACGCTTAGGCAGCTATTCACAAAGACTAAGTGCAAGCGTAGGATCTGCTAGAATTAACACTGACTTAGCCGGCGACGCTAACGCTCGACGTTCTACGCCTACCGCGAGTCAACGTGTAGTGCAAACCAGCTGGTGGAAGCTAGACGATAATTTTTACGAGGCACGTGGTGCAACCTGGGCGCTGCTTCATTTTCTTAAAGCAGTGGAAATTGAGTTTTATGACGTACTTGAAGACAAAAATGCACTCGTTAGTCTTCAGCAAATCATAAGAGAACTTGAGGCCACACAGCAAACGGTATATAGCCCAATGATATTAAATGGAAGCGGCTTTGGTATGTTAGCTAATCACTCGTTAGTAATGGCAAACTATATTTCTCGAGCAAATGCCGCTTTAATTGAACTTTCAGAACTGCTCAATCAAGGATAATTAATGAAAAAAGGTCTTCTAGCTGCTGCACTTGGATGCGCATTGATTTCTACTGCGTCTCAGGCCGATACCATTGCTGGCGTATATGTTGGCGCTCAGACATGGCAAACCGATACGTCGGGTGGTTTTGCAGATAGCAATAATACTACCGACTTCAACTTCGATGATGAGAACAACACATCGGTATACATTGCTTTTGAGCATCCAGTGCCATTTTTACCGAATGTAAAAGTGAACCATACAACGTTGGAAAACAGCGGTTCTACTGTATTAAACACTAACTTCACGTTTGATGGTGAGTTGTATACAGCAAACACTCGCATTAATGGCGACGTAGAAATTGATTCAACCGACTTCATTTTGTATTACGAGCTTTTTGATAACGACCTAGTAAGCTTTGATTTAGGTATTAACGGTAAATACATCGACGGTTCTTTATTTGTAATCGATCCAGCTAGCGACACTCAAGGACAGGTAGAGTTCTCGGGCGTTGTACCAATGGCATATTCTAAGGTGCAGTTAGGCTTACCGTTTACCGGTTTATCTGCTTACTTTGAGGGGAGCTATTTGTCGTTCGATGACCACGAGCTAAGCGATTATCAAGCGGCTGTTCAATATTCTTTTATCGAAAGCTTAGCTGTGGATATGACCTTACAAGTGGGTTACAGAAATGTAACGGTAGATATTGAAGACCTTGATGATGTTTACGCTGACATGGAATTTGATGGCGTGTTTGCAGGTCTAGAGCTGCATTTCTAAGCTATTTTAAGCATTCGACAAAAGGCGTGACTGTCTGACAGTTCACGCCTTTTTTATTTCAATGATGCTTTTAAGCACTTTCAGTAATAAAAAAGTTTCATTTATTCTTTTCTCTTCTTGTAGAAAGCCGTTAGCCTTAGCGCCATCGATAAAAGGCTAAAAGACTATGTCACAAGATTCTAATTCTAATTCAGCGCCAGGCGCGGTATTAAACGACCAACAATGGAATGCAATTACGCAGGCCATTGCAGGACTAAATCGTGATCAACTTACATGGATAAGTGGTTATGCTGCGGGTATGGCAGCGGCACAAGGTGGTGCTGTAGCACCCGTTGCTCAAGTTGCTTCGGCACCTGCTGGCGACGCACCAACGCTTACTATTTTATACGGCTCGCAAACAGGTAACGCGAAAGGCGTAGCTGCACAGTGTCAAGCTAAGGCAGAGGAAGCTGGGTTTAACAGTAAGCTGGTAAGTATGGCCGATTACAAGCCTCGTAGTTTGAAAAGCGAAACGCATGTTGCCGTATTTGTAAGTACCCACGGTGAAGGTGACGCGCCTGACGACGCGATTGAATTACACGAATTTTTAGCCAGTAAGAAAGCGCCAAAATTAGCCAGTACAAAATATGCAGTACTAAGCTTAGGCGATAGCAGTTACGAATTTTTCTGCCAAACAGGAAAAGACTTTGATGAGCGTCTAAGCAAGCTTGGCGGTCAGGCTATTGTAGAACGTCTAGATTGTGATGTTGATTACGAAGCTGAAGCCGAAGCATGGCTTAATAAGCTAATCGAGTCTTTGAAAGGTGATTTTAGTGCGTCTACTCAAGTTGCTGTAGCAGCCCAAACGGGCGCTGCGGTTCAGGGTGTAGCTGCACAAACTTACACCAAAAAAGCGCCGTTCAAAGCCACACTTATCGACGCGCAAAAAATTACAGGCCGAGACTCGGTAAAAGATATTCGTCACATTGAAATTAGCCTAGAAGACTCGGGTATTACCTATAAGCCTGGTGATGCCTTGGGCGTGTGGTTTAAAAATGCCCCATCGTTGGTTTCCGAGTTTGTAAATGTTCTGTCACTAAATGGTGATGCTGAAGTGGTTGTGGCTGAATCTACCATGACACTTACCGAAGCACTTACATCAAAGCTTGAACTTACGCTTAGCTATCCAAATTTCATTAAGGCATATCAAGCGGCTACAGGCTCTGAAGGACTAGCTGCATTAATGGAAGATAAGGCGCAGCTTCGCACGTATATGGCGGAACGCCAAATCATTGATATCGTGCGAGACCATCCGGGCAAGCTCTCAGAGCAACAACTGGTAGATGCGCTTCGCCCGTTAACGCCTCGCTTGTACTCTATTGCGTCAAGCCAAGCGGAAGTTGAAGAAGAAGTTCATTTAACGGTTGCACATGTTGACTACGAAGCCTTTGGTCACCGTCATCAAGGCGGCGCATCAGGTTTCTTATGTGAATATTTAGAAGAAAATGGTGAGGTGGATGTATTTGTTGAAAATAACGACAATTTCCGTCTTCCTGCCGATCCAAATACGCCTGTAATCATGGTGGGGCCAGGAACGGGCATTGCGCCATTCCGCTCATTTATGCAAGAGCGTGATGCACAAGAAGCTGAAGGTAAAAACTGGTTATTCTTTGGTAACCCGCACTTCACTCAAGACTTTTTATATCAAGTTGAATGGCAAGGCTATGTTAAAGACGGCCTGCTAGACAAAATTACGCTAGCGTTTTCGCGTGACCAAGAAGAAAAGGTATACGTTCAACATCGCTTACTTGAAAACGGTAAGGAAGTTTACGAGTGGCTTGAGCAAGGCGCACATTTCTATGTGTGTGGCGATGCTATGTATATGGCTAAAGATGTTGAAAACGCACTGATTGCTATTATTCAAGAGCACGGTGGTAAGTCAGAGGCTGATGCAAAAGCCTATGTTGTAGAGTTACGTAAAGCGAAGCGTTATCAGAAGGATGTCTATTAATGAGTAACGAAAAATCACCATTTATCGTTGAGGGCAAACTGGCTGACAACGAGCGATTAAAGCGTGAAAGTAATAATTTGCGCGGCACGATTACTACCGACTTAAAAGACGATCTTACTGGTGGCTTCACCGCTGACAACTTCCAGCTTATTCGTTTTCACGGCATGTATCAGCAAGACGACCGCGATATTCGTGCCGAGCGTTCAAAGCAAAAACTAGAACCACTGCACAATGTGATGCTTCGTGCCCGTTTGCCGGGTGGCGTTATTACTCCCGATCAGTGGTTAGCTATCGACAAATTCGCCGCCGACCACACTATGTACGGCAGTATTCGCTTAACTACGCGTCAAACATTCCAGTTTCACGGCGTACTGAAGCCCAAAATTAAGTCGATGCACCAAATGCTAAATAAAGCGGGTATCGACAGTATCGCTACTGCAGGTGACGTTAACCGTAACGTACTATGTACTTCTAACCCGGTTGAATCAGAGCTGCATGTAGAAGCATTCGAATGGGCGAAGAAAATAAGTGAACACTTGCTACCAAAAACGCGTGCCTATGCCGAGATTTGGTTGGACGGTGAGAAGATAGAAACAACGGAAAAACCCGTTGAGCCAATTTTGGGTGATAACTACTTACCGCGTAAGTTTAAAACCACGGTTGTTATTCCACCTCAAAACGATGTTGATGTTCATGCTAACGATCTTAACTTCGTAGCGATTGCTGAAAACGGAAAGCTAGTTGGCTTCAACGTACTAGTTGGTGGCGGTTTGGCGATGACGCATGGTGACAAGAGCACGTATCCTCGTAAAGCGAGTGATTTTGGCTTTATCCCACTAGAGAACACGTTAGATGTTGCTGCTGCTGTTGTTACTACACAACGCGATTGGGGTAACCGTGTAAACCGTAAGAACGCGAAAACCAAGTACACCCTTGAGCGTGTTGGCGTTGATAACTTTAAAGCTGAAGTTGAAAAACGTGCTGGTGTGACGTTCCAAGACAGTCGCCCATACGAATTCACAAGCCGTGGCGACCGCTTCGGTTGGGTTGAAGGTATCGATGGTAAATATCACTTAACGGTGTTTATCGAAAACGGCCGTATTTTAGATTACCCAGGTAAAACACTAAAAACGGGTTGTGCTGAAATTGCCAAAATTCACAAGGGCGATTTCCGTCTAACGGCAAACCAGAACTTAATTATTGCGGGCGTTGCACCAGAGCATAAAGACACTATTGAGTCTTTAGCAAAAGAGCACGGCTTAATTGCACCAGAAGTGTCTAACCAACGCTTAGATTCTATGGCATGCGTTGCATTACCTACATGTCCACTAGCGATGGCCGAAGCAGAGCGTTATCTTCCTGACGCTGTAACTGAGCTTGAAGGTTTATTAGCTAAGCATGGCTTAGCTGAAGACAGCGTGGTATTTCGCGTAACAGGCTGCCCGAATGGTTGTGGTCGAGCAATGTTGTCTGAAGTTGGACTTGTGGGCAAAGGCCCGGGTAAATATAACCTCCACTTAGGCGGTGACAGAGAGGGAACGCGTATTCCTCGTATGTATCGTGAAAACATCAGCGAGCAAGAAATCATGGCAGAGCTGGATACGTTGTTTGGTCAATGGGCCAAGGAGCGTAACGAAGGCGAAGCGTTTGGTGATTTTGTAGTGCGCGCGGGTGTTGTTAAACCGGTAGTAGACTCCGCACGGGATTTCTATGACGCATAATACAGCAGTAAGTCAGCAACCACTGTCATTAGATATCAGCAAGGAAGAACTTGCTGATATCAATGAAACACTTGAGAGCATGTCTGCTCAAGAGCGTGTTGCATGGGCAATAGAAAACTTGCCGGACACGCATATTGTTTCATCGAGCTTTGGTGCTCAATCGGCAGTCATGCTACACATGCTAACGCAGGCTAAACCCGATATTCCGGTTGTACTTACCGACACCGGTTACTTGTTCCCAGAAACGTATCAGTTCATCGACAAATTGGTCGACAGCTTGAAACTGAATCTGCACGTGTACCGCGCCGATATGTCATCCGCATGGCAAGAAGCGCGCTTCGGACGTCTGTGGGAGAAGGGAATAGAAGGTATCGAGCAATACAACAAGATGAACAAAGTTGAGCCGATGCAGCGTGCGCTAAAAGACCTCAATGTAGGTACTTGGTTTGCAGGCTTGCGCCGCAGTCAGTCGGATACACGCGGTAAGTTGCCAGTCCTACAAAAGGTAGGTAATCAGTTCAAGCTGTACCCTATTATTGACTGGAGCAACAAAGACCTGCATTACTACCTAAAAGACAATAACCTTGATTATCACCCACTTTGGGAACAAGGCTATGTGTCAATTGGTGATTGGCATACCACACAGTCACTTCAAGAAGGTATGAGTGAGCAAGACACGCGTTTCTTTGGATTAAAAAGAGAGTGTGGACTTCACGAGTTCGGCGATGGTATCTAGCCCACCACAAACACTTCATTTAGCACCGATTTTATGGCGCTAATGTAATTGTCGTTGGGCGATTTACCCACTAACTTATAAAGTTCACTGCCAACAGGCGTGAACTTGTAGTACACAAGGGCAACGCCCGCCGTTTTGCATGTAAGGCTGATATTCTCGTTCACACATCGAAGCGTCACTTTCTGACCTTCTTGATACTCACCACTTTCAATTTCACTGGCATAAATCAACTTCATTTCTTGAAGTGCCAAAAGGTCTGGGTAGCTTAGGCCAACGGTGCTCAGATTAACTTGCTCAGGATGGTGTTTTCTAAAGAGCGAAAAAAAGCCTTTTCTTCGGTGATAGCCAACCAGAATTCTTGGTACAGCGTCATTATTTCGCTTGCTTGCTACATTGGCCGCTTTAGTAAAAACCTGCGCGTCTCGGTGAGTAAGCGTCTTCAATAACTGCAGTGTACGCAGAGAAAAGCTTCCCGGACGCGCTACTTCCACTGCAAAAATTTTTCCCCATAGCTCTTGCATGGGTCTACTGTAAATCTCTTCAGCCATAGTGCTAAATGCAAAAAACCAATCTGGGTCAAGATTGTCTACAGTTTGTTCATCAATTGTCACATTTAGTGCTATATTTAATACAGCTTGAAGATTACTCGCTTTCTGTGTTTCTAAAATTTGTTTTCTGCGTTCTAAAGCATGTTTTTGTTTTTTTGGGTCGGGCGACAGCATAGAAGGGCTTATACCTACCCTTGCGAACCAAGAGAGCATGCGCTGGCGGCTTGTATCAAGCCTAGCTGCACTACTGGTTTGTTCTGCTGTAGGCTTATCAGCGTGTTGTGTCACCGGCTTTTCGAGAGGTTTTTCGGTTTTTCTTACCTCAGGCGAAAAAGGTTGGGGTGTAATCTTCATGACCGATAATATGTTTTTGATGGTGATTTTCTGTAGGAGCACTATTGCATTGCGTAACTTTTTTATCAATGTAATCGTTGCCTTTATACAATGAGTAGCGCATTCTTATATTGTATGTTTTGAGGAAACTAAGTGGTAATGTCGGCAATGGATTACGATAACGACGAACTCATCTTTTTAGAGGATGATGGTTCGACAGATGAACATGTTGTGCTAGGTAAAGACTGGAATGTGCTTATTGTTGATGACGATGAGGAAATTCATACAGTAACACGCTTGGCGTTAGCTGACCTCGTCGTAAACGACCGCAAACTCAACTTCATTCACGCCTATTCGGCGAAACAAGCCAAAGAACTGCTTCATGAATACGGCAGTACCATAGCCATTATTTTACTTGATGTGGTAATGGAGACAGACGATGCTGGATTTGAAGTCGTAAAATATATTCGCGAAGACATGAACCTGTTAGAGCCGCGTATCATTCTTCGAACGGGACAGCCCGGTTACGCACCGGAAGAGCAAGTTATCAAGCTTTATGACATAAACGACTACAAAACAAAGACTGAACTGACCCGCGCTAAACTCCTTACCACCATCATTTCCTCGCTGCGTTCTTATCAACAAATTGTCACTATTAGTCAAAACCGAGCTGGTCTTGAAAAAATTATTGCTTCATCGGCTAATTTGTTTGAAGAGCACTCTGTAAAAGCCTTCTGTGAAGGTGTAGTAACGCAAATTAGCTCGTTGATTGGTTTGGATTCAGAAGGGCTGCTGTGCGCCAGAGCTGGGTCCTTGATCGATAGAGAAGATGAAGATGTTTATGTACTCGGTGCAGCTGGGGAATATGCGAAGTTCATCAACAAACCAATCCAAGAGCTTAACAGTACTGAAATTGCTGAGAACATTGCGCGTTGCTTACGACTAAAAAAACATATTTTTGAGCACAATTTTTCTGTTCTATTTATCAGCCGCGCAGGCTTTGAGGCCGCGGTGTTTGTTCGTCAAACCCACGAAATAAATGAACTCGACAAGCATTTATTAGAAGTCTTTTTATCCAGTATCTCCGTTGGGTACGAAAACGTAAACCTCTTTCACGAGCTGCGTAATGCCGCATTTAGAGATTGGCTAACCCGTTTACCTAACCGCAATGAGTTTATCAATATGCTTGATAAACCTCACATCTTTGCTTGTGAGGACTGTTGTGTGGCGCTTATTGATGTTAACCACTTCTCAGACATCAATGATGGTTTAGGCCAAGAAGTGGGGAATGATCTCCTGCGTGCGATAAGCGATCGTTTCTTAAGTTCTTTTGACGACTCAGTGAAAAAAGGCCGAATTGGCGCTGACGTATTTGGTTTAATCGGACCAGAAGCAGTGGTTAATCCAGAGTCTATCAATGAGCTTTTTAGCTCGACCTTTGTTGTTGAAGATCACACGTTGCCGGTTAATGTCACCATCGGATTTTGTCGATTGGATAAAAAGCGCAATATTGGTATTGAGATTTTAAAACGTACCAATATTGCACTTAACAGAGCGAAGAAAAACCTTACCGATAATTACGAGTTTTACGCAAAGGATATTGAGGATCAGACAACATGGCGGTTAGATATGATCCGCCGTTTACGAAGCGATTTTGCTGCTCGTAAGTTGGAATTGTGGTTTCAGCCTCAGGTCGATCTGTTAAATGAGCGAGTTGTGGGTATGGAAGCATTATTACGTTGGCCAGACGGTAATGGCGGCTTTATTTCACCTGCAGTTTTTGTACCTTTAGCTGAATATTCGGGGCTCATTGTCGATATTGGCGAATGGGTGTTAGAAGAAGCGTGCAGTCGTTTGCAAAAATTAAAGGAGCTTGGCCACGGTCATTTGCGCGTGGCAGTAAACATTTCTATTCCTCAGTTTCGCGATCGTTTATTCGTTGAAAAGGTCAAGCTTGCGCTGTCTAAAGCAGAATGTGATCCTAGCTTGCTAGAACTAGAGATTACCGAAAGCGTGGTTATGGATGAACCACAAATAGTGATAGATGCACTTCGAGCGTTAAAGGAACACGGCGTTCAAATAGCCATTGACGATTTTGGGACCGGTTTCTCTTCAATGAGCTATCTACAACAGCTACCTTTAGACAGACTAAAAGTGGATCGTTCGTTTGTTAAAGATGTTAAGCCAGGCGCTAGCGCTGTATTAGCAGAAACCATTGTAACGCTAGGTAATAAATTGGGTCTGCTCACTATTGCCGAAGGTGTAGAAAAACGAGAGCAAGCTAGCTATATGATTAAGCTTGGATGCGACGAGGCGCAAGGTTTCCTGTATGCTAAACCTATGCCCTTTACAGAGCTGCTAGCATTCTTAGAATCTCAGAAATAGCGCAGTGTAATATTTTTTCGAATTTTTTCGCTAAATATTTCACACTGTAATACTTCTGTCACAAAAGTATGATCGGAATTGACTGTTCGGCGTATATACAGTATATTTACACAACAGTGACGTACTGTAATACAGGAGAATAGA
>ENA-OWNT01002005-OWNT01002005.1-seawater-metagenome-genome-assembly--contig:-NODE-2005-length-22646-cov-4.223049_pt1 | contig 22646 bp, 25 predicted proteins | sample MGYA00238136_ERZ651165 | MGnify/ENA primary metagenome ERZ651165 (study PRJEB26861, sample SAMN08777766) | seawater metagenome | isolation source: coastal seawater | place: USA: Florida | collected...
TCTTCTCTCACAGTGAGTGAGTGAGTGACTGACTGACTGACTGAAGGCGGAGTGCTGACTGACTGACGGTGAGTGAGTGAGTGAGTGAGTGGGGAAGAATGAGGTCTGCCGCGGCCACTCGGCCACTCTCACTCACTCACTCACTCACTCACTCACTCACTCATTCGCTGCCTCATCAACTCTCCCACTCACTCACTCTCACTCACTCACTCTCACTCACTCACTCACCCACACTCACTGACCCAGGCGGGACTTACGTGCTTAGTGCAGCCCGGGGCCATGGCCTTACGCTCCAGTGCAAAGTACAATAGCCTGTGTAAAACTCGTGGAGGTAGGAAGCGAGACAGAAAGTGACGTCATGGTCGTGGTGACGATTTTCGTGTTGGGGTCGTCATTTATTTGTTCGATCGCTGGATCGTCTGTGTGTCTTCTCGTCGCTCGATACTGCGCTGACTGCGCTGTTCGTGTCGAGGATGTTGTAATACCGGCAGCCAGCTCTTCAACGCGGCTGCAGACTGCTCCTCCGTGACTCAGTGACTACCACTGCTGAAGGTACAGTTTGATTGTTACAGTGCGTCGTGTTGTAGTGGTCATGTGAAATGGAAAAGGTCATTGCCGTGCGCGCAATGTGCATGACCGCAACAAATTTGTGCCCTCAACTGTTGGGCGTCGATTTTTAAAGCGCGCTCAAAAGTGGCGACGTCCCAAAAGTTTTTGTCTTGAAATGTAGCCAATGGCGGAGGTCGACGTTAAGCCGGTTGACCGCGATCAACGAGTGTCCAATGTTCTGACGGTCGGCGACTTGTGTCATGAGTTTGAACAATGTCGCCACGAAGCACATCAGCGCTGCAAGATTGGAATACCTCAGCCGCCGGATGGAACACTCCGAGTCCAGGCACCTCGCAGTGCAAGAGAATCCCTTTCACAAGCAATTGACACCGCTATCGAAGGGATCAAGGTCGACTTAGACGCATCTGTGAACTCTGGAGGCAGTGCCGTTTTGTCACAAAGCCACAAACTCAGCCACAATTATGTTCGACAAGTCAGAAGTCTTGCACACGCACACGCGTTACGGGTCCAAGCCCACAATCAACGCACTGACACACACGCAGATAGAGGCATTTTCAAACAGCTTCAAGAAACCGTATACCGCAAGTATTCGAAGCGCAGTTCGAAACGCCGTGGGAGATTCACCACGGAATTGAACCATCTCTTTCTCTCAAAGCAACGGTATCGCGCAGCAGCCCCCCAGCCAAGAGACGTCGTCATGCGTATCTGCCTGTTCCGGGGCAGCTTTCATCGAAAGAAATCTCGAGAAATAATAGTTCTTGGTTCAAGTACACTTGCTGATCTAATTGATTGTCCTGACTGGGCATGTACTACGGATGAGCATGTTCAGCTGAACAGACCGGTTTGTGAAAAAATTGGTGTTGGCTGAAATTGACGTGGTTGTAACCTCTTGCCTGCAATTGTAGAATATCCCTGGCAGTTTCTTCTTGATTGGAAATACATTTTATTACGATGATCGACACGAGCCGCAAGCTTCTAAATCTATTGCCGCAGTGGTTGCCCGCCAACTGTGCGCAAAGAAAATCGGATTCTCGCCGCTCACCTTCGATGATTCTGAAACTCATCACAAGGATCAAGACGGCTTGAGCTGTTTCAAGTCGGCGTGGTCGCCGCCTGCGAATGATCGAGATAATACTGAAGCCCATCAATTGTCCATTGGGGATTTCAAACTGAAGAAAATGACGGCAACTAGATTGAGGTCTCTGACTGTGCAGCTTGGCGCACACTATGTATTTTTCCATCAAGGCAACTGCGAACATACTTTTGCCTTCGTTGATATCCGCGAGAAGAACGAGCACGATAGTCAGCTTCCTGCGCTAATATTCCGCCGCAAAATCCGCCGCCGACTTTGTAGCGTTTGTTGTGGGAGTACAACAAAGCATGGAAGCCGTGGCAAAGCGTACGCAAAGTTTGTCACGTTTGATGATAGACTTGCAGGTGATTTAGAAAAGATTGTGTTGACGTCCCATTTCGAATGACAAGTCCACGTGTTCATCGTGCTGATTTTTTTTGCAGGCCAATCGCCTTGCTTTTTCTGCACACAATGTTATTGGGATCTTCATTACAGCTCAAGTAAGTCCCATGCTATGCCGCTCCACATCGCACGCGTGTTGTCATTGCGTAAGTGGAACGCGTGCACTCATAGGGGGACATCGACTTTATGAGTTCAAAGTGTATCCTTACTTGAGTGACATGTAACAAACAGTGAACCGGCTTTCTTTGCCTCAGATGTGACTAAAAACAATCAACTTTGCTCTGTTGTCACGCAAAATCTGGGTTGAATGCAATGCAAGCCTCCCCATCAAGCACCAAGACATCATCCTGATTAAAGCACTGTGTAGTGCAAATCATTCTTGGACGTCTTTCTCGTGCCTTCGTCCGCGTATCGTGCCGCACCAACAAACATATAAACATGAACACACAGACGTCAATGCGTGTTAGACGGGCTCGATGAAAACCACCGCATGGAGTTTAGCACTCACGCTCTTCACGGTAATCCGCGTCGTGACCGTATCCCCAAATCTGACAGGAGCAGTATACTTTATTGTTTGGGACAAGTAAACAGCTCCGCAGATGTGAGAACCAATTAACCCAGGGATCATAGACGCCACAAAGTGACCTGGCACGATGGAGGTTGTGTGCAGAACATTGGAATCGCCAGTCAGCTCCGTGAATTGTGCAGTGTTCTCTTTTGTAAACTCTCTCTGTGCCTCCAGAACTTGTCCAACAGCTGGGCACTTCCATGGCTCTCCCGCCAAAATTTCCGGCAGGTCCCCAGACCTTTTAAGTGTATAAAACCGGCGCTGGCACAGTTCTTGTGCTACAGGCGCACACATGGGCGACATGCGCGAACAAACCCGCCGCCCGACAGAGCGAACGACAGACCTCATCTTTCGTTGACTCTCCCTCAAAAAAAAGCGTATCAAATGTCTCTAGAAACGTATCTCGAGACGTTTCATTGGAGGACTCGATACTCCGTTCATCTCACACACAGAGGCCCGCCAAGGCATACTTTTGTCCGCCAGAAGCTGGCAACGCGTATCGCGTTGTATGATAGGTTATTCGTGATGATCTCAAAAGCGTGCAGATACATGCGACTGGCAAGCTTTTCTCCGAAACGCCGTGTTAACAATCCCTCAACGACAGAGTGGGCCGGAGCGAGCACACGCAGCAACACAGAGACCAACAGCCAACACACAGAATAATCAATCAAACAACCGCCAAGCAATAACAAACCAACCGACCAACTGACCGACCAAGCAATCCCCAAACGGCAGCCAACAACAACAACAACAACAACAACAACAACGAAACCCAGGGCCAACGGGCCAAACGCGAACCAACCCAAACGCCGAACCCTCAACACCGCACGCACACCCGACACCCGACATCAGACCAACTCTCAACTGGATCCAAAAACCAAACGAACAACGAACACCGAAACGGCGCTCTGCAAACCAAAATCCTCCAAACTCCGAACTCCAAACACGCAGACAACAACCGCCAAGGTCAAGGTACGTGCGAAGTACTCGGTACTAGGTACTGCAAAACTTGAATTACATACTATGACGTTACAGTGACTTTTGCTTCGGTTATCTTATGTACTAGTACGAAACTATTCTCGATTGTCAGCGGGATGGATGCCACCAATGAGAACGACGTCAGCTGACCAGCAACGAATCCACGGTCGCCCTCACTCACAGTGGCTGTGAGTGGATGTGAGTGGCTGTGAGTGGCTGTGAGTGGCTGTGAGCTGTGAGTGAGTTTGCGTTCCGTTGAGTTTTTTGTGCTCCGACTCTCTCTCTTTCTCACTCACAGTCACTCACGCACGAAGGAACATTCGTTCGTTCATCGCAGTTACTTCCACAGCGGCGTTCGTCGCTGCACAAACGCAGATTCGGTCTTTGTCGTCGTCGTTGCCGTTTGTTCGTTTCTTCGTTTGTTTCTTCGTTTGTTCGTCTCCGTGTTCGTCCGCGTTTGGTTGGTTGGTTGGTTGGTTGGTGGTCAGCATCCGTCTTCTCCGAGTTGTTTCGTCGTTCGGTGGGTTGCGTTGGTCGTGCGTTGTATTTGGAGGTGTGGCAACGTTGCGTAGGCAGTTGATTGGTCGTTGTTGTAAGTCGTCGTTGGTTGCTGCTGGGAGGAAGCCACTTTTGCGCGTCATTCAAGGGTGGAACTATTGTCGAGTTCTGTGAAGACTCCGTCACTGGTGCGCAAAAGAACGGTGCTGTGCCTCATCAGTGTCGCTACTTTCACCAATAGAATTAAATTGGTTGCCAAACTCTTTGCCTCTGGCGTCGAGTTCCAAAATAAAAAGTATCACGACGTTGGTCGTACTCGCAGCAGAATGAGATCCGTATTAGCAGGCACTGTTGTGCTCACTGCGTTCACGCCATCGCGCGCAGCACTGAGCACTTACGACGACAACGTTCGAGCCACATACACCAAGCAAACTTACTCCACTGCCGGAGATATCGTCGATGTGACGTTCAAAGGTTTTAGCCAGTACGGAACAAAGGTGCGTTTTGCATTTGTGCTTAGCACGCTCGCTCGCTCGCCAACTTTGATGTAACCGCACAACCCCTATGTTCGTGTGTGGACAGAATGTTTACACCATCACATCTCTTCCGAGCCCGCTTGGGACTTTGTACGAACCGGCTTCCAATTACTGTCGGTATGGCAGCAGTGCCATCACAAAAATCGGGGACGAGTCCACCGATGCGATCACGTCCGTGCCGACTGACGTCTCATGTTACAACACGAAGACTGCCTCTCACTTCCTGTTTAAAGTGGACGACAACGAAGTGCTCCCAAGTGACGGACCAGTCGCAGTAGTATCGTATTATATCACGTCGGAAGACACAACGGAGTCCAGTGGGGTGTCTAAAGTGGGGAAGCACTACTTCGTCAGTGACGACAACATTCTCGTTGCCAGTGATTTTGAATCGTCGACTGATGGTTGGACCTACACCGACAACGGTAAAAAGTCGCCTGACCTTACGTATGACAGCTCAAGAATAACTTCGTCGTCGGGTGCTTCTTTAAGCAAGTTCGTGTTCTTGGCGGACGAATTCCAAAATCCTGATGCCAGTGGCGTTGACCAAGATCTGTGGAAGTTTGTGGCTCCGTCGAAATTTTATGGAGATCAAGCCATGGCGTACAAAGGAGAGCTCTGCTTTACGCTTGGAAAGGCGTCGGGAGACTTCTCTACCATTCAGGCAGGTGGCGGTGACAACCTCCACGTGATAGAGCTAGAATGCGCCACTTGTGTTGACCGGGATGGCAAGAAAAAGACTCGCATGGCGCTGCCATATTCGAAACTGTCCACACCTTTTACGGGCGCAACCGTCAACCAGTGCATCACTCTCGACGAGAATGCTGGATGGCTTCTGGACCCCGAAAACTCCAATGATGAATGGTTGACTCCAACAGTACGTTTTCTCTTTTGCGTAAGTCGCCTCGCTTCACTTGTTCTTATTTTGTCCATGTCGTTGTTTTGCGTTCAGAACTGTGAGATAGTGACGTTGTTGCATCGATTGTCGTCAATCAAGGTACACTCCCGCTGTTGTTGTGCCTTGCCAGCTTGAATTTTGCGCTCACGAGTTCGTTACATCATAGATTTTGGGCGATTACACCCCCGGCAAAGAAACCGTTCTCTTAGACAGCGTCCATTTGACTGCTGGACCAAGCAATAGCATTCCAGCAAGTTGCTATGCCGAAATGCAACCGTTCAGTTACCGACGCTAAAAGAGGGACAGTAACAGCCGTGATGCATTGAACGGCCCGCATTTGTCATAGCGAGTAAATTATTATTGTTAGCTTAGTCCGTGTTCAAACCGTTTTATTGAATAGCGACACCGGGACAGGTACTTCGTCCACACAATCAGGCCACAGATGCTTGTGCTTCAAAAAGTCGACTGTAATGGCCTCCACCTGGTCGGCGAAGCAACTCCTCATGGGTCCCCTGCTCAACAACGCGCCCGTTCTTCACGACTGCAATTGTATCGGCAAGTCTCACTGTGCTGAGGCGGTGAGCAATGACGATGACAGTGTGATGACCCCCTGCAATAAGAGCCTAGAGCAACCAAACCGTGCGTGAAGTCGCGACACTACGACAACGATGAAACAAAAAAAATCAGCAAACCTCCAGTGATTTCCCGATCATGCGCTCTGAGTGGCCGTCGAGGGCGCCAGTTGGCTCGTCCAAAATCAGAATTTTCGGTTGCTTCACCAACGCCCGGGCAATTGCGATTCGTTGGCGCTGGCCGCCAGATAGTTGTGCTCCCTTTTCACCAATTTGAGTATCATATCCGTGCGGGAAATTCTCGATAAAGTCGTGAGCCTAACATATCAAATGCTGACGCATCAGAAATTGGTCTGCGGTCTACCGCGAACAAGGCAGCCCCGAACGTACGTTGGCTTGACGAGCCGCTTCTTTAATTTCTTCATCAGTGGCAGTGGGGTTGCCGTACAAAATATTTTCTTTGATGGTTCCGGCGAACATTGCTGGTGTTTGTTCAACGTAACCAATTTGTTGACGGATCCATCGTGGATCAAGCCCACGCATGTCACGACCGTCGAGCAGAATGGAGCCATCGTCGGGATCGTAGAATCGTTCTAGAAGGGCTGTCAGGGTGCTTTTCCCTCCACCGCTAGCTCCTACTAATGCGACAAAGCTGTTGGGGTGGATCTTCAACGAAAGTCCATTGAGCACTTTTTGACTTGGTCTTTCTGGGTAAGAAAAGTCAACATCTTCCAGCACAATGGAACCGCGGATGCGTTCCGGTCGGAGGCCCTCGCCCGCGACAATGCTAGTCGTCTCAGGAATTTCGATTTTGAGGGACGCAGAGAGCGCCTGCACAGTACAGAAGTGATATGGGAAACATTCATGACAACCAATATCAGATCTTTCGACTGGGATACGCTGCTGGCGTACCTGCATTGTACGAACAGCTGCTGTTGAAAACTTGGAAGCGGCCCCTTGCACTCGGATCGCCTAAACCAAGCATGGATAATCACCAAAAGATTGCGGACAACATCGGCAGGCAAACACCAAACAAAAAAAACCTGTGCGAGCAACTTCGCCACGTCACCGCTCGTCAAGTCGCCATTTTTTACGAGATATCCTCCATACGCACAGATGGCAGCCATGATGGCATTCGATCCCAGTTTCACCAAGGCGAATACAGCTCCTGCAGGGTTAACAATAGTGATGACGCAAATCAGTCAGGCAGCGCACCATGTCGGCAACCAGAACCGATTGAAAGTTTGGAACACACCGGTAGCCGTTGCCAGCTTCACTTTCGCGGCTGACGCATCATCTAGCGCGGCGTGATACTTGCGCTTTGTGTGGGCTTCAGCCGTAAAACTATGAATCACCCGAACATTCGTTATTGCTTCATTCAAGATGCCATTTGCGTCACCAGCCGTTCTCGACGCTGTGTTGCGGAGATTCCGAAGTCCGTAGCTCAATCCATTCGCAACCAGTGCCATCGTAGGCAACAAGGCCACAAACACGCCACCAATTTGTGGACTAGTTTGTATGAGGGAGAGCGATCCCCCTACCAGAGTCACCATTGAGCGAACTCCGGCTGCACAATACATAGCAGGTACACCGAGTCAGTGAAGAGAAGCGCGTGGTTAATGCCAGCTAGCATGCATGCACGACTGCCACGTACCCGTGAACGCAACACGAAGAGCCGTGCCAATCTCATTGACGTCTTCGTTGACTTGATCCGTGATGGCACCGACTGCGTGAGCGTCAAAGTAGGCTTCGTCTTGCTGCAACAATTTGTCAAGCAGGTACTCCCGTAGCTTTTGTTTCAAGGAGTTGGTGGCACTCGCCAAGCACGACGAAGCGAGGGTAGCACAAATAGATTCCCCAACCACCACTGCAAAAAGCTGCAACATCAGAAATTTCGTATCGGCGCTTGAAGTTTCCCGGCGACTCGTGAAAGAGTCGAAGAAAGACTTCATGATTGTGGCCTCAGAAATACTCAACAGCGCTGTGCAGGCCGAGAATGCGATTGCGCTCACGTAGGAAAAGATATCTTGCCAGCAGAATTTTAGCACCAAGGCCCACGTCCGTGGACCACGCGCTCGTTTGCGTATTTCAAGTTCGCGCTGAGCTTCAATTGCAGCAGCTTCCTCGTCGGTGGCCGCTGCTTGCGCCACGGCATTGGCACGCGTACCTTTGGCGTTGTTTTCCTCCACCACAGCAAGCGGATCAATTATTGCCGGCAAGCTGTCATGGTCATGTCCATCGACCGCCTCAAGTGCGATGTTGCGCTGGGCCAGACCCTGAGAGCACAGAGTAATGCTTCCAAAGGCAGCTGATACCGCTGTTGCCTTCAGCAAAGCGGATGTGACTGGCGACAGCGACGCAGTGCCATGTCCAAACACCAACCGAGATTTTGTGGATGCAGCGCGGCGCGCACCGGAGGTTCGCTGAAGGTAACTCTCAGGAGCGCACCTCAACAATGAGCGTCCGCACAGCGAACTCTTTACGGACTGTCGCGACAGAAAACGTACAAGTGACATCTCGGCAGCGACCCCTCTTCTCGGCAATCACCCCTGCCAGAGCGAACACACCACACCAGCACACAGAGCTGAAGGTACAACCAGGCAACGAACACTTTCAGGGAAAAAGGCACGTTCCACTTTTGACGATGTTGTCTTGATTGGCTGGCGCACACAAGCAGCCGCTCGTGCCAGCACGACAAGTTTTCGAGTCGCAAGAACTTGGGATTTGCTGCACACGTTCAAAGTCGCTGCCAACCAAATGCATCGGCGGCCTCTGTACAATACGCTTTCCGGTCCAGCACAGGAATCACCAACCACGTCCTACCCAAAGCATATCTCCCTACTCCTCACACCACACCACGTACACCGTCTTTGGTTGCCAAGACCACGCAGCGACACAACGACGACGACGGCAACGAACGACGACGACGACGACGACGACAACGACGACGACGACGACGACGAACAACAGAAAACGGAAAACGGCCACCGTGAGTACAAACGTGTTTGTAATTTCCGTGAAATACCGTACCTGTAGTACGAATCAAAGTACTGAGTACTTAATTTACGTAATAAATGTACTGTACATTGGTGCGTCGCTCCAGCAGTGAGGTGAGGGCGCTCAGTCAGTCAATGAGTGAGCTACGCTCACCCACTCACTCACTCACCTCACTGGCGAACGCCAGGACGTTACTCATGCCTTCACTCACTCACTCACTCACCCACTCACTCACCACTCACTCACTCAGTCGCTCTCAGCAGTGACGAAACCGCGACTGTTGCGGTGAGGCAGTCAGTGACTGTGAACGAACGAACGAACGAAGCGAAGCGAACGAACGAACGAACGAACGCAGCGAACGAAGCGAACGAACGAACGAACGAACAAACGAACGAACGAACGAACGAACGCCGGCGGTCGTGGCGTCGTGGCGTCACGCCGTCAGTCGCCGCGCCATCTGTGTTCGAAGGCAATGTTGTAGTGACGTGGCGTGGCGTGGCGTGGCGTGTCGTGGCGTGTCGTGTCGTGTCGTCGCTGCGCTCTTTTTCGCCGTGTCGTGTCGTGTCCGTGTCCGTGTCTGTGTCCGTGTCTGTGTCTGTGTCTGTGTCGTGTCTGTCGGTTCGTATCGTGTCGTTGCCGTGCTTCTTCGCCGTGTTGTGTTGCGTGTGTTGTGTCGCGTCGCGTCGGGTCGACTTGTGGAGTGGCGTGGCGTGGCGTGGCGTGGTGTGTAGTGTGGCGTGTTGGGTTATGTCGTGTCAAGTCGTGCAGCGGAGTGGCATGTCGTGGCGTGTCGTTGTCGCTGTCGCTGTCGCTGTTTCGCGGAGTGTTGTGGCGTGTCGCCAGATCGTGCGTGGTCTTCGCATGCTATTGATTCGAAAGAAGTTCTAGCAGCTGGAGCGGCTGAGGATGTCGCTTTGGCCCGTTGTCACGTCGTCGGTCGACTTAGTCAAAGCAGGATGATGACTGCTCAACTACTCTCACCTAACCGTGCACTTGATAAGCCTCATGTTTCGGCTGGTGGGCTGGTGTGATTGATTGGAGAAATAAAAAATTACGTCAGGTGAAAGGTCTCAGACGGGGTTCTCTTTGCAATGCGAGGCCAATTGTGGGCACAGTAAGACGGCCGCGCAGGCAACGATGATGACTTGTTGGCGGCGTGCGTCACTCGGAAAAATGTTGACAATACGGCAAGCGGTGCACCTTCGTTGAGTCATAGATCTTTGTGGTCATGGCGGAGATGGTCGAGATGTCCGCGAATACGGAAGTCGACCGGCCATCTTCTGCGAGTGAAGATGGCGATGTCGAACTTGAGATGGAACTTCCTGATGATGTGTCTTTTATGAACGCTGAAGATTTGACGGAGCTGTGCATCGATGTTTGTGAGACGCAAGACGCGGCTTACTTGAAGGAAAAAATATGTCCCCACAGTGCGTTTGAAGTAGATGCCGCAGATGAAAATGGGTACACTCCCCTGCAATATGCCGTCACATTCGGCAGTTTCGAATGTTTCAAAGTTCTAGTTGATGCAAAAGCGAACCCCGCCGCGAAAGCTAGCGATGGTTCCACATGCCTTCATATTGCGGCACAATATGGATTTGAGCAATTCGTACAGCCCTTGCTTGCCGCAAACGTAGCGCTTGAAGAAGAAATGCCTTCGGGTTCACGCGCACTGGGAATAGCCCTTCTTAATAAGCATGCTGCATTTGTGAAACAGCTAGTGTTGCACAAATGTGACTTGAACTACCGTCGAGCAGACTCATGCAAGGTCGCGAAAAGTCAGATCCCTTTGCAAATAGCAGCTGGTCTCAAAAACATCGAACTATTCACAATACTTTTGGAAGGAGGAGCAAATCCTCTGATTGAGATCGAAGACCAACCGACGACACTCATGCAGGACCTTGTGCGCCGTAAGCAGTTTGATTTCCTCGATGCTGTCGAAAACAGTTACAATTCCCTCGGCGGCGGTGAGCAGAAAGGCCTGGTTTGGAACGAAATGACAAGCGGATACCCAGTATTCTTTGATTCTTTGTACGAAGATGACATCGATGTCCTCGAATACCTTGTCGCTCGCAAGGCCGACCTTGCACAGTGTGATCAAGCAGGTTCACCCGCTTTATTTGTTGCGGCCTTTGAGAGTAATTTCGAAGCGGTGGAGTTCATTTTGTCACAGTCCTGGGCCAAACGTGAAGGCGATTCCACAGTGCTGACTTCTTACGGCAACTTCGAGATGGCCGATGGTTTCTGTATTGTTCACCTTGCCGTAGAAAACAATAATCTGGAACTCTTGAAGACGCTCTGCGTGTTTTCGGAAGTGACTTTGAGAGAGGCGGAACTTGCAGACGAGGTTTTGCCTATTGACTTCGACAAGAGAATTGCCGCGACGCAGGCTGCCCCGATTCATTTTGCCGCGCAAAAGAGCGATCCTACTTACTGTGAGATGATGCTGGAGATCGGCGTCGACTTTCATTGCACGCTCAACGGTGGCTTCACCCCATTGCACCTGGCATGCCAGGATGGATTGGCCGAAACTGCAAAGACACTGCTAGAGTTTGGAGCTGATCCGCTGTACTTCTCAGACGAAAAATTTACCCCTATGCAACTGGCATTCCAATGCGGGGACCAAGATACGTTGGACTACATGTTTGCGGGAGTTGACTCTGAGCTCAAGAACCCTAATGAGGACTACGACGATTCCATGGATCGCGCACTCCGTTTGCGCCCGTCACTCGTCATTGCGATTCAATCTCACATGTACACAAATTTCGCGACCTTGCTGCAAGTCTGCGAAGACTTCATGGACCTCCGAGACCTAGCACTCCTCGCAAGAGTATTGATGTCGTACTTAGAAAAGTCAGACGATATTGAATCGCTTCGTGAAGACAAGGATCTGTTCTCGAAATTCAAGGCGCTCTTGTCCCAGATTGAAGGCGCAAACGCAGATCTGTTGGCGCAATTGGAACTTGACGCGGTTTTGCGAATTCAACGCGGACTACGCAAGTCCCCGTTGTACGGCGAATACTTATTGGAACGGCAGGCAGCTATCCGACTACAACGTGTGGCGCGAGGATTTAAGGCCCGTCAGAGAGTGCGCGAGATGATCGACGAATCTCAGCATGCCCAAAAGCAAGACATCAACACTGGTCACACCAAGTCCGAACGAGAGAAGGAGCTTGCACGTTCAAATACGGCCCGGTTGCAGGCAGAAGCAATGGAAAAACTGCGACAAGAGCGCGAAGATGCCCTCAAGGCCGTTGAGGCTGAAAAGGCGGCGGCACGTGCTGCCGAAGAGGAAAGAATCGCGGCGGAAAAAGACCGATTGGAGGCAGAAGCGCTTCGTCAAGAAGCAGAAAAACTGAGACAAGAGGCACAGCAGAAGCGCGCCGAAGCGGAGGCCGAGCGGGCGAAGGCCGAGGCACAGAGGGCACACGCTGAGTCAGAGCGCCGTCGTGCCGAAGAGGAAAAGATAAGAGCAGAAGAAGAGCGAAAACGCGAAGAAGAAGCGAGACTTGAGGCGATACGGAGCCGCATCGCAGCAGCGACCGACCGCTTGCGCAAAGTCATCGTCGAGTCTGAAGCCGCGGTCCCACTTGAGATGGCTGCAATACGTGCAACGATTTTGGAATCCATTACTCCGGAGGAAGCCATCGACATTACGGGCCTCGTTGCTCGATATCAGTCAGCCAAAGATCGTTTAGGTGATGTCGTGGCCAGCATCAATCGTGCTGACGCCAAAACAGATGATGCCCTTCGAGCACAATACGACCACGCCAAAAACCTGGTCCGGGATGTAGATGCTGCGCTAATTCAAGCCGAACGCATTGCGGCAGAACTGCGAGAACAACGCAGTGCTGCAGCAATCAAGATTCAGGCAACTGTTGCCCGTGGCACTACAGGAAGGCAGATTGCTCGTAGAAAGAGCAGGGCCAGGGAACAGAAAATTATTGAAGAAGCCGCGGCCACGCGTATTCAATCGGTGGCGCGAATGGGTCGTGACCAGAAAGTTGCCCAAGTGAAGTTAGATCAGAAGAAGCGTGCGGTTGAGCATGCTGCGGCAACTAGGGCCCAATCGGTTGTTCGCATGGCTTCTTCGAAACGTGAAGTTCGTACTGCTCGGCGCACTGGACACCTGTGTTTGTTCTTTAATCGGCCGTCTTCGTACAGGTCCAGCTTCGACGTCAACAAAAGCAAGAGCGTGAGATGCAACGTGTGTCTGCGATTCGTGCACAGTCAGTCGTTCGAATGGCATCGGCGAAGCGCGTGGTAAGACCATCCTCGCAGCATGGCCCCGATTTTTCTTGATTTCGACCTTACCCAGCTTTAATCGTTGTTGCAGGCCCAGATCCGACGGGATCAGAAACAACGAGAGCGAGAAGAGAAAGCAGCAATAAAGATCCAGTCGGTGAAGCGAATGCAAGACGGGCAACGAAAGGTATGTTTATTGATTGTGTTCGTGCACGAGCGAACATCTCACGGCAGGGGGACCTTTGTCTATGTAGTCACTTCAAAAGCTGGAAGAACTCTGTGAACGTGAAGCCGCCATTCAGATCCAGGCAGTGCAACGCATGCGAAAAGCTCGCCAGAAGGTACATGCCAATGATCCACCTGCCCTCGTTCAGTGCTGTGTAGTCGCTCATTGTGTACGTTGTTGTATTTGTTGGCTAGCTCCGGGCATTGGTCCAAATGCATTTTGCAGCGACGAGGATACAGTCGATCATTCGAATGAAGTTCAGTCGCGAAGAGGTGACGACAGTCGCGATGTTCAATTCTAGTCCATGTTGCGTCTCACACTGCGTTTACGGATAGGTTGAAGCTGAGCGCGAAATTCGCGAGTATCTTGAGATGGTCAAGCGGCAGAATCATGCAGCAATGCATATCCAAAGCGCTCTACGAATTCACGTCGCTCGCAAAAAGTTAGAAACGCTACGCGTCAGCGAAGCAGCCGCCAAGGCCATGCAATCGCTTGTGCGCATGCACCAATCAATGCGCAAAGTGCGACGAATTCACCACGACAGGGCTGCCACAGTTGTGCAGACAATGATACGGCGGCACCTCGCCAAGGGCAAAATCGAGCAAGCTATTCAGCAGCTTCCACCAAAAATGCTGATCCAATTTCGACTGCGGCGTGTCGCTCGTGAGGCACATCGTGCCCGACAAGAGATGTTGCGCAGAAAAGCGGAACGTGAGCGGTGGGCAAATATTATTGACGATAAGAACTATCTTCGGGACTCGGAGGTAATGGGCACACTCATGACCCGCGACGCTGTGCACCATACTGATATGTGACTGGTATGTTGCTGCTAGAAAACGAAGAAGAAACCATTGAAGCGGATATCTTCGTTAATTATGTACCCTCAGAATGCGCGTAAACCCAAAAAGAAAGCTGCGACGACCCCTGATCCCAACGCAAAGTCAAACGCGAAGCCGAACAAGGCTGCAGAGACTCCCACGAAGAAGAAAGCCGTGGCATACAATACTCGCAAGGCGGCACGGGTCCGAGCTTCAAGTCCTCGAAGAGACGAAAGAAATCATACAGCGGCTCCAGGAGCGGACAGCCCAGGTGAAGGAGCTGGCGCTCGGGTGCAACAACGGCAACGGCAACGTCGCGGTAGCCGTGGTCCAAACAGCAAAAGTTCCCGCCCCGTTTCTTCGGCCACTTCACCAGTGCGTCCGAAAACGGTTGGGCCCGGCAAGCGACGGATGAGATCCAAACACGTTAAGCTGAGGGCGAAGCAGACGTCTTCATCACGCAGACGCAAGCCGACAAGTACTCCACGTCAACGAAAACCACACATTCGTCAACAAGCCAAGTCATCCAAGATCATCGAGACGGAGCTGGGGACACCATCAAATCGGCCACCTCAGTACCTTGTGTACGACAGCGACAGGAAGTATTCCGTGAAGACAAAAGATGGTCCGTCCACGTACATGGTTGCCATGGCAAATATCTCGATGTTGCCTGACGCTGTTGAAATGCATGTAGATTTAGCGGCATTTCCCGTCGCATATCTTCAAAAAGCAGTCGAGGCCACGTTGAGCAACAATCAACGCAAACCGACGCCGCGATCGAAACTACCAGCGCTCAAAAAATCTCCAAAAAAGAAGAAGAAAAAGCTTTCATCCACTGCAACAATTTACAAAGCGGTACATGGTGAATCCGTTTTCCCTTGGTTTTGACCGCACAGTGACACTCGAACGTTGTTTTTGTCACAGGATTTGCCCGCACCGTTGCCCCGTGTGCGCACGAAGCGCTACGCCAAGCCGAGGAAATCCAAGCATCGCAAACATCGCAAGAATCACGCGTCTCAACGAAACGCACTCAGCAGTCAAGTTGTTCCGTAAGTCCATGTTTTTGTCGTTCTCATGACTATCTGCACGGCACTGTCTTTGGACCCGCTGTCACATTGGCCGCGGAATTTTCTTCAGATCTTATCCACCACACGGCTTGAGCCGCTCAGAACGTCGCGAAGCGAAAAGGCAAACGAAGAAATTCAGAGCCGAGGTGTGTGCGTTTGCATCGCTCATGGGTTGCAATTCACTTTTCAGTGTGCTGTTGTGTCATACAATGTAGCTCGAAACGAGCTCAATTGATTTCAGATCGGCGATGACCACACAGCAAATTCTCACGTATCGAAGTATTTTTGATGCAATCCCCTCGACTGGCGACCAAGCCATTGTTGCCGAAGTGCAACAATATTTGGTCGAGCTACTGGGCCTGGAGAACTCACGAGAAGCTGAAAGGCAACTGATTCTGGCCAACAGTCGATCTGCGGATGGCAGTGAGAATGAGACCACGCGCCGATTGTTGCGCATTTTCAACGAGGAGAGAGCAAAAATGAGGGAGCAAATTTCACAACTTGTCGCGCGTGCTCGCAGCAAGCTACACTCACTGGACAGGTGAGCTTGCTTTGAAATGCATGACTCTCCCGTCTACGTTTGTGACAACTGTCATTGCTGTACCAGTTCGCGGACCGCAGCTGCTCGGCAATTTGTGTCTGCGCGGCCGGTGAGCCCGACGACTTTGCGTCGACAATTTCCCAAGCTCCCGAAGCTTCGACTGGACAGCGTTCGTCGTGACAGTGAACCGAACAGCGACTTGAATGATGACTTTTTCGAAGCACACCCACTCTATAAAGAAATGTATGCCAAGTACGGCAGTACCAAGCCAGCGATTGATTCCGACAGTGACTGCGATGAAAGTGTATCTGCACGTAATAGCGAAAGATCGAACCAAGCATCACAACGACAGGACACGCCCTCTGCCAAACCACCACCGTTGCAACGAGATACCGCCGATGAAAGCTCCGTGGAAACTGACCGCAGCGCAACCACGGGCGGAGACACGAATGCTGCTACGGGTGACGCTCACACTTCGGGTGTTGCAGACGCTGTCCCGCAGTCGGAATGGCCAACACAATGGAAGGAGGAGGTCGGTCAATATTTGTTCGCGCCTGGGAATAAGGCAGCACTCACAAAGGAGCGAGCGATGCGCGTGGATGCAGCTCCAGCATTAGTTTGCAGAATGTACGAACGTCCATCTGCAGGAGTAGCCTCTTCTGCGTGGAAATTCCGCGGGCCCCAGGCTGAAAGAGACGCCAACTTGAAAAGTAGTGCAGTTGAAGAAACGAGCTCGGCACCTCCATTCGCTGGTTGCAGATTCTACGAAAATCTCGCTTCAGGAGCTGGCACCGCCTCGGCTGCTTGGCAGTACCGCGGTCCAGTTGCTGAAGCAAAGGCGCGGCGCACAGCCGCAAAAGTCATGTCGTCGTCTTCGCCAGAAGCTGCTGAGACCTCAGGCGACGGAGCGCCGTCTTTTGAAGGCGTCGGCTGTAGATTGTACGAACGTTCCACCGCCGGAATTGCTTCAGCGCCGTGGAAGTACCGTGGTCCTGCGGCAGAACGGCTTGCGGAAGAGGCGCGGGCATCAGCCACAGTGGGAGCTCCCACGTTCACGACGCTAACAGTGTGTCGTTTCTACGAGAAAGGTGACGCGGGTGACCCATCCAGCGCCTCGTTTTACCGTGGCCCGGAAGCAGAAAGGTCGCGATTAGACGCTGTGCGAATGGAACGCGCTCGTGCTCCACCACCAGAACAACAAAACGGTGCGGCAAGTGCGAGAGGGTGGGGATGTAACATGTTTGAACACCCAGAAGCCGGGACGCCGTCAGCCACGTGGTTCTTCCGTGGCCCTGAGGCTGAGAAAGCTGCGATAACAGCGCAGAGATCTGCCAACGGCAATCAACTGCAACGCTGCAACTTTTATGAAAAGATCACTGCCGGCATTGCGTCGACCAATTGGCGTTATCGTGGCCCAGCAGCCGAGCGAGCAGCGTCGCGCCGCATCATCAAGTAGCACTTGAACTGGTATTGCGATTAGAAGTTATAATTATTGAGACTTTCAATCCGAATTGTCGCTGTATCAATCTGCGGCAACGAATGTGACGAGGCAGACTCGAGCATGTGCACAAATCACAGTCGAAAAAGTACAGCATTAAATTGCAGCGCCACGGAATACGGCTCCTAAATCATGCAGTTGTACGCGTCGGTGCGCATGTCAGCGTTTACTGTTGCTCCACGATACCGCACCCAAAAATCTTGTGCAGTTCCACGCCATGTCCGAAAGCGTCTTTTGCGAGATAAGCGATGCTTTTGTAGCTTTGTCCGTGATCACCCAACGCACCATGAACGCCAGCAAGGTTGAAAGCACGAAGCGAGAAAGTTTTCGCATTGCTGTGCTGATTTTTGTTCTCATCGGCGTCGTGGTAAATTGCAAAGTCCAACGTGTCCACGTAGTATCCAGGATAGGTTGTGTGAGTCCCTTGAAGGATAAAGTCCCAAGAAATGTTGTACTGTCTCAAGTCGTCGGATGGATTGTGTCCATGTGCATCAGGTCCAGTTACGTAGTCAAACGATCCGTCGGTGCCGCCAGACTTGAGGTAGGCAACGAGCTTGTCGTAAACATCAGTTGTACTCTCGGACTCGATGCCAGTGATATTGACAGCGCAGCACGCATTTCCGCACGTGCCCAGATCAGGGTTCTCACAATCAACAACACCAGTGTCCTCCAGGCCACATGTGGAGTTGTGTTGAGGAATGAGGGCCCCAACGCCCATGGCAGACGCCAGGAACGCGACAAGTCGCATGATGCTGCTGTGAAGTGCGAAGTAAAGCAAAAATACACACAATACGAACACACAAAATAAACAAAGTAGGACCGTGTTTTCCGAGATCGCGGTTTAATTAACGCGGGAACAACATCAAACCACGTACAGCTGCAACAATCGACGGCCAACAGCACGACGACTACATCGAAACAAAGACCGCAACCAACCGAGTCGCCACAATACACCATTCCACAACCTGTTCACGCACACAGTGCTTCACTATTCACCGTCGCCACCACGTATGCCACGCCCCAACACCGACCTTGCCGCTCGTCCAAACATACCAACTACACCAAATACCGCGACGCCCACCCCGTTCACTTTGCGATGGGGACTTCGTCCACAGTCAGTCAATATGCCATACATCCACGAACACTGCACACAAACAACATCATGCACACGACGTACGCGTACGTGCATGACCGCTGTCGCCGTCTTCGTTGTGGTGACACAACGAACGATCGTCTAGAAATAAAACTAAACCGCGGGGGCGGCGCGGCGACGAACGAACAACAACGAACAACGACCAACGAAAGAACGAACGAACGAACGAACGAACGACGACAACGACGACGACGACGGTGACGGAAGTCACCAAATCCACACCACAAAAGCATATCACGAATAGTCCCGAAACAAGGTACTTCTTAAGTACTGCATGTAAGCAATGAATTATGTATCTTTGTATGGGAATACGTATTTAATTAAGCGTTTCCTAATTACGGAATACTAATATTGTATGATACGTCACACACAGTGGGTTATCTACAAATGATAATTCACGTTTTGGACATCTATGTCATGCGGTACTAGATTGATACCGTGTACTATTGAATACATAATTTTCACACCTTGATAGCGCTGCGGCACTGTGCGGGGCAACGAACCAGGCAGAAGTGTATTATATCTGAAATACTGTGTACTGGTTCTTATTTGGTACATTGTATGCGGTATTATTACAGAACACTCGTCTGTCTGCATTCCCAACTCGCCACACCTGTGTATGTATCTACAACTGGTATTGTGTGTTTTATCAATTCAATAAATGGTTGAATAAAGAGTAATGTCAATTGTAGATAACATCATGGCGGGGACTGAGTTGAGTCACTGACTGTGAGTGAGGGAGGGAGGGAGCTTTTTCCCCCCGAAACACCAACGAGCTGCCTCTCACTCACTCACTCACTCACTCAGTGTGGCCGAGCGACTGACTGCCGACCGATCGATCGCTGTGTGACAACTTGCTTTCCCATCTGCCAACGACTTGACAACACAACAACGACGAACGACGAACGACGAACGACGAACGACGCCACAACGACGAACGACGAACGACGAACGACGAACGACGAACGACGAATGACGCCACAACGACGAACGACAAACGACGAACGAACGATGATGAACACTCGACACAGCAGCACAACCCCAACCAACACTCCACGACACGCCAGTACGGATACAATCAACGTTGACGCAGCGACGACAGTGTAATGCTGGCGCCGCGAAGTTGTTGTCAAGAACGACTGTGCATGTCTGAATGGGTGGTGCAAGCGGTGGACTCGGCACGAATGTCGATGCAGCATCGTGTTTGGGAAGTGGGCACTAATTCAAATAAGAGAAGTTCACCTCACAGAACACACAACACACACACAACACACTTTCGTTACAGTGAACTTTCTGAGAGGTGTGCATACTTTGTACTTGGATGCTTCATGTAGCCCGTGTAGCGGCACGAATCGCTTTTCTGCGTGCGACTTTTGAAAACCGTCACTGATTTGGACGCATTGTCGGACAAAATGAAGTTTCTCCACCACATTGTGGTTTTCGCCACATTGGCGGTGACGGCAGGTCAAACCTGTGAGTGGATTGGAGATTCAACTTACGGATATGAGCAGTGCAGCGCCAGCGGCGGGCACCGCGTGGCAATTGTGGCTGAGTCAGAGGCTGCCTACGAGCGCGACCTGAAGACTCTCCAAGCGCGGCTTCAAGCAGAGTGTTCACCTGGATCTCCGACCGAAAAGGAGTGCAAAGAAGAAAAGGAGACCGGAATGGCACTTCACAAATTTGATCTGTCGAAGTCGAATCGTCTTCCCTTGAGCCGTGCTGTGCCTGACCGGAGGCCAGCTGTGTGTGGAGACATTGCATATCCTGAAGCAAAGTCGACAGTCTCAGTCGTGCTCGTGTTCTACAATGAAGGCACCACCACACTTCTCCGCACGGCACAAAGTGTGTTGGATCGCACACCGTCAAGCATGTTAGAAGAAGTTTTACTTGTGGACGATGGCAACCCGCTCGACGATGCCCGTGTCATTCAACAACTGGCCGACATCCGCTCGTACATTGCCGACCATCCGAAGGTGCGCATGATCCGCCTGGATCAGCACGAAGGTTTGATTGTGGCCAAGAACAAGGGAGGGCAGGCCGCCACTGGTGACATTGTAACGTTCATGGACAGTCATTGTGAGGTGGGATACGGATGGATTGAGCCACTTGTGGCTGCAATCGAGGAAGACCCGAAAACTGTCGCCGTGCCTTTGATTGATGCGGTCGGGTGGGAGAACTTCGACTACAGCGTTGGAGAGTTGATGCGAGGCATTATGTCTTGGTCGCTTTACTTCACTTGGCAGCAACTCACACCAGAGCAGCTGGTGAGTGCATACAAGCGCTCTTGATGGCAATTGAGCGTCAACATTCGTTCTGTTGCATTAACTGCTTTGGTGTTTCAATGTGCAGGCCGCGAGAGAACCATCCTCCCCGCTGGAAATTCCCATCATGCCGGGTGGCCTCTTCGCCATTTCTCGCGACTTCTTCGAATTCATTGGATGGTACGACAACGGGTTGAAAATTTGGGGTGGAGAAAACCTGGAAATGTCGCTGAAAGTGTGGATGTGTGGAGGACGTATCGAAATCATTCCCTGTTCTCGCATCGGACATATTTTCAAGGCCGTGAGCCACAAGTTCCCGTCAGGACACAGCGTGTGGCGCAACCTTAACCGCGTCGTCGAGGTCAGTTGTCTACGTGCGCACGGTGATTCCTATCGCCCCAAATGATCGTTTTTGTCGTTTGCGTGCAGGTGTGGATGCCAGATTACAAGCACATTTACTATGACGCATTCCCCGATGCAAAGCAGTGGGGTTTCGGAGATGTGTCTGAACAAACTGCACACCGACAGCAGTTGGGTGATCAGTGCCGTGATTTTTCGTGGTTCATCGAAAATGTGTTCCCGGACATGTTTGTCCCGTTGAAGGTACACGAGTTCGTCCGCGTGCGAGATAAAAAACTTTTCTTACAACGCCATGGTCCTGTTTGTGTTTAGGAGGATGATCCGAAGAACACAGCCCTTGTTAAACCTGGTGAAAAACTCCCGCGGGTCGATTACTATCGCCGATCAGGTAATTGTCATCGTTCCCGTATGCCCGCGCACATAGCCTGCTGTATGCCAGCACTTGGCACCTTGGACACTCAATTGATTGTGTGTGGTCAGGACGTGTGATCGCTAGCAACATTAAAGCCTCGGCATCTCTGTGCTTGGACACTCAAGCCCAGGAGATCGCATCTATCCCAACGGCAAGTGGTATTTTGAGCCACCCGGCCGCCATGGAACTTTGTACCCCTGTGTCTGATATCCAGCAGTGGTACGTCTTCGAACTGGCACACACTGTGCAAGCGTGAAAACACCTCCTTTCTTGCACGACTGGTGGTGTTGAACTTTTCGTGGCATGACATTCACAGGTACCACATGAAGAGAACAAAGCAAATTGTGCACATCGGACTTTGGACGGAGTTCTGTTTGACGGGCAGAGGCGACTCAGTAGTGTATGAGAAATGTAAGCGTGAGGGTGAGTCTGGGCTGAAGAGTCAGCAGTGGTCACGAAAGTCTCCGGGGGTTCTGTACCACAAAGGCTCGAAGAAGTGCTTGCAAGTGTCCAAAAAGGCCCCATACCGTTTGGGTCTACGAAAGTGTTCGGAGACCAAAGACTCACAAAGGTTTCACTTCGAGGTCTTATAGATTGCAAGTGTGCAACTATGCAAATGTGCAAGCCAGGCGACGATTTTCAACAAGTAACATAAATTCTGCTTTTCCCAATGACATGTCGCGCACCAACCGGTGGCGTATGTTTACCTTTTAACGTGAGTGCTGCGGCGCGTGATGTTCTGACAACAACCCACAGCGACCAACCCGATTCCAACCCATGATAACACGCCCTGCATGAGAGAGCATGACATTAGACTCGCGAACGCAGTACATGACAGAGGATGTAATAAAGGGTAACAAGGCCACAAGGAGCGCACCAACAACGCCAATGCTTTGTTTGATGCGCGACTTTCCCAATTCACCCACTCACTCACTCACTCACTCACTCACCCACCCACCCACCCACCCACACGCTCACTC
>ENA-OWNT01002006-OWNT01002006.1-seawater-metagenome-genome-assembly--contig:-NODE-2006-length-22637-cov-9.077083_pt1 | contig 22637 bp, 17 predicted proteins | sample MGYA00238136_ERZ651165 | MGnify/ENA primary metagenome ERZ651165 (study PRJEB26861, sample SAMN08777766) | seawater metagenome | isolation source: coastal seawater | place: USA: Florida | collected...
AAGGTCGTTTCGACCGTAATCCGAACGTCCATGGCAGCCCCCCACGCAAAGACCTTATCTTAGCACAGGCCAGATCACCGACGACGACCCCCATGTTCTGTCCACTCCCGCGCGCGATGGCGCCAATCAGAGCAGATCGGCAAACTGCTCCAGGTCAGCAACAGTTGCGACCAGCCCTTGTTGCGTCAGGATCGACAGATATTCGTCAACACTCTTGGGCGGGTTTTTGAGGCGGGCGCGAACTTTTCGCAGCGCGGAGCAGACCAGACCGGGCGCGAGAGAAAGCTGGTTCCGGAAAAAGTCGTCGGGGTGCTGAGTTTCGATGCCGAATGGTGCAAGTGCCTCTGGTGGGAAGTCCTTCAGGTTCTGAGTGACGATGGCGTCACAGCGCCCGACGATAGCGGCCGCCAGAATGTGCCGGTCTTCGGGATCCGGCAATATGAGGGCCGGCACCAAGGCCTCGTAGCCGGTGACCAGACAATCGCGTGTGGCCCTGTCCATCAAGTCACGTGTTCGTTCCAGCGCCGCGCGGTCCCGATGAGGTTCATTGCGCAGAAGGGCATCAATCCACTCCCGATGAATGTCAGCCGTCCACTTGGCCTTGAAAAGGTCCGTGACCGCCAACTGCATCAGTGCATCGCGCATCGGCGCGGGATAAAGGACGTTTGCGTCGAACAGGACAGTGTACTGGCTCATTTCGAGCGGTAGCCCATGTCCTGCTCTTGAGCGTCGGCGGCCAGTTGGTCGAGCACCGCTTCGCGCTCGGTGTCGATGGCAGCCTTGTAGGACATCACGTCTTCCATGCGGACGCGGCGATGCTTGCCGACCTTCCGATGCGGTATGGCACCATCCTCGAGCAGTTTGATCAGGAACGGTCGCGAGACGTTCAGAACCTCAGCTGCCTGCACTGTCGAGAGTTCGGCGTTCTCGGGAATGATGGTGACGCCGCGACCGGCTGCCATCGCCTCAAGGATCTCCATGAGCAGCGCGACAGCGCCTGCGGGAAGTTCGATCGGTTCCATCTGCTCCGCGTCTGAAACGCGAAGCTTCAAGGGTCCTCGGGTCGCCGCAAAGCGCGACAGGGCCTGTCCGGAGACGCGCGCGATTGCCGCGTCCTGCGGAGTCGGTGGAAGATGTCGGTGTGCCAGCATGTTCATGGTGGTCTCCTCTCCGGTTTCTGATCTCTACCACCATATATGAAATAAGTGCGACAAATGCATTAAGTGTTGGTGAGTTTCTGCACGCCCTGCCGCGTGCTCGCGGTCATCGCTGCTGCCGAGTGAGCGGGTGACACCCACGCTAACCTTCAGTTTGTCGCCTTCCACATCCTGAACCGCCCTTGCCCTGTGACCTCGCGGATCAGACCCCGCTCTTGCATCCATGCAAGGTTGCGCTGAACAGCGGCGCGACTGGCACCAGTCAGGGCCTCGGCCATCGGCGCAGAGACGAGCTGCCATTCGGTCAGCACTGCGCGCAAGGCCGGCGGCGTCTTGCCCGAGAGGGTGATCATCTCGGCCTCCGCCCGCGCTGACCATGCCTCGATATCGTCAAGGTGGCGCATCGCGGTCAGACAGGCCTTCTCCATCCCGTCGAGCCAGCGCGCCAGACGATCAGACGGTGAACCACCGGCCCGTAACCCCTCTGCCCCGCCCATGGCCAGAGGCGCGAAGACTGCGCCTCTCCCCTCGCTGGCAGCGATCCGCGCAGCTACGACAGCGGCTTCCATCTGGTCACCGTGCTGCCCGAGCCCCGCGAGGCGCCAGAGGTGAAAGCCCATAGCGGCGCGAGTGATCGGGTGCAGGTCTGCGGCCTGCCCCATCAGATCCAGCCAACCGCTCGCGCGGTCCATGAACGGCTCGCTCTCATCACTGAGGTTCCCGGGGTCGCGACGGTCGAGGAAGGCGGCCAAGTCCTGCTCCGGTCCCGGTCCACCAGTCAGTCGCCGAACCGCCCATCCGACTCGCGCCAGCGCCGCCGTGCCGTCCTGGACGCCGGACAGGCGCAGCGAGATCCAGAGTGCCAGCCGATCCTGGCTAATGCGGTCACCGGTGTGCCAGCTCAGATCTGCGGCATCCATCAGCGCCAGCCGATGCCGCCATCCTTCCGGTCCGCGCTTCAGGCGGTCGTCCAGCGCGCCGATGCGGCCGGCCACACGGGCAAGACGCGCGGCCTGGCCTCCCTCTGCCTTCCGCCAATCGTCGAGGACCTCGGTTTCACGCGGTTCGGCCCGTGGTCCCGGCGGCAGGTAGTCCGGCTCGTCGTCCATCGGACCGGGTAGGAACCACAGGTCGTCCTCGGACGCCTGTTCGACCTCCTCAGCATCAATGACGAGGGCGTCGGATTCATCATATAATGAGGGGGTTCTAGCCATCATATGTGCAAAATACTGCTGTTTTGCACTTTACCCAAGGGTTTTATCAGAGCGCGTCTAGACACCTTACATAGCATGCGCGCGCGATGGTCCGCGAGAACTCTCTGATCGCGCTCTGCGTATAGAAACCAAGGGCTTTCCGTTGAGCAGGGCCACAGTGAGCGCCCTTGCATTCGTTTACAATCGGTCGTTTAGTAACGGTATATGAAATTGCAAACGGCCGGTTCTCATGCCCCTGATAGGCTATGCGCGCGTATCCACAGAGGATCAGACCCCCCTGCCCCAGTCTGAGGCCCTACAAACTGCGGGATGCGTCGAGATCTTCGAAGAGCACGCCTCAGGCGGCAATCGTGCCCGGCCAGTGCTTGCGCGCGTGCTGGAGCGCATCAGCAAGGGCGACACGCTGGTTGTCGTACGGATCGACCGGCTCGCACGGTCTCTGTCGCACCTTCTCGAGGTGATCGAACGGCTGGAGGCCAAGGGGGCGTTCTTTCGTTCCATTCAGGACCCGATCGACACCGGATCCCCGCAAGGCAAGTTCACGCTTCAGGTCCTGGGCGCCGCAGCCGAGTTTGAACGCGCTTTGATCCGCGAACGCACCAAGGCAGGGCTTGCGTCCGCGCGCGCGAAGGGGCGCGTCGGCGGCAACCCTGGGCTTCGCACCAAGGATACCGAAGCGCTTCGGAAGGTGCGGCTGGCGCGGCAGGACGGCTACATGGACCGCCTGAACGCAACCGCGCAAGACTGGGTGCCGCATGTCCGCCGCCTACGACCCGACATGGCTTGGGAAGACGTGCTGCGGATTGTCAACGCCCCCTTGCCCCGCGAAAGGCGCTGGACGCAAAGCCGCCTGCTGCGCGCCGTGAAAGCCTATGTGCGTGACGGTTTCCTTCCCAAGGCTGTTCTTGGCCGAGCCGGGCGAAGAACTGCAGACGACCGCCTGCCCACGATCGTCGCGGCAATCAAGGGCGCGGATCCCGACATCACCTTGCAAGCCATTTGCAACCGGCTGGAAGCCATGCGCGAGCGGACACCCCGCGGGCGCACAAGCTGGCAGCCTTCCTCTGTGAAAATGCTACTGGAGCGGGCGAGCCGAATGGGACTGCTCGACTGAGCGATGAGGATAGAGTGACTGCTATCAATGGGCCTGCTAATTCCAGAACGGTTGTTCACCAACATGCCCGATGTCAAAGGGCCTCGTTCTCGAGGTGCACAACCGCTTAGCAGAGCGAACGGAATGACCATCACCTTGCGAACCGAGTCCCCAAGGCGTCCACAGAACGCCATTCGCTCTACCGACCTTACCCGCGGATAAGGTCAGCCCAAACCGTCGACCAAGGAGGCAATGGCTTGTTCCAATCGCGCACGATCGATGGATGAGAAATCGCGATCGACCTTGATCTCAAGCCTCCCCTGCCCCGCCGTGCATTTGATCTGTCCGAAGGCGCTGCGGATGTGAAAGGTCGTCTTCGCCTTCGCACCGCCCTGCCCCGCCCGTCCCGCCGGCTTGGCAACCGTGGCCCCGGACGCAACAATGTCGAACTCATCGGCCTTGGTGTAGCGACGCAGCACATCCAGTTCATCCCGGATGTTGCGGTTGTCGCCAAGGGCAGTCACCTCACGGCGGATGTCTTCCGCAAGCTCTGGACGGTCCTTGAGTACACGTGACAACTCCACTCCCAATGCGCGGGGGATTTCGGTTGCGAAGCGCAGCGTGTCGCCAATGGTATCCATCAGATGCGCAAAGGACCGGATATAGCTCCGCTTGGAATAAGGGGCCGACTGGAACAGCGCTGCGACGGCCTCGCTCAGGTCTTTCGCTTCAGTCGCCGGGTCGGCGGCATAGTTCTGCGCAGCAAAAGCCATCTCGGCAAAGGACAAGTCCTTGCGAATGATGTTCTCGTCCACCATGCGGCGATAGAGTCCGGCGACATCCGCTGCCCCTTGCAGGATCAGCGCCGGGACGCATTCCCAATCCGCATGCCCCGTCTCTTCAAGCAGAGCACGATAGGCACAGAGCCGCCGGTAGCCCTGCACTAGTTCGTAGCCCTGACCATCTGGGCGTGGCAGCACGCGAATCGGGTTTGACAGGCCCAGTTCACGGATCGAGGTCACAAGCTCCGCCAGTTCGATATCATCACCGGGCAACCGGTCACGCACGAGCATGTGGCAATGCACGTCATCCAGCGGCACCGTCTGGACCACATGACCGGAATCCCGCAGCGCCACGTATTCATGAGCCAGCGCATCGTTTTCTTCCCGGATCGCCTCGGCCGCGGATTTGCGAGCCTGAAGCGCCTCGGCGTTTTCCGAAATGGCGCTGGCCATCGGGCCGCGCCGCTGCGTCGAAGGGGCAACGGCATCAAGCGCCGGCGCCTCGTCTTCAGGTAACTCGATATCGAACATCCGTCTCTTGCGTGTCATGCCTCGTCTCCTTGCGTCATCGGATCGGGCACGACCTTATCCGTGGGTAAGGTGCCCGTCGCCATCCCCTCCCAATGGGGCAGCATCGTCTCTTTGAATTCGCCGTAGGCCCGGTCGAAACTGGCTCTTGCGCGGCGCCAAGTCTCGCGTGTCATGTCGCGGTAATCCATTTCGTAGATTGAATTCAGGAACCGCCCCGACTGTTCCACCGCGCGAGTCATCTCGACTGGATGGCGCGCAAGCTTATCATCAAACACCTTACCAAAGGCTTCAAACATCGCCCGGTGCAGATCGTTGCCAGGCTCGTAGCGTGTCAGCAGGAACCGAATGTCATGGAACACCTTGGGCAGCGTGATCTTACCCGTGGACAAGGTGCCTTCGAATCCGTGCGCCAGATCTTCAAGCGCTTCGCTAAGCTGGCCGATAAAGCTGGTGGTACTGTCGTACTCCCAGTAGCCGGGGCCCGAGGGGATATAGAGCATGTCAGCGGCGAAGACCGCGTTCATGGATTGATAGCCGATGGCCGGCGGACAGTCGAACAGGATCAGGTCCCATTGGTCATCGGGCAGCTGGTCGAGGAACCGGCTGACCGCCGCAAAGAAGGACCACTCGGGATTCAGGTGACGATACTGGGCGGAGGCGAATTCCACGAAGGCAGCGTTGGCGCAGGACGGGATCACGTCGATCGTCGGCCAGTTGGTTGACTGGATGAAGTCGGACGGCCGAAGATCCTGCAAGCCCAGATCGGTGATACTGGACGGGATCGAGCGGCGGGGCAGGGCAGTACCGCTCGCCGCGCCACGGGGGGCGTTGTTCTGCGCCTCGGTCTCTCGCACGAGATCGCGGGCCATGATGCCCCAGACTGTATGCTCCTCGCTGACATCGGTCAGACCCATTGAGTGGCTGAGAGTCGCCTGCGGGTCGAAATCCACACAGAGCACCCGGTAACCGTCGAGCGCGGCAGCGTGAGCGAAGTGCAGGGCCACTGTGGACTTTCCAGCGCCACCCTTGAAGTTGGCAATCGCGGTGCGGAAGGCACGACCCTGAGGGCGGGCGGGCATCAGCGGCTTGCCGCGCGGCTTGAGCTTGCGGCGCAGCGTATTCACCTCTTCCAAGGTGAACCAGCGCTGCCGTCCGTCAGGTTCGACCTTACCCGCGGGTAAGGTGGGGTCGGCAGCCAGTTTGCCGCGAAACGTGGATTGGTTCATACCGAAGATCAGTTCGGACACCTCCCAGGATGAGAAGCGGCGTAGGGTCTTCACCTTTTCAGGCGAGAACGTCTGCTGCCGGATCCAGCCTTGCATCTTGAGCGAGCGGGCCTGAAGGGTTCGGAGTTCGGAATGAGTAAGCATGGTCCCTCGGACGTAGATATTTGCATTTGCCTGATTTACGCTGAATTTGCACTTTTTGTCGAGATCGATATTCTGAGGATAAGAAAATGGCAAAACCCACGGAACAAGGCGTGCTTGAGGAAACCAACCCGAATCGGCACCACGCTGTTGAACCCGCTCTGACCAGGGTAGCACGTCGGATTTAGGGGGACACGACGCGAGTCCAACCACATGTTGAGGGGACATCAAAGCAAAACTGGGGGACATCTGGTACGTCACCCAATACCAATTAATACCATTTTTCTTTCAGATTAGGATTTTGAAAAGGACACTTCGGATTCGAATCCTTGACAAATCCCGCCAATCAAACGCTAATCAGAGAAAGATCGGGGAAAGCGTTCAAAACCAGCTTCGCACAAGACGGAGGGTGCTTTTCTCTAGGGCAGATTAGGCACGCACCGGGGCAGGAGCGCGACGTGACATATGGCAAAGCGGGATTTCCCGCCCTTTCTAAGCAAGTTACTGGGCCAGGCGCCTCCGCCGTCAAGTACGATATTCTCACCGCGCTGCTGGTTACCGCTGCCCAGGGCGACGCTGTCGAAGCACGCCTGGCACTGAGGCTTTCTTTGCTGATCACCGCGCGTTTCAACTGGCGCAATGGTTGCTTTGCTGTTGGACAAAAAGAAATGGCTCGGATGTGGGGCGTCACGGAACGCACAGCCAAACGCGAGATGGCCCATCTGCGCGGCTTGGGCTGGATCTCAGTATTAGTTCCAGCTGCCCGTGGCAGGGTGGCACAACACCGGATCAACCTGGCGACCGTCCTGAATGCGACCATGCCCCATTGGGACGCCGTCGGACCGGACTTCGTCGCACGAATGACCAATTCACCGGAACCGGACGAGCCCTCGAAGTCGAACATCGTTCCATTGCGGCGTGATATGACTCTTCCTGATAACGATGGAACCGGTTGGGCCGAAGCGGCCAAACGATTGCAGGCTCAGGATGCACCGATTTACGGTGCCTGGTTTGCGCCCCTGAAACCTCTCGACTTCGAAAGCGGAACCTTCACGCTTCTCGCTCCGTCGCGGTTTCATGCCAACTACGTTCGAACGCATTTTCTGACAAGGTTATTGGCATCGCTGACCGTCGAGAACAGAGCTATTCGCGATGTTCAGGTGGTGGCCGACGAAAGATGATCGGTGGGGCAGGGGGGCAGATAACCTTTGCGCATCTTGATTGCCGCCAGGCGCTCTGAAGCCTTTATCGCCTCGTCCTCGCTCTGGAAAGTTTCCATCATCACCTGTCCCTTGGACCCAATCCGACCCCAGTTCCTCATCAGACTCACTTCGCCAAAAAGGGTAGGCGCGAGCGACATCGCATAGAACCGTGCCATATTCTGCGCCGGGTCACAGCGCGTCATGTAGAGGGGTAGGGGCCGTTGCAAGGTCATGGCACGATTCTTCCACGACCACAGATTCCGGTCCAATGACAATCTGGAATCTAGACCGTTGCCTTGATTCAGAACCTTGATGATCAGTAATCAAGCGAGTTTCGTTCCATCTTCGACGACGATTTTGCTTCTTGGAAGACCGCTGACTGAAACTTTTTGCCGATCATCGAGAGGGAAAGGATTGTTGGTTTAAGGGTGACGGGAAGTGAGATCGGGAGAGTGGCTTCCGGCGCCCGTCGTGGAGAAGATCTGATGACCAAAGCTGTCCAGAAAATCACCCTGTCCCCTTCACGGGATATCCCTTTCGACAAGCTGGTGCTCAGCCAGTCCAACGTGCGGCGCATCAAGGCTGGCGTGTCGGTCGAGGAACTGGCCGAAGATATCGCCCGCCGCGGTCTCTTGCAAAGCCTGAGCGTGCGGCCCGTCGTGGCTGACGATGGTACCGAGACCGGCAAGTTCGAAATCCCGGCCGGTGGACGGCGGTTCCAAGCCTTGTCTTTACTGGTGAAGCAGAAACGCTTGGCGAAGACCACGCCCATTCCCTGCATCGTCCGCGATGCTGCGTCCGACATCCTCGCCGAGGACGATTCCCTTGCGGAAAACATGCAGCGCGTCGCCCTGCACCCGCTCGACCAGTTCCGCGCGTTTGTGTCCCTGCGCGACAAGGGTCAGAGCGATGCAGAGATCGCTGCGGCCTTCTTCGTAACGCCGCAGATCGTGAAGCAGCGCCTGAAACTCGCCTCCGTCGCCCCTGCCCTGCTTGAGGTCTATGCCGAGGATGGCATGACGCTGGAGCAACTCATGGCCTTCACCGTGAACCCCGATCACGCGCGTCAGGTTCAGGTTTGGGATGTGATTCATTCATCCTGGAACAAGGAGCCATTCCAGATCCGGCGCATGTTGACCGAGACCTCGGTCCGAGCGTCCGACCGACGCGCGGCCTTTGTGGGTGTTGAGGCCTATGAAGCGGCGGGCGGCACGATGCTGCATGACCTCTTCCAAGGCGATGACGGTGGCTGGCTCGAGGACCCTGCCCTGCTCGATCGGCTGGTGACGGAAAAACTCCAGGCCGAGGCTGAGACGGTTGCGGTTGAGGGCTGGAAGTGGATCGATGTCGCGCTTGACCTGCCCTACGGCTACAGCCACGGTCTGCGGTCCTTGTCTGGCGATCCGGCGCCGATGACGGATGACGAAGGTGCGGCCCATGCCAAGCTGCTCGCCGAGTATAGGGCGCTGGAAGAGGAATACGCGGGTCAGGATGAAATCCCCGACGAGGTCGACACGCGGCTTGGCGTGTTGGAAACGGAGATGGAAAAGATCGAGACCCGGCCATTGATCTTCGATCCCTTGGAAATCGGACGGGCAGGGTCGTTCGTCACGCTCGACCGCTACGGCGCGCTGGCAGTCTATCGCGGCTATGTGCGCCCAGAGGATGAGCCCGTTGAGGAGACCGCGGTCCAGGATGGTACTGATCCTGCGGCGGCGGGGCAGGGGGATGGTCGTGATCTCACCGATGGCCTTGGCAGTGCTGCTCATGGCGGCACCGTCATCACGTCGGGTGGCCAGCCAATTGATGGCGACTTGCCTGAGGATGAGGATGACGGAGCGCTGAAGCCACTGCCCGAGCGGTTGGTCATGGAGTTGACGGCCCATCGGACGCTGGCGCTACGTGAAGCGATCGGGCGCTCGCCGGATGTCGCGCTGACGCTGCTGCTTCTGAAGCTGGTGACGGACACCTTCCGCACCTCCTCTGCTTCGGGCAGCTGTCTCGAGGCATCCGTGCGTCCGGTCTACATGTCGGCGCAGGCGCCCGATCTCAAGGATAGCGTGGTGGCGAAGCTGGTCGACGAGCGTCATGCGGAATGGGAAGCCGATCTGCCGCTTGGCGATGATGCGGCACTTTGGGCCTATCTGACGGTCCTCGACCAAAGCAGTCGGCTGGCCTTGCTGGCGCATTGCCTCAGCTTCGGCGTCAACGCGCTGCATGAGAAGGTGAACCCATACGGGGCAGGCATCTCCGCAGGCGGTCTGACCCGGCGGATGGCGCATTCCGATTTCGTGGCGCGTGCCACAGATCTCGACATGGTCGAGGCGGGCTGGGAGCCGACGGTCGACACCTATCTCAACCGCGTGCCCAAGGCCCGCATCCTCGAGGCCGTGCGCGAAGCGAAAGGGGAGGGGACTGCCCAGCTCCTCGATCACCTGAAGAAAGGCGAGATGGCCAGTGAAGCCGAGCGCTTGCTGAAGGGCAGCGGCTGGTTGCCCGAGGTCCTGCGCCGGAACGATCTCGTGGCGCTGGACGATGAGGACCGTGCCGAAGGGCAGGGGCCGGATGTCGATGCCGAACTGGCTGACAGCGTCAGTGAGGCTGACCTTCCTGCATTCCTGACGGATGACCTGCCTGCTCAAGGCGCGTCGATGCTGGCCGCGGAATAACGTGATCCAGCGGGGGGCGGAGATTCCGCCCCCAATCACCCTATAACGTAACAATATCAATAAGATGAATGCGATTACTCGCATTCGGAATGAGGAATCATGTCTGCAACAACCATCATCGACACCGCGCCCCTTGGGGCGCTCATTCGCTACACCGACGGCAGTCCGAAGCCACCGGCACGGTTCACCAAGAAGCTTGCCGCCTGGGAGCGATCGAACGGCGTCGGCCGTCTCGTGAAGAAGGAGCCTCCCCGGGTCTATACGACCTGGACGGCACCAGCCTCCTTCACGCTACATGAGGGCAACTTCTCCTCGGACGGGGTGATCCTCGTCACCATCATGCGCAGCCATTCTGCTGACAGCGCCCTCGTCTTCGAGGTGGCCGAAGAACCGAAGCCCGGCCAAGTGCGCGTGCTTCTCGACTTCGGCGGCAACACGGAGCTGCTGCATCTGGCGGAATCCATCACCGCGGCAGAGCTTTGGATCGCCAAGGAAGGATACAGCAATGCGCGGCTCGAAATCGTCGGCGATGAAAATAGCGAAAGGGCAGGGGGCGCGGACCTGGCCGCCTGAGCCCAACTGAAACCGAGGGGCCCGTCCAAGCGCGGGCCTCTCAACCATCACAACCTTGTCCTTTGAGTTCGCGGGGCGCCAAAGGAACCATCCCCAAGGAAGGACGTCTTCAACCAAGAGCCTGCCCGGGAGGCTGGCGGCGTTAGAAGCATCAGCGGGATAACCGGCTCCAGTCGGCAGGGCACCATCCCCCGCTCGCCATTCCCTTCCTTGGCCCGAATCCTGTCTTCGAGATCAACCCGCGAGGGGTCGGACTACGGGCAAGCCCGTGCCGCCGGGCGGATTCGGACAAGCCGAACGCACCCGGTGATGTCAGCCAGTATTCGGGCCTTCGAGGTCCTGTCGCGCGGGGGATGGTCCCCCGCCTCCCAGACAGGAGCCAAACAGATGTCCCGCAAAGATGCACACGCCTTCGCCGCCTCCCTCGCTACCACGCTCATGGTCTCGATCGTCGTCTTCCAGGCTGGGGATGGAACCTTCGGCGCCGTCCCCGCCGATGAAATCGACGGCGACGAGGTCGTGATCGTCTCGGAATACGATCCCTTCGGGTGAGGCTTCGGCCCCACCTCCCTTGGGCCCCGGGCGCGGCGCAGGTGCGCCCCCTGGGCATATCGACGGCGGAGTGACCTCCTATGCCCGATATCCACCCGTCTCCGTCTCAACTCGGCTTGAAGGGAGGCTCCGCAGAATGGATCATTGGAAATCCATTCATTCGCAATTGGTCGTCCAAACCCACACGCACTTCGACAGCCGGGCGATCAAAAGATGACGTCTCAATCGAGCGCTCGTATCTTGATGTCATGTAGTGGAACCTCTGGTTCGAGGAACCTACCCAATTTCGCCTCTGATCCGGCAGTGCAGCAACGAAGGGGCCGTCGACCACGATATCAGAGTGGTCAAGCAACGCTTCAACTCCCGGCAGATTTCGCCGACGAAGTTGTTCCAGCCTGAAGCCGGTGAATACCATTACGGATATTCCAAGTCTCTGGCAGGAGGAGGCGACCTCCGCTAGCCCTTGTGCTTGATAGGACGGCTCACCTCCAAGGAAAGTGACCCCTTCAATGCCGTAGTGGTCGCGGGCCTGCTCTATCTCGTCCACGATTCGCGATGAAAGAATGGTCTGCCTGCGCACGAAGGGTAACAAATCCGGATTGCAGCATCCGGGACAATCGATGTCGCAGCCCTGAACCCAAAGCGCATAGCGTAGGCCAGGCCCTTCAACGGACGTGCAGGGTATGCGGGAAGCAATGTTCAAATAGCGGGTCATGACGCCTCAAGTGTCACACGAGGCACATCTTCGTCAGCCAACTCGATAACAAGCGTTTGGCCAATACACATGGCCCGATCCGGCACCTCGTTGAAAAGAAAAGTGGAAATCGGGTCGATCACCCATTTCGTCAATGCGGTGATGGCTCCGCGTCCGCCCATGGTGGGGTCGATTTCGCCTGCAACTTTCTCAAGAAATACACGTTCCTCAGCGATCCGGACGGCTCGAATACCATATTTGTCTTGGAGCTGCGCGCGAAGCGAGCCAAGTTTGCTCCGCATGATTTCAGCCAGAAAGCCCCTGTCACGAACAAAGTTGAACGCGACGATATTGTCACCAATTCGGTTCAAAAGTTCAGGTCGCCCCATTTCTCTAACGAAATGATCCCGCACGCTGCTGTTGAAAGCCTTCCTCGTCTCTTCGTCGGTCAATGTCGGAGCTATCTCGGCTGCACCAATGTTTGAGGTGAATATTATGATTGCTTCCGAGAAGCTCACGGTTTGACCACGTCCGTCGGTAAGGCGGCCATCCTCCAGAATTTGCAGAAACTTGTCGAGAATTCGTACATGGGCCTTCTCGATTTCGTCGAAGAGGAGGACGCAAAAAGGACGCTTTCGGATGGCATTCGTCAACTGCCCACCCTCTTCATAGCCGACGTATCCCGGCGGCGCGCCGATGAGTCTTTGATCGCTGTGTTCATGGTTGAACTCTGACATGTCGAAGCGAATGAACGCCTCTTCGTCCCCAAAGAGGAACTCCGCGAGAGATTTTGCCAGTTCCGTCTTACCGACCCCGGTGGGACCGACGAAGAAAAGAGAACCTTTCGGCATTCGTTGCCGCCTAGAATGCTGCAAGCCTGAAAGCCCGGTAAAGGCTCGAATGGTGACAGCGGTGACTTTCTCAATCGCGTGAGTTTGGCCTTTGACGCGCTCTTCCAACATGGCCGGCATCGAGAGAAGCTTATCGCGGCTGAGTGCCTCCCACGCACTGGTCTGAATACCATGACGATAGAGGCTCAACAGACTGTCGGCCGTCAACTCTTCGGTTTCAGCGCATCGGACAGACAATCCTTCGATATTCAGAATATCCTGGCACGACATCCCGTCGAGCGCATCAATCAGGTCCTCATAACCCGCCTGACCGGCCTTGGGTCGGTTCTTCAGCCGCCATTGATGGAGCCGGTCTCCAAGTATAGTGGACCGCTCCTGCCGGTCCGGCAGCGGCACGACGACCTCGCGCAGATGCGCCGGTCCCGGTAGCATCGACAAGGGAAGCGCGTGGGCGGCGGGAGTGATCAGAACCAACAGGTTCTTTTGCCCTGCGTCCTCTGGGTGCGCCGCGCCGACAATGGCCTTGGCAAGTTGCGCAAGTAGGTCTCGTTCACTCTGTGATGGATTCTGGCCGAATGAGAACGCAAAGTTCGCCAGATTGGCGACAAAGGCCGTCGGCTGCGCGGTCTTGTCGGACAGTACCCTGAGCACTATGGCGACGAAATCTTCCACGGTAACCGGCGAAGGTTCCGCACTGTCGAAACGCGCATCCGGAGCAACAGCATACGTCGCACCCCGAGCCTCGGCCGGCCCTGCCGAGCTGGCCAAGGTCTCCCATTTCGCCGCATCGCGGCCGTGGACTCCCGTTACGGGATCCCATTCGATCACGGACTTGAAGGCGCCCTCGCGAAGTGCCGCGGCGACCATTTCGGGTACGCGCTGATACTCTGTCGTCCAAGGATTGCGGCGCAGATCGTGAACCTCGCCGTGAACGACTAGGCAAGACACCAGGCCCGCATGCGTTTCCAAGCTACGCAACCATACAGGATGATGAACCGGTTTCATTTCCTGCGCTCCTCCGAACCTTCCGGCAACTTCTTGGCCAATTTTCCAATCATGTCCGGATTGCGCCACGAAACCTTCTCTTCTTCGAGTTCGATCCCGTAGATATCCTGCAGCCGAGGTAAGACCTTGTCAGCGTCATCGAGGCAAGCCTGCCCTTGATAGTGATCGAATTTGTAAGTCATCCCATCCAGATCGACGCGAAAAGCCGCCTGCGCGCCAGATGGACGCTGTGCTTTGATCACCACGGCGGCGGCCTCGCCCGCTTCGAGCTTCGGGTCGGAAACGACAAACCCCGCGTTGCGCAGTTCGCGCAGAAGACCAGAAACCACGTGCCGTCGTGCAGCCTCCTGCAGTGCGCGTTCATCGGCCGCCTGGCGGATCTCAGAAAGCCTTTCATCCAAGTCTTGCAGCGTAAGCCCCTCATCGGTCAGGGTCGGCCGCAAGCCGCTGATCGCTGCTTGGGCCAGATCGTCGCCCAACTGCGCATAGACCGCCAGCGCGTCTTCCAGCAGGGCTTCCTTCTCGCGCCGGTCGTCTTCGCGTTGCTTGGCGAGTTTGAGAGTTTCGGCCTTCTCTCGGGCGCCCGCCATTACCGCATCAAGGCGGCTTGCCAGCTCTGAACGCCGACGCTCATAAACCGCAAGCTCGATTGGCGCGTTCTCAATCTCGCGGCGAAGCGCCATCAAATCCTGTTGGCAGAGGTCTCGCTCGATTGCGCTCGGCAAGGACGCACGGGCTTTGCGGAGCATATCGAGCAAATTGTCCTGTGCAGCCAGCTCCTGTGCGTTTCGTGCGATCCGCGCATCGCGCTCGCCCGCCAGGCGTTCGCGCGCGGCTTCTCGCTCGGCCTCGGCGGCTGCGGCTGCCGCTTCTCTCTCAGCGGCCTGAGCGGCGCGACGGTTTTCACGGGCGCGGCCGTTCAAGCCACGCATCATGCCAGACAAGCGGATGTTTTCATCCCGCGCTTGTTCCGGGTCTCTTCTTAACAATTGTTCGACCCGCGCAAGCGCCCTGCGGCAATCGCCGTAATCTTTTGCAACGAAAACATCCAAACCTTGTTCAGCCAAGGCATCAAGGCGTTCAAGATTTCGTTCGGCATATCGCGCTGTAGTGTCCCGGATGCGGTCGAGATACATCTCTCTTCGCTTTTGAGCTTCTATTCGCCAACGCCTATCTGCCACAAAGCTCATTTCTGGATGTCCCTCCGCCGTGTCTTTGATTCGGCTATGAAAACTTCTGCCGTCATCACATCGATATCGTATGATTTGCACCTCGGCACGAAATCCAGGTCCTGCGAGACGAGAATGATTTTGCGATCTGGCTGACGGTACGGAATCAGGACTGCAATAATCTCTCCATCTGCATTTCGATTGTCGCCTGACTTTAGGTAGCTCACATCAGGGAAAGGTGCCGTCCATTGATTTTTCGGAAGAGTCGAAATTGCGCGCAAATTCTTCCGACTTTTCCATCGGAAGTCGTCTCGCTGTGTTTTCTTCCTTTCGATTTCGTCCGCAACCGTTTGCGGAAAAACAAAAAAATCTGTCGGCAAGAGGTGATCGGCGAGGTCGCCGAACTCAAGAATAGCAGAGGTATCAAATGCGACGACCCTGTCGCATTCGGGCGGAATATGCCCGACCTCCCGAGATTGCTCATTAATTTCGGAAGCAAGTTCCGTTGCCGTGGGGTCGAGTCTGCCGAGTTCAGGCTGTGAACGTCGGAATTGAGCCAGTGAGGGTTCACTCGCCAAGGTTTCGACCAGCCCTTCAATGACAGGGCGCGGCAGATTTTCCAACGCGTCAACAATCCTCTGCATCCACGTTTGCGACCCCGGCTCATGCCTGACCCGATCAATGAGCGCCATCCAAAACTCTGTTGGCTTCAGCCAAAATGCAGGCAGAACAAATATCTCTGGCGCTTCCGAAAACCGGCATTCGCTTTCAAGGGCCGCGACCAGTTCGCTCCATTCCGAACCGCTCTGCGCAAAGCCACCTGTCCTGCGGAACACCCCGATTTCAGCGTGCAATCCTTCCCATATGATGGGCAACCTAAGGTATTCGCGCCCCTCGCTCGCCAGAAAGACACCCGCGATACCTGGATTGTCTTCGCGCGGATAAGCCACCCGCATGGCTTGCCCCCGGGCCGGCGGCGAAATGAAGGTCGGCGCGGTTACCCCCGCCACGGGATCGAGCTTGGCCAGGACGGCCAATGACGGAAAATCCAATTCAGTCGATATAGTCTCGGGCAAGCCACGAACCAATGTCAGCCCACCAAGCCCCTCGGGCAAACGGCAATGGAGCGAGACCTCGGCATCATCGTCAAGGCGGGAGTGGTTCGATCCGTCCTGGCGGTCCGGCAACAACCAGGAACGCCGCACCGTTTGCGGAAGACCGCGTAGGTACTCGCTCTCGCGCGGGTCGCTGCATTCGAAGAAAAGCTCGCCGTCATTGAGGACAAGCATCGCGTCGCTGCGGCGCCATCGATGACCAATCTTCTCACAGGTTGCATTGTATACTTGCATGTCGTCCTGCAATTCAGCCCTGAGTTCGCCGTCGATCCAATGCCGAGGAGGATCGGTCGCGAAAGGATCGACAGGGATACGGAAGCGGCTCCCCTCCTCGGGCTCGGTCAGCAGAACACCGGCCTCAACGATTTCTTCTAGCACCGGATCAAAGAACCGCTCGATTGTTCGATCCTGTGCCGATTTTCGGGCTTGCTCTGACGGCTCCGCCGCACACGCACCATTCGGCTTCTCGGGCCCGGGCGCAAGATCGACAAGGCGGAGCAAGGACGGGTCGGTTTCGTGCTCTGCGACCCGATGAACGCGCCCGCGTTCGATAAGATCGCCCAGCACATCGGGCAAGATTTCCCTTGCGCCCGACACGCCAAAAACCTCCCGAAACAAGCTTCCGATCGGTGCTTTGGCCAAGGTGTTGTCGCTTTGCGAAAACCGAACCACTGCCTCTTCCAGAGCCCGGTGCAGTGGAGTGAGTTCCGGAAGGAGGCGATAGGTTACCTTTGCACAAAGGTGCAGGACCGGAAACCACACAGATACCTCTCCTAGCCTCATGGGTTATTCCTCTCGGAGCGCAGCGGTTTTGGCCCAAGGATATCTTTGGCCTGCCAGAGACCGCCAAGTTCCTTGATGTCACCGATGATCTGCCCATAGACGGGGGTGCGTCGCGGCGCGCCACCGTCAACAGGTTCGATCGCAACCTCAAATCGCTCGAAGGTCTTTCGCGCTCCGATCACCACCAAGAGATCGCGCGCCCGCGAGAACGCCACATTGATCCTTTCGAATTTCGCCGGATTGGAGTTCTTGCCCAAACGCCGAGATCTGTTGCGAACCATGCTCACGATCACGATGTCCGCCTCCTTCCCCTGGAATCGGTCGACCGTCTCGACGTCTATTTGCAGGCCCTTGAAACGCTGGCCGAGCCTGGACTCGAGTTCTTTGCGGATCAACCTTTTCTGGCGGTTGTAAAAAGTGGCGACGGCGATGGTCTTGGTGCGATGTTCCCGTTCGCAGGTATTGACGAGGTCCTCGACGACTTGGGCAACGAGCCGTGCCTCAAGCTTGTTTCCGATGCCGGTCCCGTCGCTGTCCTCGTAGGCAACCTTTCCGGCTTCATCTTCCGAACTGTCGATCCACAGCGCATGAAGACTTTCTGTAAGATATTGTCCGCCGGTTCGCGAGTTCAGGTTTAGGCCATGTGTCCTCCATGACCATCTGGCGCTGGTATCCAACCCATCCGGATCGGTCAGTCCGGATTGCAATCGCCCGTCGTAGAAACGATTGATCAGCGACATGATCTGCGGATGCATGCGGTATTGGGTGTTCAGGGCTGCCCTGCTACGGGGGTCTATTTCGGCAAAGCCGTCGCGGAACAGCGATGCCGTCGTCAAACGCTCGTATTTACGAAGCAATTCTGCCTCACGCTCCAAAGCATCCGCATCCTCGTCGTCCGTGGGAGCCGTGTCCGGGTTCGAGAAAGACGCAAACTCGAACGTAGGAGGAAGCTGCCGGTGATCACCGACAAGGATCGTCTTGGGGGCAAGAAGCATCGGGCGCAACAACTCCAGCGGAGTCGCCTTGCTGACCTCGTCAACGATCACCACATCAAAGCTGGAAAATCCGTTATCTGACAGGATCCTGAAGTTGGCGTTGCACGTGATTCCGATGACATTGGCGCTGCGCACATAGCGTTCGCCCATGCGATCCGTGGCGGAGGGTTTCTCTGCCTGCTGCTTCAGGTCGCCAACCCATTGATCCAGCAAAGGCAACCAATCCTCAAGTGGATTGGCTTCTGCGAGGCGGCTTGCTTGCAAGTCCAGAATGCCCTTGATCTGGGCAATTGCGGCTGAAAGGTCTGACGGCGACGATTCGGCCGGAAGATCGAGAAATTCACTCGCCTCCGACAACAGTTTCACACACTGCTCATGGATAGTATCGCCACGGCTGCATGCATCGTCCAGGGCCTGCTGTGCAATCCGACGCGCGCGATCGGCCTCTGCTTCGGTTTTTGCACTCGCCTCGTCGTCGCCGGATCCTTCCGCTTCGGGGGCCCCTTTAGTCGGCCATGCATCGAGTATCCGCTGTCTTGCGCCTTCGGCCCTCTCTCGGCCAACCTGATCTTCTTCGTCCCTCAACCGAGATTGAATGTCGCAGATCAATTCTCGCACTTGGCCATGCAGGGCGTGCGCCGATACGTCAAGATGCGCCCTCCGTCCGTCGTGCTTGGCAATCACTGCGAGCAAATCGGCCACATCTGGCGCGAGCTCAGGACCAAAGCAGGAGGGATCCCAATCCTCCAAATTCGCAAGCGCGTTGCGAGCCATGCCCCACCATGCCGCACGCCTGTTAGCTTCTGACGCCGCCCTCTGGAGCGCTTTCACCTCGTCCAGCCGTGCATTGGCTCGCTTGAGCGTATCCTTGCGCGCCGCAATGTCCGCATCGGAAACCCTTCGCTCATCGTCCAGCTTTTGGGCGCGCCCGAGCCAGATCTGCAGTTGCTTGACCTCTGCTGTCAGCGACTTGAGCGGCCCGCTCACCTTCTGTTTCACATGTTCTGCGGCCATCCCATACCACTCGGCGACAGCTGTCGATTTCCTTTCCTCTCCGTCGTTTTTGCTTAGCCAAAGCTGTCGAACCTCGGGGTCATCCCTCAGGCGATCAAGGGCGTTCTCGACCGCAAGGTTGGTCTGCGAGGCAATCAGCACGCGATGTCCCGACCTGACGAAGTGCGCGCAAGCCGCAGCGATCATCGTGGTCTTTCCGGTTCCCGGCGGGCCCTGAACATAGGCGATTTCGGGCGCGGCCAGCATGACGCCGACGGCAGCTTTTTGATCCTCGTTAAGCCGGTACATCTGGGCGATCTGCTCATTCAAAAGCCGATCAGGCCTGTCTGATGGCTTTGCCGCCAGCGCCACGTTGAAAAGCGACGCCATCAAATAGGGGGCAGCGGGCAAGCGGTTGGCTTGCCGCCGACCGCTCGCCCCGAACTGCAATTGCGTCAGGGCTGACCCGTAACGATCAAGTTGCGTCTTTGAGCCGGCTGCTTCGCTCAAATCTCTCAATCCAAGCGATGTGCTTTCGGCCATCTTGGCCAACGCAGCCACATCAGCCTTGCGCGAGAATTTCAGCTGGACCTGAATGGCTTTGGGGTCAGGCCATGGGCAATCCTTCAAGAAATCCTGCCTGAGTGTAGCGGGTCCGATTACCTTGAAATCAGTACAGCGATAACGGATGTTGCGGCCCTTACGAACACCCTGCTTCCAGGGTTCTTCCAATGGATAGAGCTCAACACTGCGGCGTGTGTCCTTCGGCAGGCGGGCACCGGAAATATGGCGGACCGCCGCAGCACCTTCACAAATGACAACACCATTCCAGGCATTGTCTTCCCACTCGCCGGGTCCCAATGCTGCCCAAGGTGCCTTGCGCGAAATCTCGCGGTTGGCCCAGTCCAGATAGCCTTGCCAGTCAGTCAACCGATCCTGGACCTCTTCCTCCAGCATGTCTGGTAGAGCTAGCGCTTGCTCTAGGATCTCATCAAGTGCAGGTGCCGCTGCTGGCAACGAGCGTCGCGATGTATAGCGCAAAAAAGAAGCTACTGCCTCAAACGGGCGGGGCGCGCAATCTGGAACTACCGCAGCGTCCAGAACTAGAAGCGTCGTGTTGTCCGGCGTATTTCTGGAGCCGTAATCGAGCCGGCAAAGCAGGCAAACCGACATTGCCTCAGGCAAGCAGCTTTGCAGTTGCGGCAGCACTTCTGCAGGTCGAACCAGAACAAGCAGCTGCTCATCCTTCTTTGACACCAGGGAGACGAAAAACGGCCGTTCCTCCTCGTCATCGCCAAAGACAATGTCGCAGAAACGGTCGATGAATTCGGGGCGCTCGGCTTCACTTGGCTCCACTTCGTCACGAATGGCTGCAAAGACCGTCGCAAGTCTTTCATCATCCTTGCTCACATAGCCTGTTTGCTCGCGGCGCTGGAGCAAGACCGGCAAGGTCGCAAGAGAGGACAAGGCCTCGCCGCGCCGTCGATAGGTCGGTCGGGCAACAGCAGTCTCGAGTTGAGGAACCTCCTGCTCCCGGAACGTGCCAGTCTTCGGGTCATGAACCATTCCCGCCTTTTGCGCACGATCCTGAAGCCGGCGACGCAAACGAGCCTCGGCGCGCTGGAGCGGTTCGAGATGCGCTCTGGCCCGACCATCGCAATCAGCAAGTGCGGCTTCCAGCCTTGCACGTCGCCCGTCGATCATACTCAAAAGGCGCGCTCGGATCTGTTCTGCACGTTGCAGTCGCCCGGCCGCGTCGTCTATCTCTTTTTCGTTTTCGTCGAGCGCAGTTTGTGCGTGACAGAGCATGTTATCCAAGCGAGCCGTCACATGCCGCTGATGCTCGACCTCAAATTCCTTTCGGTATTTCGAAAGTTCAGATTCGTGCGCTTCCAGTTCGGATTTGATTTCGTGGACCATCCGCTCGATGTTCGCGAGCTTGTTTGAGATATCACTCAAATTCGCTTTGGTTTCGTCGATCAGCTTTCCGCGCAGAGACTCCGGCAGCGCCTCAAGCTCTGTCTCGTAAGTGGCCCGCAGGTCTGCCAACTCTTTCCTGATACGCTCTACATCCGCGCTTGCAGTGTCCAATTCCTGCCGTCGGGTGTCGATGTCCTTTCGAATGGAAGCTTCACTACGCCAGACCAAGTTCCGCGGATCGAGATTTCGTGCGATCCGCCCGATCCGCCCAGCCAAGGCCATTTGCGAGGTCCGTGCACGAGCGGCCTCCATCTCGCCGTTCAGCCGATTCAAATCGACTTCCGCAGTCAAAACATCGCTTTCACGCGTCCTCAATAGATCCACGTTTTCTTCTGATTCCGCCTGAAATTCCGCTTCGAGATCTGTCTCGCGCTTTCTCAGAGCTTCATGAAATGCCGGTGGAGTCCCCCCTCCCAGCAAGAGAAACAATTGCTGCTCGGCAGCGTTCTTCGCTTCCGTCAGGAACTGTGTCTCTTGTGACGTCTCGTCATGTCGTTTCCGTAAATCCTCGATCTGCGTCTCGGCTCGCGCGATCTCCTGCTTCAGATCTGACAGCGCATCGTCGGCAAATTCCTTCGCTATCGCATTTTCTGTCTTCGACCACCTCCCCTCGCGCGCCCTTACAATCAAGTCTTGGCACTTTTCCCGGTTGCCCTCGAAGCTCCTTAGCTCCGCCGCGACGTGGTCACAGGTGGTGTTGGCTTTAACCAGGCAGGCTTGAAGTTTTAGGAGCCGCAAATCGGCGGCGTCTTTGGCCTTTGACTTCAGTCGTTCGGCATCTTGTCGAGCCTGCTCCAGGCGCTTGTTAAGAGATTCGAGTTCTCGTTCATCCTCTCGGAAAATCTTCCGCAGATGATCAACAAGGAGGATTTCGATGCCATCAGGGAGAAATTGTGGATTAGTTCCTCTGGTGGTGAAATCCAATGTTCGCTCCCGCGTTGCCTCAGTCGTCGACCGCAGACAGAGCGTGCCAAAGAGGCAACTTGATGTAAATATGCCAAAATACCAATTGCGGAACAGGTTTTCGTCACGGTTTTCGCCGACAGCCAACCACGGGCGCCTATGCCGCGGCGCATGGCCCTGAAGAGTCGGGCGCGACGCCAGAGTGATCGAACGTGGCCGGATTATCCTTCGCGATGAAGGGGAGGCGGTTCGGTGCGTGTCTCGAAACCATCGCTGCGGCTATCGAGGGTATTTGCGGCGCAGTTGCATCGGTAGGCAAACCGTCGCTTGCGCTTGCACCAAGCCTGACATTGCTCTTCGCACGACCGACGGCAAATGGCTCTTCTGCCCCATCGCTACGGTGCGGTCGCAAGATGACTTCGGCGCTCTCGCTTAGAGGGTTGGGCGAAAGCTTCCGCCTTGGCGCGGGCCTCCGCCTTCTGACGATCCTCGAATGTGGAGATCGCCTTGGCGACGTCCTCCTGAATTTTCGTCAGCTCGCCGAGCGACAGTGCCTCGAGATCGTAATAAGCCATTGATGCGTGCCGGGTCCTGGATGTTCCGGTATCGCTAGCATGTCCCGGCAGGGCCCTGCATTTCCCAGCAGGCAAGGGCAGTGGGACGAGAACTGGTGATCGCCACTTTGGCCGCTGGTGGGATGCTGGGCTTTGGGTCAAACAGTCCGATTGGCAAGGGGACATGGTCTGGCATGGGCTCCCCGCATCTCTCTGTCTCCTGGGCCATCCCTTCGACTGACAATCCCCTAATCCCGTTCGGTCTCCTGCGCGCAACCCCGCGTCAGTCCGGGCCGTGTTGGCCGCCTTTGGCGTCCTGCCCGCTCCACCCCGGTCCTCTGGGGGTGTCCGGTGTCCATACTGTCCACCGTGCACGCATCACCCGACGGGCTTTTTCAGGGTCTTGTCGAAGGGACGGTCCCGAAGACAGGAAACACAGGAGCTTATCATGCAGA
>ENA-OWNT01002008-OWNT01002008.1-seawater-metagenome-genome-assembly--contig:-NODE-2008-length-22611-cov-10.170320_pt1 | contig 22611 bp, 19 predicted proteins | sample MGYA00238136_ERZ651165 | MGnify/ENA primary metagenome ERZ651165 (study PRJEB26861, sample SAMN08777766) | seawater metagenome | isolation source: coastal seawater | place: USA: Florida | collected...
CTTGAGAAGAGATCTGATCATTCTTTTCGACCGTTTTCTCGCGCCCATTCACAATAATTGTGATCGTTTTGGGTTGTTTGGATTCTCTAGCCATTTCTTAGCTCCTTTTTTGTCAGCCTTTAGGTGGATGTGGGTCGTTGCCGTGACTGTCGCTCTGAGCGATTCTGCCATCTTTGTTGTGGATGCGAAGTTCGCTTTGCTGATTGCGACTGATTTCGCGACCCCGAGCAATCGCCTCTTGCTTTGTGTCATGGTGACTGCTCGCGCGTTTTCCGCCACCAGCTTTTACGTCCCAACCACCGGTAGGGTTGGGCACGACATGATGAGACTTTGGTCCCTTACTCATTTTAAGATTCCTTTTTTTTGGTTCAGTGTGCAGGCATCAAAAGTTCGCCATACCGAACAACATAGTTGATTGAAATTCGGAAGTCAAGGTGATAATGTTCGGCACAACGAACGTGGAGGACAATTAAGATGGCAGCACACTTAGGAGCGCGAATTAAAGAGCTCAGAAAGAAACGAGGGCTTACGCTTGATCAGTTGGCAGAGCTTACAGACTCCAGCAAAAGCTATATATGGGAGTTAGAAAATAAGGACTTACCTCGCCCGTCCGCCGAGAAACTGTCAAAGGTGGCAGAAAAATTAGGTGTCACTATTTCTTACCTCATCGGCGAGCAAGACGAAGAAGATGCGACAGACGCGGCGTTCTATCGTAATTTTCAGAGATTAAACCCTGAGAAGAAAAAAATTATGCGTCATATGCTTCAGGCTTGGGATGACGATGAATGAGCAACGAACGATCTCCGAGACGTTGGGCGTTCGACATTGCTCAGATACTTCGACAGGTTCTCCAGGAAGACCGTTTTCCTGTGCCTGTCATTGATGTGGCAAGAGATTTCTCACACCAAATTTATCCTCACGACGCGATTACCTTGATCAAGGCAAAGCGGATTGATGGGTTTGAGGGAATGTTGGCGCCTGCGCCGAAATCACTCATGACCGCCACGGTGCGATCAACGATAAATGGCAGTGTCAGACCCACAGGACCCAGTGAGCCAGGACCGGCACCAATCAGCGCACGGATTTCTTCTTCCGTCGCCATCTCAAGAGGTGCTGCTACTTGAGGAAGGTTTTCTGCTTTCACTTCGTTTAGTTCGTGATCGCCACGGATGATTAGCGCAATGATGTCCGCGTCTACTTCATCAGATGCTTTAACGAATAGAGTCTTAACGGTTTTCTCAATCGGTAGATCAAACTGCTCGACGAGTTCAGCGATAGTTTTCGCGTTTGGCGTATCAACAAGAGTCATCTCTTGAGTCGGTTCTGCGCGATCGCCAGCAGGAGCTGCTGCTTCTGCTTTTTCGATGTTCGCTGCGTAATCAGACTCAGTAGAGAATGCGATCAGGTCTTCGCCGCTTTCAGCGAGTACGTGGAACTCTTGAGAGCCGCTACCACCGATAGCGCCAGAGTCAGCCAGTACCGGGCGGTACTCAAGACCCATACGGTCGAATGCTTTACAGTAAGCATCGTGCATCGCCTGGTAAGATTTCTCCAGACCAGCTTTGTCGATATCGAAGCTGTATGCATCCATCATGCAGAATTCACGTGCACGCATTACGCCGAAACGTGGGCGACGTTCGTCACGGAATTTAGTCTGGATTTGGTACAGGTTTAGCGGAAGCTGTTTGTAAGAGCTCACTTCGTTACGCACAAGGCTAGTGATCACTTCTTCAGCTGTTGGGCTAAGAACAAACGGACGAGTGTGACGGTCAGTAAAGCGAAGTAGCTCAGGACCCATCTTCTCAGAACGACCTGTCTCTTCCCATAGTTCAAACGGCTGAACAACGGGCATCAATGTTTCGACAGCGCCTGCATTGTCGATCTCTTGACGAACGATGTTTTCGACTTTACGCAGTACACGTAGACCAGTAGGTAGCCAGGTGTATAGACCTGAAGCCAGCTTACGGATCATACCTGCACGTAGCATGAGCTGGTGGCTCACTACTTCTGCGTCGTTTGGAGTCTCCTTCAGAGTAGAAAGAAGATAATTACTGGTACGCATTTAACTTATCCGTTTATTAAAGTTAGATACTCAAGCCGGAATGGACAGGAGTATAGAGGTCCCACTGAGGGGAAAATTGTTAGCCGCTTATAATATCAGCCAATTGCCTTTGTCAAAAGCTTTCAATCGCAGTAACTGTTATTAAGTTATCCGTTACGGTGAACTTGACGTTCAGATCGAACAAATTTACCGCATATTCCTTGTTATCAGGCTTGTTTTTCTTGTAAGCCGGGCGAGGGTCTTGCGCTAATACTTGCTCGATCACTGTTTTGAGATACTCACTGTCAGGGCGCTGCTGCAACTTAGTTAATGCCGCTGCAGAGAAGTTGACTGGAGAGGTATCAGGCTCACCTTCGGCATAGCCCGCACTTGCCTCAGCGACAGCATCGGAGTAGGGAATGTAAGGTTTGATATCGATAACGGGGGTGCCATCAACTAAGTCGACATTACCAAGATCCAAATAGATCTGATCCCCAAGCTTCGTCACCCCTTTGACTTCTACTGCCGACATGCCGATGCCATTTGGTCTAAAGGTCGACCGTGAAGCAAATACACCAATGCGTTCATTGCCGCCAAGTCGAGGTGGACGAACGGTTGGCTTCCATCCCGCCTGTAAATTCTGGTCAAACAAAAACAACAGCCAAATGTGAGAGAACTGCTCGATGCCTCTCAGCGCTTCTGGACTATTTGCTTCTCCGGTCAACCTAACGCGAGAGCGTGCTGCAGGCACTAAACGTGGTTGGCGTGGGACAGCGAATTTCTCTTTATATGGGCTTTCAATAAAACCGATCGGCTCTACGGAATACATGGTCTTTTCACTCGGGGACTACTGATTCAGCAAAAGTAACACAAAAAAAGCTTGCAAACATTGTTGAGAATGATTATTAATTAATATGTTATAACATAACAGTTAAGGCAAATTTAATATGCAAGCTAATATCCACCCTGAATATCGAACTGTTGTTTTTCACGATACCAGTGTCGATGAGTACTTTTTGATCGGTTCAACCTTACAAACTAATCGCACTATCGAATGGAGCGATGGTAAAACTTATCCCTATTTCACCGTTGAGGTTTCATCAAAATCTCACCCTTTCTATACAGGTAAGCAACGAGTTATTCAGAAAGAGGGCCGAGTGGCTAACTTCAGACGTCGTTTCAGTCAGTTTGAAAAAGGGGATAAATAGATGAAAGTGGTTAAATCATTAAGAAGTGCTAGAAGCCGACATCCTGATTGTCAGATCGTCAAACGCAGAGGAAGGCTTTATGTGATTTGTAAAACTAACCCAAGATTTAAAGCGGTTCAGAAATAGTTATCGCATTGTTGAATATCGGTTAGAAAAACAGCCTCCGACAGTAACCCAACCTTTAAATATCTGAGCTATTAAGCGAGGAAAATATTTAGCCTCTTTCCTCTTAATAGCTCGTTTTTCATCTCTCTTGAATCAAAAGCTTAGCTTTTGTCATATAACCAACTTGAATGTCTGGTTGCAAATTATAATTCTAATTTCTAGTTTAAAATTGGTTCAATTTGCTAATTATTTGTTCAAATGAAGTTAATTTATATGATTTATTACACAGTTTGTAACATTTTGAATTTCTAATTGAGTATATTGTCGAGTAACCTTGCCCGGCATTTGGAACATTTTTGTCACATTTGCACAGGAATAACTACAAGGAGGGAACAGATGAGTTCATCTGCTTCGATTAAACAAAACTCGCCAAAAAAGCCGTTGTTCACGCGCTTTCTTGATACTGTTGAATATTTGGGGAACCTTTTACCCCACCCAATCACTCTTTTCGCCATCTTCTGTTTAGCAATCCTGGTCACTTCCGGTATTGCTGGTTACTTTGAAGTATCTGTTATGGATCCTCGCCCTGAAGGCGCGAAAGGTCGTTCAGCAGATGGCATGATCCATGTTGTCAGCCTACTCAATGCTGAAGGTCTACAACTGATCGTTACTAACCTGGTTAAGAACTTCGTCGGCTTTGCCCCACTAGGTACTGTACTGGTCGCTATGTTAGGTGTTGCGATCGCTGAGCATTCAGGCCTACTATCTGCAGCAATGCGCGGTATGGTTATGGGTGCGTCTAAACGCATGGTTACTGTAACGGTTGTTTTTGCAGGTATCATTTCTAACACTGCATCCGAGCTTGGTTACGTCGTACTTATCCCATTAGCAGCAATGCTATTCCACTCTTTGGGACGTCACCCTCTTGCAGGTCTTGCAGCAGCGTTTGCTGGTGTATCTGGTGGTTACTCTGCCAACCTTCTAATCGGTACTGTTGATCCACTGCTTTCTGGTATTACAGAAACAGCTGCGCAAATGATTGATCCTTCATACACTGTTGGTCCAGAAGTTAACTGGTACTTCATGTTTGTATCGACTTTCTTCATTGCGATTACCGGTGCTTTTGTTACTGAGAAAATCGTTGAGCCTAAACTGGGCAAATACAACGAAGAAGAGTCTTCTGAAGACCTGTCTCAAGACACGATGGGCAAACTAACTGCTATCGAGAAGAAGGGTCTTAAACTGGCTGGTCTTGCGGTACTAGCAGTGTCAGCTTTGCTAGCTTGGACAATCGTTCCTGAAGATGGCGTGCTACGCTCTGCGACAGGTACTGTGGCAGGCTCTCCATTCCTGAAGAGTATTGTTGCGTTTATCTTTGTGTTCTTTGCAATCCCTGGCTTTGTTTACGGTAAAGTTACAGGTTCAATGAAGACAGACCGCGACGTGATTGATGCGATGGCGAAGTCTATGTCTTCAATGGGCATGTACATTGTACTGGTGTTCTTTGCGGCTCAATTCGTTGCATTCTTCAAGTGGACTAACTTCGGTCAGGTATTTGCGGTTGCTGGTGCAAGCTTCCTGCAAGAGATTGGTCTGACTGGTCCAATGCTGTTCTTCGCATTTATCCTGATGTGTGGCTTCATTAACCTGATGATCGGTTCTGCTTCTGCACAGTGGGCAGTAACAGCACCTATCTTTGTACCAATGCTCATGTTGGTAGGTTACGCGCCAGAAACAATCCAGGCTGCGTACCGTATCGGTGACTCAACCACAAACATCATTACTCCAATGATGAGTTACTTCGGTCTTATCCTGGCGGTAGCGACACGTTACATGAAGAATCTAGGTATCGGTACGCTAATTGCGACCATGCTACCTTACTCTATCTGCTTCATTGTTGGCTGGAGTCTACTGTTCTACGTATGGGTATTTGTATTAGGCCTACCAGTTGGTCCTGGTGCGGCAACTTACTACACACCTTAATTGATGTAGAAAACCCTGAACTGAAAGCCAGAGCATTTGCTCTGGCTTTTTTCTTGCCTTAATTTGACAAGCTAGGGCGGTGAACTTTACTTACTTTTATAGCATCAAGTGAGGAGGTCGAATGTTAATCAAGCAGCGGTATTTGTTGTGGTGTAGCGTCGTTTGACCTAATTAATCGTAGTTAACCTCTCCCGTTATGACTCGATGTGTCGCGTTTTTGGTGCTGACTTTTGGACTCTGTTCTTATTGCTGGAGTGCAACTCCGATTCAATTAGTTACTCTTGATTACCCGCCTTACATTGTTAGCAAAGAAGGGGAGTTATCCGGTGTTGCTGTTGAGCTGGTTGAGGCGGTGTTTAAAGAGTTAAATGTGCCGATTTCGATTCAGGTATTGCCATGGGCGAGGGCTCTGAGCAATGTCCAGTTTGGTCGGGCCGACGCGATATTTACAGCATTTAAGAATCCTGAAAGAGAACAGTTTGCCGATTTTAGTCACCAGGTACTGTTTACCCAAAACATCAGCTTGGTTGCCAGGGTTAATAGCAATATTCGTAGTGATAACTTCCTAACCGATGACCTGTCCGATATGACGATCTGCGTTGTCAATCGAGTGAGTTACGGTAAGCGAATTGATGCTTTGTTAGCAGAGAATCGGTTTAAGTTGGTGTTTAAGCGTAATCAAACCAATGAGTGTGCACATCTGGTCAGAACCGGGCGTGCAGATGTGTGGGTTAATAATGATTTTGGTGCGCGCAGTATTATTGCCAGCGAGGGGATGGAGGAGGTGCTAGATATACTCTCTCCGCCCATTGAGGCGACACCCAGTTATATCGCTTTTTCTAAATTGAGAGAACACACTTGGCTGCGTGGGCGTTTTGACGAGGTTCTGGAAGTTATGAAGCAAGATGGGCGCTATGAAGCGATCATTGACGGATATTTTGAACGCTTGAGGGAACAAGCTGCAAAAGAAAAGGGCTGACGTATCATGTCAGCCCTTGTTGTTTGTTTCCGCTAGTGAGTGATTACCAGCCTTTAACCACGCCACCTTTGAAGATGTCTGATGCTGCTGTGTACACTTCTTCAGTCTGGTAAGACTTAACAAAGTTCTGCACGTTTTCAGCTTTTACGTTGTCTTCACGCGCAACAATCAGGTTTACGTATGGAGACTCTTTATCTTCAACGAAAACACCATCTTTTTGTGGAGTCAGGTCGATTGAGCTTGCGTAAGTCGTGTTGATTACTGAAAGAGCAACATCATCAAGTGAACGAGGCAACTGAGCTGCATCAAGTTCTACAATAGTGATGTTTTTCGGGTTCTCAACGATATCGCGTACCGTTGCCAGTAGACCAACGTTTTCACGCAGTTTTAGCAGACCTTGTTGCTCAAGAAGAAGCAGTGAACGACCTAGGTTAGTTGGATCGTTTGGTACTGCGATGCGTGCACCGTCTTGGATCTCATCAACAGATTTTACTTGCTTAGAGTAACCTGCGATTGGGTAAACGAAAGTGTTACCAGCAATAGTCAGTTTGTAACCGCGATCCGTAACTTGTTGATCAAGGTATGGCTTGTGTTGGAATGCGTTGATATCGATTGAACCATCATCCAGTGCTGCGTTTGGCGTTACGTAGTCAGTGAAAGTGACCAGCTCAACATCCAGGCCGAATTTCTCTTTAGCCACTTTTGCTGCTACTTCAGCAACCTGTGCTTCAGCACCTGCCATTACACCAACTTTGATCTTGCTAGTGTCGACTTCTTTTTCGCCACAACCTGAAAGAACCAGTGCAGACGCTGCTGCTGCGATAGCCAAAATACCTTTAAGACTGAATTTCATCACTATCTCCTTATAAATAAAATCTGTGATTAATGTTTAATTTGTTATTAGCGGTGATCTACACGACGGACAATCGCGTCACCAATAGATTGAATAATTTGTACCAGTACGATGAGCATCACGACAGTGACAGCCATGATCACTACGTCGTAGCGGTGGAAACCGTAGCGGATTGCAACGTCACCCAGACCACCGCCCCCAACAGTACCTGCCATCGCCGAGTAGCTAACGAGCGTTACTAGCGTGATGGTTACTGAGTTGACGATTGTTGGCATTGCTTCAGGTAGCAGTACCTTAGAGATAATCTGCATTGGTGTTGCCCCCATTGATTGCGCGGCTTCAACCAGACCTGTCGGTACTTCTAGTAAAGCACCTTCGATAAGGCGGGCAACAAATGGAATCGCACCAATCGTCAGAGGCACAATCGCTGCCGTTGTACCGATAAAGGTGCCGACCAACAGCTTGGTTACTGGAATAATGGCAACCATCAATACAAGAAATGGCACTGAACGACCAACGTTAACAATAGCGCCTAGTACACTGTTGAGCTTAGTGTTTTCTAGTAAGCCACCTTTCTTACTGGTGTGCAGAATAACGCCGAGTGGGATACCGACTGCAAAACCTACGATACCTGCTACTGCAACCATGTAGAGTGTCTCTAATGTTGCGCCAATCAGCAGGTTGCTGTTTAAGTTCAGCCACTGTGAAATTTCATTAAAGGACATAACCCAGTACCTCTACTTTTACGTTGTGTTCACGTAGGAACTCAATGGCAGCATTATCGTCTTGTTCATTACCAAACAGTTCCGCGACCATCATGCCAAACTTAACACCACCGGCGTAATCAAGGTCAGAACTCAAGATGCTGACATCAATATTAAACTTACGTGCAATCTGGCTCATTAAAGGGGCGTCCACTGTCGCACCAGTAAACTCCAGACGTACTAACGGGTAGCTGTTTGCAACGCGCGTTTGTTGCAGACGAGCCTGATAATCTTCCGGAATAGAGAGATCCAGCGTTGAACGAATAAACTGATGAGCAAGTTCTGTTTTCGGGTGAGCGAAGATCTCGCCAACCGTACCTTTCTCTACCAGTTCACCGCCACCAATGATCGCCACTTCGTGACAGATGCTTTTCACTACATCCATCTCATGAGTGATCAGTAGGATAGTGATGCTTAGCTTGCGATTAATCTCTTTCAGCAGCTCAAGAATCGATTGAGTTGTTGCTGGATCGAGAGCACTGGTCGCTTCGTCACAAAGCAGAACTTTCGGGTCACAAGCGAGTGCGCGAGCAATGGCAACACGCTGCTTTTGACCACCACTCAGGTTTGCTGGGTAGCTTTCATGCTTATCTTCCAGACCGACTAATTTAAGCAGCTCAGTCACTTTTTGCGTGATATGTGCTTTGTCTTTACCGGCCAGTTCTAAAGGGAGCGCGACGTTGTCAAACACGCTGCGTGAAGAGAGCAGGTTAAAATGCTGGAAGATCATACCGATGTTACGACGTGCTTCACTTAGCTCAGATTTAGACAGCTGAGTGAGGTCGACACCATCAACCACGATTGAGCCCGTAGTTGGTGCTTCTAACATGTTTACACAACGAATAAGCGTACTTTTCCCTGCTCCTGATGAGCCAATAACACCAAAGATTGTTCCCTGAGGAATATGAAGGTTAATCTCTCTCAAGGCATGAATTTCCTTAGTGCCTTGGTAGAAAACCTTGTTTACTTGATTAATTTCAATCATCGAGAAACCCACTATCAGATTGGATGAGCAGCAGAAGAATATTTTGAGCTACATCTCATTTACTAGAGGATGCTATGGCTTTGCGTGATTTGTGTCAATAGATATTTTTACGTCTAGACGTCTAAACGTATTTTTTGGCCAAACGATTAGTAATTAGATAGTGATGAAAGAAATAAAGCGTGCAATAATTCTTATTAATCAAAGTAAAAACGAGAAGCATATTTTGGCAAAACCTGCAGTCTTTCTAGACCGAGATGGCGTAATCAACGTCGACCACGGCTATGTGCATGACGAACACGATTTTGAGTTCATTGATGGCGTTTTTGAGGCGACGAAGAAGCTCAAAGAGATGGGGTATCAGCTAGTTCTGGTGACCAACCAGTCTGGTATTGCGCGTGGCATGTTCAGTGAAGATCGCTTTTTATCCCTGACTCAATGGATGGATTGGAACTTCGTGGATAATGGTGTTGAGCTAGATGGTATCTATTACTGTCCGCACCATGCCGAGCACGGTCAGGGTAAATATAAAGAAGATTGTGATTGTCGTAAGCCAAAGCCGGGGATGTTTATTTCTGCTCGTGACTTTTTGAAAATTGATATGGCCAACTCTGTGATGGTTGGTGATAAAGCTGAAGATATGATGGCGGCCGAAGCGGCTGGTGTCGGTACTAAAATCCTTGTCCGTACTGGTAAGCCAGTAACGGAAAAAGGTCAGCAACTGGCGACAGTGGTGCTAGATAGCATCAAGCAAGTGCCGGAATATCTCGCGCAGTAATTAAGCTTGGGCTGCCTGCGTAGCTGAACTTGTGTGGAGGGAATCATGACATTTCGATTGTTACTCACGACCATAATTGGACTCGGCTTAACGGCTTGTTCATATAATGCAGTAGAGCGTGACAGTGCCTATCAAGGTGACTTTACGTTTTATCAGTGCAGTGCAGATAAAACCTTTAAAGTGGCATTTATGCCCAATGAGCCCCTGGCTCTGTTAAGGTTGCCTGAACATGATTACCGTCTGGTACAAGTTCCTTCAGGTTCTGGTACTAAGTATATTCTTGACGACGGAACCGCACAGACTCTAAATCCTGTGACACTTTATACCAAGGGCAAAGAAGCCCGTCTTGAGCTAGGGCGTGTAGTGTATAAAAACTGCATCAGCCAATAACTCTGTCAGGATAGCTTTAAGGAGGCGCAAGCCTCCTTTTAACGTTGAACCACTAGACCCAATAATCTATGAGCAAAAAGTTAACCATTCTTGATATCGCAAAACTGTCTGGCGTTGGTAAGTCAACAGTGTCTCGTGTATTAACCAATGATCCCAAGGTTAAGCCGGAAACTCGTGCCAAAGTGGAGCAGGTGATCCAGGAGTCTGGTTATGTACCATCTAAATCGGCTCAGGCAATGCGTGGTGGCAGTCAGAAAGTGGTTGGTGTGATTATCTCCCGTCTTGATTCTCCCTCAGAAAATAAAGCGGTGGGGAGCATGCTCAATACCCTGTATGCCGCGGGCTATGATGTCGTGATCATGGAGAGTCAGTTTGACCGTGAAAAAACCAATGAACATCTCGACGTTCTGAAAAAGCGCAATGTCGATGGTGTTATCGTATTTGGTTTTAGTGATTTTGATATTTCAAAGCTGGCAAGTTGGCACAATCGCTCGGTGGTGATCGCGATGGATACCGATGTAGTATCGTCGATTAACTACGATAACACTGGCGTGATAATTCAGGCCTTGGAACACCTTAACTCACAAAAGGTGAGTAATATCGCTTTCATTGGCGTTGACCCGAGTGACAAAACGACGGGTAAAGTCCGCCTGGAGGCTTATTTAAACTGGTGTCATGAACAACAAATTGAGCCCAACTATCAAACTGGTCACTTACACCATGAAAGTGCCTACCAACTGGTCGACAAAGTGCTGCGTGAGCGCACTGATGCGATTGTCTGTGCCAGTGATACTTTAGCCTTGGGAGTTATCAAACGTCTTCAGGAGTTAGATCGCGAAGACATTATCGTCACCGGTGTGGGGGGCAATGAACTACTCTCTTTCCTTTTCCCTAAAGTATTCAGTATTGACCCTGGCTATGCTCAGGCAGGGCAAAGGGCTGCTAACCTTCTGATTTCACAAGTTAATGGTGAAATTTCACAGGTCCATATCACTCAGCAGCCAGTGTTAATCTAAGCCATTATTTTCAAAGTGTTTTAAAATTATACTGTGATCTCATTCAATTTATGGGACTGTTCCCATTTTTCTCTTGAGATAGATCTGACAATATAATAAGCACAAGTGGGAACATTCCCATAAATATAAAAAAAGCCTAGTCAGTTTGAACGTCAAAGTTTTTGACAACAGATGAATGAGAATCCAATTAGGGTGGACATGGATATGAGTAAGATAGCGAAACAAGAAGTTGAGCGTCTGATTGAACGAGTCGGTGGACGAGATAATATCGCCAGTGTAAGTCACTGTCTGACTCGCCTTCGTTTTGTACTAAATGATACCAGCAAGGCTGATGAGAAGGCGTTGGAAGAGTTATCACTCGTCAAAGGGTGTTTTACGAATGCCGGTCAGTTTCAGGTAGTCATTGGCACAGAAGTCGATGAAGTATACAAAGTGCTGATCGAGTTATCAGGTAAGAGCGAAGCATCGAAGGATGAAGCAAAACAAGCCGCTCGTCAGAATATGAATATCCTGGAACGTGGTATTTCCCATCTTGCTGAAATCTTTGTACCACTGCTTCCTGCGATCATTACTGGTGGTCTGATTCTGGGCTTTCGTAATGTTATCGGCGACATCAAAATGTTTGATGGCCAGTCGCTCACTGAAATCAGCCAGTTCTGGGCAACGGTACATAGCTTCCTATGGTTAATTGGTGAAGCGATCTTCTTCTTCCTACCGGTTGGTGTCTGTTGGTCGACAGTTAAAAAGCTTGGTGGAACGCCAATCCTGGGTATTACTCTGGGTGTGACCTTGGTTTCACCACAGCTAATGAATGCGTATTTGATCGGTAAACAGGTACCTGAAGTGTGGGATTTCGGCTTGTTTGCGATTGAAAAAGTCGGTTATCAGGCGCAGGTGATCCCGGCAATGTTAGCGGGTATCGCACTGGCGTTTATTGAAACCAATCTGAAGCGAATCGTCCCTTCTTACCTCTATCTGGTTGTCGTACCCTTTGTTTCTATCATTGTCTCTGTCGTTCTGGCGCACTCTCTAATCGGTCCATTTGGTCGCGTATTGGGTGATGGTGTGGCATTCGCAGCTAAAGCGGCAATGACAGGTGATTTTGCGGTGATTGGCTCAATGGTGTTTGGTTTCCTTTACGCACCTCTGGTTATTACAGGTATTCACCACACCACTAACGCTGTTGACCTGCAACTAATGCAAGACCTTGGTGGTACACCAATCTGGCCTCTGATTGCTCTATCAAACATTGCTCAGGCGTCAGCTGTTGTCGGTATCATTATCATCAGTAAAAAGCATGGCGAGCGTGATATCTCTGTACCAGCAGCAATCTCAGCCTATCTGGGTGTTACCGAGCCTGCGATGTACGGTATTAACCTTAAATACAAGTTCCCTATGCTAAGCGCAATGATCGGTAGTGCTGTTGCTGCGGCAATCTGTGGTAGTGCTGGGGTTATGGCAAATGGTATCGGTGTTGGTGGTCTGCCGGGCATCTTATCTATTCAACCACAATTCTGGGGTATCTATGCTATTGCGATGCTGGTGGCAATCGCACTACCTGCAGCATTGACTCTTTTCTTCTACAAGCGCGCACAGAGCAAAGGCGAGCTAGAGCCTGCAAACGCTTAATACAACGACATTATTTAGGAGCGGCATTCGTCGCTCCTCTTTTCAAAGATTTTTCTTATTGGTAAGTGAGTTTAGAAATGACAACAATCGCTAATGATGCAAATTGGTGGAAGACCGCTTCCATCTATCAGATTTACCCAAAAAGCTTTTGTGATAGCGGCAGTAAAGGGACTGGTGATATACAAGGCATTATTTCTAAGCTCGATTATCTCAAACTGTTAGGTATTGACGCTATTTGGTTAACCCCTGTCTACCAATCTCCGATGATAGATAACGGCTACGATATTTCAGATTACTACGCGATTAATCCAGATTTCGGCACCATGGCTGACTTTGAGCAGTTGCTTGAACAAGCGCATCAACGTGGTATCCGTATTATTATGGATATCGTGGTTAATCATACTTCAACAGAACATCATTGGTTCCAGTCTGCGCTAGGCGACAAGAACAGCCCGTATCGCGATTACTACATTTGGCGTGACCCGGTCGACGGAGAACGTCCAAACAACTGGCAGTCAAAGTTCGGTGGCAGTGCCTGGGAGTTGGATGAAGATACAGGTCAATACTTCCTGCATTTGTTTGCTAAACAGCAAGCAGACCTTAACTGGGAAAACCCTCAGGTTCGAGCTGAAGTTAAAGAGGTCATCAGCTATTGGGCTGAAAAAGGGGTAGATGGTTTCCGTCTGGATGTGATTAACCTGATCTCTAAGCAGCAAGACTTTCCCAATGACGATATTGGTGATGGACGACGCTTCTATACCGATGGTCCGCGTGTTCACGAATACCTCCAAGAAATCAGCAGCGCAGTATTCCAAAAGTACGGCAGTGTCACTGTAGGGGAGATGTCTTCGACTACCCTTGACCATTGTCAGCAGTACTCTTCGCTTGATAATAAAGAGTTGTCGATGGTGTTTAATTTCCACCACTTAAAAGCGGATTATCCCAATGGTGAGAAGTGGACCAAGGCGCCGTTTGACTTTATTCAGCTCAAGCAGATTTTCAACCACTGGCAAACCGGTCTTAATGGCAAAGGGTGGGGAGCTCTGTTCTGGTGTAACCATGATCAGCCTCGTGTCGTTAGCCGTTTGGGTAATGATCAGGAGTATCGCCTCGAGTCAGCAAAAATGCTTGGAGCATCAATACATATGATGCAGGGCACACCTTATATCTATCAGGGGGAAGAGTTTGGTATGACAAACCCAGGTTACACCAGGATAGAGCAATACCGTGATGTCGAGAGCACTAATATGTACGACATTATGGTTAACCAACAAGGTGTCGCACATGATGAGATGATGGCCATCTTAGCGCAAAAATCTCGCGATAACTCGCGCACTCCTATGCAGTGGAATGAGGATACGTATGCAGGGTTCTCGAAAAGTGAACCTTGGCTCGAAGTTGCAGCTAACTACCGTGAAGTGAATGCAAAATCTGCATTAGATGACGAAAACTCTGTATTTTACTTCTATCAAAAACTGATTGAATTGCGTAAAGAGTTGGAGGTAATAACCACAGGCACTTACCTTGATCTTTATCCACATCATGACGCAGTGTTTGGTTACCAGCGTCAATCTCAAGCTCAGACATTGATCTGTCTGAACAACTACTATGGTCAAGATACGCAATGTCGCTTGCCGGATAGCTTTGATGTATCCAAAGCCAGATATGTATTAGGTAACTATGCTGATTTAGAGCAACAGGTGAGTCGAGAACAGCTACTTAGACCATACGAGACACGCATTATTCTTTTAGAAAGCTAACACCCCCTATAGTGTTTGCTTCACCAGAGCTCACCCGCTCTGGTACTTGCCCCGCAGTGACGGGGCTTTTTTTGTTTTAGCATCAGATAGATAGAGGAATAGTATGTCAGTGAGTTATGTTGAGGCGAAAAAAAACCAGCTCAATGAGCTGGTTTCTTTATATGGTGGAGGGGGACGGATTCGAACCATCGAAGGCAGTGCCAGCAGATTTACAGTCTGATCCCTTTGGCCACTCGGGAACCCCTCCAGGGTATTTTATACTTGGTAATGTTTTCCCAACACATTGCTCAAGTGCGGAGCGCATCATAGCAAACTCGTAAAAGCTGTAAAGCCTTTTCTTAGTTTTTTGAATTGAATGATGCCTTTTTCGACAAAGATGCCAGGAATTGACCATAAAGCTCAAACAATCAACGGCTTTACTTACATAATATTTCTCGCTCTTTACATTACTTGACGTTCATAAAGGGTATAAGCGGATACAATACAGCTAGTTTATTTATGCAGAATCTAACCATGAAAAATAAAATTGTTTTGAGTCTTCTGTCTCTGTCTATTCTTGCAGCAGCGCCAGCCTCTTATGCAAAGAGACAGGGCCCTACGACAGTTACGGTTGTTACTGAACTTGTTCAAACCCACCATGTTTCTCAATCTCTTGTTTTGGTTGGCAAGTTAGACGCCGAGCAGTCGGTAGAAATTTCCCCGGAAGTTGCCGGTAAAGTAGACACAATTGCGGTCAAAGCCAATCAAGTCGTAGAGCAAGGCCAGCTAATTATTCAATTGAATGATGATAAGGCGCGCGCATCTGTGGCTGAAGCTAAGGCTTACCTTAAAGATGAACAGCGTAAGCTGAAAGAGTTTGAGCGCTTGGTAAAGCGCAATGCCATTACACAAACAGAAATTGATGCTCAAAAGGCGAGTGTAGAGATTGCCCAAGCTCGTCTTGACGCGGCCAATGCGAACCTTAAAGATCTTCATATCACAGCCCCGTTTGATGGGACAGTCGGCTTTATTGACTTCAGTCGCGGCAAAATGGTTACCGCAGGGGAAGACTTACTGACGTTGGATAACCTATCTGTGATGCAAATGGATCTTCAGGTTCCGGAGCGTTACTTATCACAACTTTCTAAAGGCATGAAAGTCACAGCTACTACAGCAGCTTGGCCAGATAAAGTATTCGATGGTGAAGTGGTGGCGATTGACTCTCGTATTAATCAGGAAACACTTAACCTGCGTGTTCGAATTCACTTCACTAACAGCGCAAATGATTTGAAACCGGGCATGCTAGTGTCGGCGGACATGGACTTCCCTGCGATTGAAGCACCAATTATTCCAGTTCAGGCCCTAGAGTACTCAGGTACCAAACGCTACGTTTACGTAATTGATGAACAGAACAAAGCCAAACGTACTCAGGTATTTCTTGGCGCTCGTGTCGATAACCTCGTCGTGATTGAACAGGGTTTATCGATCGGCGACAAAATTGTCGTACAAGGGATCGTCAATATGCGCGATGGCGTGCAGGTTTCAGAATTGGGTAGCGATGGCCGTCCTAAAGAGAAATCACAGCCTCAACAAGGAACTCACTAATGTTACTGTCAGATGTTTCGGTTAAAAGACCGGTTGCTGCGGTCGTTCTGAGTTTATTGTTGTGTGTGTTTGGTATCGTCTCATTTAACAAGCTTGCTGTACGTGAGATGCCGGATATCGAAAGCCCGGTAGTATCGATCAGTACTCGTTATGAAGGGGCGTCAGCAACCATTATTGAAAGCCAGATAACTTCGGTGCTCGAGGATCAGTTGTCAGGTATTAGCGGTATCGATGAGATATCGTCTACCACGCGTAACAGTATGTCGCGAATTACCATTACCTTCGATCTTGGTTATGACCTTAATACTGGTGTGAGCGATGTCCGTGATGCAGTGGCGCGAGCACAACGTTCGTTGCCTGATGAAGCGGATGATCCTGTTGTATTCAAGAACAATGGTTCAGGTGAGGCTTCTTTATATATCAACCTCAGCTCTTCGGAGATGGACCGTACTCAATTGACGGACTATGTTGAGCGTGTACTTATGGACAGGTTCAGCCTTATCTCAGGTGTCAGCTCGGTCGATATATCTGGCGGTCTGTACAAGGTGATGTACGTCAAGCTCAAACCTGCTCAGATGGCGGGTAGAGGCGTCACTACGTCAGACATTACCTCAGCATTGCGCAGTGAGAATATAGAAAGCCCAGGTGGTGAAGTACGTAACGACCAGATTGTTATGTCGGTGCGTACTGCTCGTAGCTACAACCAGGCTGAAGATTTTGAGTACCTGGTCGTCAAGCGTGCATCAGACAATACGCCTATTTACCTTAAAGACGTCGCAGACGTATACATAGGCGCAGAAAACGAGAATTCGACCTTTAAGAGCGACGGTGTTGTTAACGTCAGTATGGGCATCGTGCCTCAATCAGATGCTAACCCGCTAGAGGTTGCTGACTTAGTTCATAAAGAAGTGGAAAACATTCAGAAGTTTCTTCCTCAAGGCACACGTCTGGCGATCGATTATGATTCAACGGTGTTTATTGAACGCTCTATAGCAGAAGTGTACAGCACCCTGTTTATTACCGGTGGTCTGGTTATTCTGGTGCTCTATATCTTTATTGGTCAGGCGCGAGCGACATTGATCCCAGCGGTGACGGTTCCTGTATCACTGATCTCATCATTTATCGCCGCTTACTACTTTGGTTTCTCGATCAACCTGATCACCCTGATGGCATTGATCCTATCGATTGGTCTGGTGGTTGATGACGCGATTGTTGTGGTCGAAAACATTTTCCACCACATTGAGAACGGTGAGAAGCCGTTACTTGCAGCCTATAAAGGCACCCGAGAAGTGGGCTTTGCCGTTGTCGCGACGACTTTAGTACTGGTTATGGTATTCCTGCCGATCTCCTTTATGGACGGCATGGTTGGCCTGTTGTTTACTGAGTTCTCAGTGTTGTTGGCGATGTCAGTGATTTTCTCTTCGCTAATTGCTCTGACGCTGACCCCGGTTCTGGGTAGTAAATTGCTCAAAGCCAACGTGAAACCAAATCGTTTCAATCTGTTGATTGATGATATGTTTGGCCGCCTCGAATCTGCTTACCGTAAAGTGCTTAAAGGGGCGCTTAAATGGAAATGGGCGGCTCCACTGATCATCGTTTCATGTATTGGCGGTAGTTGGGGATTAATGCAGCAGGTGCCGGCTCAGTTAACACCTTCTGAAGACCGAGGGGTTATTTTTGCCTTCGTTCGTGGTGCCGATGCGACCAGTTACAATCGTATGGCAGCTAATATGGACATTGTTGAAGATCGTCTGATGCCATTGCTTGGTCAGGGCTTCCTAAAATCTTTCAGCATTCAATCGCCAGCATTTGGCGGTAACGCGGGTGACCAGACTGGCTTCGTGATCATGATTCTTGAAGACTGGAATGATCGTGATGTCACTGCTCAGCAGGCGCTGGGAGAAGTGCGTAAAGCATTGGCTGGTATGGCTGATGTACGTGTCTTCCCATTTATGCCCGGTTTCCGTGGTGGTTCAAGTGAGCCAGTTCAGTTCGTTCTTGGTGGCTCTGACTATACTGAGCTCAAAACTTGGGCGGAAAAGCTGGAGCAACTTGCTGAGGAGTCGCCGTTTATGGAAGGCAGTGACATCAACTACTCAGAGAAAACGCCTGAGTTGGTTGTCAGTGTCGACAAGCAGCGTGCTGCAGAATTAGGAATTAGTGTTCAGGATATCTCTGATACTCTCGAAATCATGCTTGGTGGTAAGAGTGAAACCACCTTTGTTGAGCGTGGTGAAGAGTACGATGTTTACTTGCGTGGTGATGAGAACAGCTTTAACAATGCGGCAGACTTGAGCCAGATCTATATGCGTACTGCCTCTGGTGAATTGGTGACACTGGATGCAGTGACGAAGATCGAAGAGGTAGCCTCATCCATTAGACTCTCGCACTACAACAAACAGAAGTCGGTCACTATCACCGCCAACCTGTCCGATGGTTACACCTTAGGTGAGGCGCTGGATTACCTTGACCAACAAGCGATTGAACTGCTGCCGAGTGATATCTCTGTAAGCTACTCTGGCGAGTCTAAGGACTACAAAGAGAATCAGTCGAGTATCTTAATGGTGTTTGCGCTAGCCTTGTTGGTTGCTTATCTGGTACTTGCTGCGCAGTTTGAAAGCTTCATCCATCCGCTGATCATCATGACGGCGGTGCCCCTGGCGCTGACCGGTGCATTGGGTGCGCTGCTGTTTTCCGGCCTGTCGATCAATGTTTACAGTCAGATTGGCATTGTCATGCTGGTTGGACTGGTGACCAAAAACGCCATTCTGATCGTGGAATTCGCCAATCAGTTGCGGGATGACGGGAAATCGGTGCGCGAAGCAGTACTGGACGCTGCGGAAATCCGGCTGCGCCCCATTCTGATGACCACCATTTCCACCGGTCTGGGTGCCCTGCCGCTGGCCATGGCCACAGGTGCCGGGTCAGAAGCCCGCGAAACACTTGGTATCGTGATCATCGGGGGCATCGGCTTTTCCACCTTCCTGTCCCTGTTCACGGTACCGCTGTTCTATCTGATGTTCGCGCGCTTCACCAAGCCGACCGGGCATATCGAACGACTGCTGTCCGATCTGGACCGGAAGTCTGCCGATGTGGACAAACAGGCCCCCAAGAGCCCGGCGGTCGAAGCGGCGGAATAAACAACAAAACTGCACTGCCGCCGCTTCATTACCAGAAAACTGCAAATCTGCAGCGCTGCCCGACATAGTCACTGATTTGTCGGGCCGCATGCATGCTTTACACTTAAAACAATTGAGTGTTGCGCCCGTGGCTGTATCAATGCGCAACAAAGGAATTCTCAGAGATTCCATAGGGACTCAATGTTGGAGGAGAAGCACGGCATGCTGCGCGAACGTATCGAAGGCAAATGGATTGACGCATTCGTCAACACTTTCCGTCACTGTAATGTGCAGGAAGGCGAAGTTTGCGCCATTCTGTCGGAAACCCAGAGCCGTGAAGTCAATGTGCAACTGGCCGAGCTGGCACTGAATGCCCTGGGCGCCAAGGCCTATCACATCGTACTGCCGACCCCGCGCCAGACGGCCCCGGCACCGGTCCGGTCCACCGGCGCATCCGATGCCATCCAGCATATGGGACCGGTTGTAAATGCCCTGGCAGAAACCTCATTCGTGGTCGATTGCACGGTCGAAGGCATGCTGCATGCCGAAGAATTGCCGAAAATCCTGAAGGGCGGCGCACGGGTGCTGATGGTGTCCAACGAACATCCGGAAGCGCTGGAACGCCTCACCGTGGATGAAACGCTGGAAGGCAAGGTGAAACTGGGCATCAAGATGCTGCGGGATGCCAAGGAAATGCGCGTCACCTCCCCCGCCGGTACCGACCTGACCATCAACATCGAAAAGGCACCGGCCGGTGGCGGCTGGGGCTACATCAAGCGTGGCGGCCTGATTTCCCACTGGCCGGGTGGCCTCTGCCTCTGTTTCCCCGCCAAGAACTGTGTCAATGGCACGTTTGTGATGAACACCGGCGACGTCAATCTGACCTTCAAACGGTATGTCGACCGCCCGATCACCATGACGATCGAAAACGACTACATCACGGACATCAAGGGCGACGGCGTCGATGCCGAGCTGTTCAAATCCTACATTGATGCCTGGGGCGACCGCGAAGCCTACGCCGTCAGCCATGTCGGCTGGGGCATGAATCCTGCCGCCCGCTGGGACGCGCTGACCGCTTATGACAAGACACAGGTTCAGGGCACGGAGCTGCGCGCCTTTGCCGGAAACTTTGTCTATTCCACCGGCGCCAATGAAGTTGCTGGCCGCCACACGCTGGGCCATTTCGACCTGCCGTGCCGCAACCATACCGTCGAACTGGACGGCACCCCGGTTGTCATCGAAGGCAAGCTGCAGGGTGACCTGGCATGAGTGTTCCGTACTTCACCGATACGGGATCGGGCGAACCGATCCTGTTCCTGCACGGGATCGGTGGCAACGCCACCAATTGGGACCCGCAGGTGGCGGGCCTCAGCGACCGTTTCCGCTGCATCGTCTGGACCATGCCCGGCTATGGCACGTCACCGGCGCTGGATGATCTGACCTTCCCCGCCCTTGCCGATGCCGCCGCCCGGCTGCTAGACCATCTGGGGCTGGATCAGGCCCACATCTGCGGCCTGTCCATGGGAGGCTATGTAGCGCAGGAAATGGCGCTGCGGCACCCGGAACGCTGCAAAAGCCTGATCCTGATGTGCACCAGCCCGTCGTTCGGCAAGCCCGGCAGCGATTTCAACAACAATTTCCTGGCCGCCCGGCTGGAACCGATTGATGCGGGCAAACGCCCGGCTGACTTCGCTGAAAAGCTGGTGGACGGCATGGTTGGCCCCAATGCCACGGCGGAGACCAAAGCCACCCTGATCGCATCCATGAGCGCCATCGGCCCGGACGCTTACCGCGCTGCACTGAACTGCCTTGTCACCTTCAACCGCAAGGACGATATCGCGAAGATTACCTGCCCCGTGCAGCTGATCGCAGGCGAAGAAGACAATACCGCACCGGCCAAGGTCATGGCGAGCATGGCGAAGGTTCTGCCGGATGTGCGCATGGAAACGATTCCGGGGGCCGGGCATCTGGCCAATCTGGAAGCGCCGGAAGAAACCAACAGAATAATAAGCACCTTTATGCAGGAGTTTTAGGCGATGAGCATGTGGGATGATTTTGATCTGACACAACGTCAGAAAGAATTGCTGGGTCGTGTGGGCGAAGTTTGTGCACCGTTTCCTGACCGGGCAGCCGACAATGACCGGGATGCCGAATTCCCACATGCGAATTATGCCGACCTGAACGCCGCCGGTTTCCTGGCGCTTTGCATTCCACAAGCCAATGGCGGGCTGGGTGCCGATTACGAGACCTACTCGCTGGTGGCGGCGGAAATCGCCAGACATGATCCGGCGACGGCGCTGACATTCAACATGCATTCCTGTTCCATGCTGTGGTCCGGGCCCCTGGCAGACGATCTGCCGATGCAGGATGACCAGCGCGATACCCACAATGCCCGTCGTGCTGCCATTTACCAGAGTGTGGTCGATGGAGCTGCGATTTTCGCCCAGCCCTTCTCGGAACCCAATTCCATGGCGGCGTCCGGCAAGGCCCCGTTCGGCACCACCGCCCGCAAGGTGGATGGCGGCCTGTCCTGCCTTTCGCTGAGATTTTCCCTTGCCTGACCATTCGTCTCCGTGCCGGCTCTGAAAGAAGGCGGCACGGAGCGCGTGCAGGCCAAGCTCGGTATCGTGATCGCGACGGGCGCGAGCACCATCGAGATCCCGAGCTTCAAGTTCGACGGCAAGCAGATCATCGGCAACTTCCTGACCGCCGTCTGCGGCGCCCGGGGCGACTGGAGCCCCGGCTCCTTCATCGAGGAGAAGGTGGCGGCCATCCAAGAGCAGGTGGGCAACGACCAGGTGGTGTGCGGCCTGTCCGGTGGGGTCGACAGCTCGGTGGCGGCGGCGCTCATCCAGAAGGCCATCGGCGACCGGCTGCACTGCATCTTCGTGGACAACGGGCTGCTGCGCGAGGGCGAGCGCGAGAGTGTCGAGGCCGAGTTCCAGGACTTCGATCTCACGGTGGTCGACGCGCGGGAGCGCTTCCTGACCGCGCTGCAGGGGGTGACCGACCCCGAGCGCAAGCGCAAGATCATCGGCGAGGTCTTCATCCGCGTCTTCGAGGAGGAGGCGCGGCGCTTTCCCAGCGCCCACTTCCTGGCGCAGGGCACCCTCTACCCCGACGTCATCGAGTCGGTCAGCGTCCGCGGGCCTTCCGCGGTCATCAAGTCCCACCACAACGTGGGGGGCCTTCCCGAGGACATGAAGTTCCAGCTCGTGGAGCCCCTGCGGGAGCTCTTCAAGGACGAGGTGCGCGCCGTGGGCGAGGCCCTCGGCCTGTCCGAGGCCCGGGTGTGGCGCCAGCCCTTCCCAGGACCTGGTCTCGGCGTCCGGTGCCTGGGCGAGCTGCGCGAGGAGCGCCTCGACGCCCTTCGGCGCGCCGACGCCATCGTCCGCGAGGAGATCGAGAAGGCCGGCTGGG
>ENA-OWNT01002009-OWNT01002009.1-seawater-metagenome-genome-assembly--contig:-NODE-2009-length-22596-cov-4.931125_pt1 | contig 22596 bp, 18 predicted proteins | sample MGYA00238136_ERZ651165 | MGnify/ENA primary metagenome ERZ651165 (study PRJEB26861, sample SAMN08777766) | seawater metagenome | isolation source: coastal seawater | place: USA: Florida | collected...
AGAGGTACAAGCTGCCAGACAGCGCGCCTCCAGCCGCATAGATGCAAGTTCGCGACCGTCCACGCCTGGGCCCAGTGACGGCGATGACCCCAAACAAAACATGCCCAAAACCGCGATGATCAGCGTTTGCGCGGCAATGGTCGTAAGCCAGAGCATCGCAGGCACAATCACCAGATTGCCGAGGTTGAAGGCGATCATCGCGATCACGAACGGCCGGGCAGGCGCATAGCCTTTTTGCAGGTGATAGATCGACACCAGAGTGATGGTGAGCGTGGTCAGGGCCACCAGCAGAAAGGTCAGCGCGTTCAGCGGAAGGGTTTCGACGAACAGCGCCAGCAGGCCGCCCAGCACCAGGCCCACCGCGGAGGAGAGCGCGGCCAGCAGGGCCGCCTCCAGCAGCACCAGCCGCCGGATCTGCGCCGGGGTGAGCCCCAGGCTGCGCAGCAGCCCCAGCTCGCGGGTGCGCTCCAGCACGGCCATCAGCATGGTGTTGAGCACGCCGAGGCCGGCGACGCCGAAGACAACAAACAGCAGGATGTAGACGCTGCCCTGCGAGACCTGAATCAGCTGGGCGGACTGGGGCTCCGCCTCGGACCAGGTGCGCACCAGGTAGCCGCTGGCGGCCTCGCCCCCGTCGAAGTCGGCCCGCACCTTCTCGGCCAGCGCCTCGATCTCGTCATAGCGATGCTGCGGCGCCAGCGCGAAGCAACGCCACTCCATCATCTCCAGGGTCGTGTCGTCGGAAGGTCCGAGTCGGCGCCGCGCCTCCGCCAGCGCCGGTTCCAGCAAGGTGTCGCAATCCCCGAAGCGCTGCTGCTCGCATATCGCGTGCCCGAGCCGCGCGGTCAGCGCCAGGCGCCAGGGCGCGGTCCCGGCGTCATCAGCGGGGATCGCCCGCAGCGCGTCTTGCAGGAACACCTCGGCCTCCGCGTAGCGGCCGTTGGTCAGCAGCACGCGGGCATAGTCGTTCTGCGTACGCAGCAGTGGTTCGGAGCCCAGCGGGAAATGCCGCTCGGCCAGAACCAGGGCTTCGGCGAGCAATTGCTGCGCGGGGTCGAGCCGGCCCAATGCGTTGTAGGACATGCCCAAACCGCGTCTGAGCTCGGCCTGCACCCGCGGCGGATAATCCGCCGCATCGGAATCCAGCGATGATCGCGCGAAGTCCAGCACATCGTCCGCGCCCAGCTCGCGACCACGGGCGACAGCGGGCGTGGCCGCGGCAAACATCTGTTGCAGGAACTCGTTGGCCGCAACCGCCTCGGCGCCGCGCTGCTCCGCCTCGACCCTGGCTCGTGCCTCGCCCCAGGCGAACCAGGCAGCGGTTACCGCACCGCCGACCAGCGACAGCAGGGCGACCCCGACCGCCGCCGCCAATGCCTTGTGCCGGCGCACCATCAGGCCGAGCAGATAACCGGCCGTGGGCGGTCGCGCCTCGATGGGCTGACGGCGCAGCACGCGTTCGATGTCGGCCGCCAGTTCCGCGGCGGAGGCGTATCGCTGGTCGGGCTCGCGCGCCATCGCCTTCATGACCACCGTGGAGATGTCGACTCCCGCCTCGTCGCAGACATCGCGGAGCCTGCGCGGCGTCTGTTCGCCCAGCACCCGGACCGCACTGACCAGCGACAACTCGCTGAGCTGCGGATATGGATGCCGGCCGCTGATCACGCGATAGGCAATCACGCCAAGGGCGTAGACATCGGCCCGGGCATCGACCTGATCCGACTCCAGCATCTGCTCCCAGGCCATGTACGCAACCGTTCCAATCACCTGCCCCGCGCTGGTCATCTGCGTCATGTCCCCCTGATTCACCAGGCGGGCGACGCCGAAGTCCAGCACGGTGGGATGACCGTGGGAATCCACCAGCACGTTCGCCGGCTTCAGATCACGGTGGATCACGCCACGGGTATGCGCGGCATGCACGATGCGGCACAGCGCCGCCAGCAGTTCCAGCCGCTGCCGCAACGGCAGCGCGCGACCTTCAACGTAGGCCAGCAGATCCTCGCCCTCGATGTACTCCATGACCAGATAGGGCAGGCGGCCTCCATCGGTCTCGGTCTCCCCGGCTTCGTAGACGCGGGCAATCCCATCCTGACCGAGCGCCGCCATGAGTTCGATCTCGCGCCGAAAGCGCCGACGAAACACATCGGAGGCAACCGCGCTGCGCAGCACCTTCAGCGCGACCAGACGGTGCGGCGTCTCCTGTTCGGCAAGATAAACACGCCCCATGCTGCCCTCGCCGAGCAGGCGCAGGATGCGGAAGCTGCCGATCCGACGCGGCAGATCATCGGGGCTGGCGGACGGCTCTGGCTGCACGGTCGTGCCGACGGATCAACGCCTCAGGAGGGGTTCGGCCGCAACAGGGTCAGCCGATTGCCGACGCCGGACGCGGTGTCACCGAGGATGCCCTTCTCGGTGATCAGCAACTCGTCCGGTCGGAACATCGGAGGCTGTCCGACGATGACCGACGAGGGAAACGACAATCCACCCAACGCCGTCCCGCTGATCTCGACGCCATCCGGCCCCAGCAGCACGATGCGGCCGGACAGGTATCCGGTGACGATCAGCCGGTCGCCAACCGAGGTCAGATCATCGAGCAGGCTGGCGAAGGTCGCCACGGTGACAACATCGCCGGCACTGCCATCCGGCAGGATTGGCACCGAACGCACGGCGCCCAGTTCCACCGGCAGGATCGAGGAATCGGTGAAATAGAGCAGGTTCCCGCGCCGCACCAGCCCGTTCGGAAACGCCAGCCCGTCGTCCAGCCAGGTGATCTGCTCAACGACCTGTATCGGATCGTTCTCGGCGAAGCGCAGCCGGATGATCTTGGGCGACGGCAGGCTGCCGTTTCCGGGCAGCGGCCCGTCGGTCACGTACAGCGCGCCGTCGGCGCCGGTTGCCATGCCGTTGGGCAGGGCGGTGTTCTCGTAGGTATGGATCGGCGCGAGTTCGGGCTCGGCGTCCAACGCGGCCGCGTACAACTCGCCGCTGCCGCAGCTGGCGTACAGCGTGTCGCCACGCAGGGCGAGACCGGTGAAGTTGCAATCGGTGGGCGACAGCGGCGTCAGCTCGACCGTGGTGTCACCGGTGCGCACGACCTCGAACACGTTGGTGCCACCGGATACGAACAGGCGACCGTCCGGCGTGAACAGCAGGTTCTCGGCATCGGGAACGGTGGCGAGCACGATCAATTCACCGCAGTCGGATGCGACGCAAAGTTCGACTGGAACCTCGTCACCGGTTCCCGGCGAACCGGACCCACCACCACACGCGGCCAGCGCCAGGGCCGCGAAGAGGCCCGCCAAGGGCTTCCAGAGTGTCATCGTCTCCCCCGCCCCGCCGATGGTGACGGGGATCTTCTCGCTATTCGCCGGGCGTTCGAACGCCCAGTCGTTCCAGAATACCGTCGAATTCATCAAGGCTGTGGAACGCGACGCGCAGTTCACCCCGGGCACCGTCGAAGTCGATCGCTACCTTGTTGCCCAGCGCCTCGGTCAGTTCGCGCTCCAGCGCCTGCCACTGCGCATCGCGACGCGGCGCGCGCTCGCCCGCCGTGCGGTCCTTCAGCGCCGCGCGGCACCGCGATTCCAGCACCCGTACCGACCAGCCCCCGGATACCGCGTCCATGGCCATTCCCGGCTGCATGGCCGCCGGCAGGCCGGCCAGCGCCTTGGCGTGGCCCAGCGTCAGCAACCGCTCGTTGACCAGCTTCTGTACCGGCTCGGCCAGCTTGAGCAGGCGCAGGTAGTTGCTGACGTACTCGCGGGACTTGCCGATGCGCTTGGCCGCCTCGGCGTGGGTCAGCTCGTAGTGATCGGCCAGAAACTGCAACCCGGCGGCCGCCTCGATGGGCGTCAGCGACTCGCGTTGCAGGTTCTCGATGAGCCCCAGCACCATGGCCTCATCGTCGCTGAGGTCATCGCGGAGAATGGCCGGAATCTCGTGCAGCTGCGCCTGCTGCGCGGCGCGCCAGCGACGCTCGCCGGCCAGCAGTTCGTAGCCGTCGCCCAGCGAGCGCACGACCACCGGCTGCACCACGCCGGACTCGCGGATCGACGCGGCCAGCTCGGCGATGCGTTCGGGATCGAAGCTGCGCCGCGCCTGGTAGGTTCCGGGCCGGATCAGGTCAATCGGCAGATGGCGAACCGTGGCATCCAAGGGTGTCTGGGAACCTGCGGAAAAGACGGCGGAGTTTAGCAACGCCGCGGGCTCATCCGGCTCAGCGAATCTCGAAGCCGGTGGACAGCGTGTCGTCTTCCACCGCGTCGGAATGCCAGACGCTGTCGACCCGTGCCGTCGCGGGCCCCTGATTCAGCCATTCGGTGAACGGTTCCAGCTGCGCGGCGGTTCCGAAGGCCACGCCTTCCACGCAGCCGTCCGAGCGATTGCGCACCCAGCCGGCCAGTTCCAGGCGCTGCGCTGTCTCCCGCGTCGCGGCGCGGAAACCCACGCCCTGCACGCGGCCGGACACGACAAAACCGCGACAAGTGCGCCGGTTCGTGTCCTGTATCATCAATGCCTCCTTGCCGACAGATGTGTCATGCCGAAGCTGCTGCCTCGCTGGCGTCGTCGATCCGGCGCCTCGGACCGTCATTCGGTGCCCGCCCTGGGCGCCGGCACCGAGCACACCCGCCTGCGCGCGACCGTGCCCGGACTGTTCGGTCGCGAACCATTGTTGCGCATCGATGTGGATGTGGAAACGCGTCAGGACACCGATGGCGAAACCGTGCGCATCGTGGCGCAGATCGACGGGCATCTCCCGGCCCCGCCCGCACCGGCGCTGAGCGCCCCGCCCTCCGGCCCGCGTTCGCTGCGACTGGCCGCGCAGGCGCGGGTGGAACGGGCGATGGAACGCGTGGCGCAGAACCCGGCGGTCCGACGCGGCCTGGAGCGCGCCGCCGGCCATCTGCGCAGCCAGCTGGTCATCGAGGCATCGACGCGGCCGCTGGCCAAGGGCGCGACGGCGCTGATTCCCTCCGGCCTCGCGCGCATCGGGTTCGGCGCGACGCGCGCCGACGATTCGCCCTACCCGGTGATCGAGGCCTGGCAGGGCCCGGTGTCGAAGCGCGGTGGGTCCTCGCATGTTGGCGTCGTCCAGATCGCCAAGCGCCACCTGCCGCCGGCACTGGTCAAATCGCTGGGCGACAAGCCGTTCAGCCTCACCGCGGTGATCGCCCACCAACTCGAGCCCGACGACTAGCCCAGCTTCGCGCCGTTGGGCACGGCCTGATCGGGCACCGCGAGCACCACCGCACCGTCGTCGCGGTAAAACCCGGTAACCAGACACTCTGACCGCATCGGCCCGATCTGCTTCGGCGGAAAATTCACCACGCCGATGACCTGCCGCCCGACCAGATCCTCCAGCGCGTAGAGATCGGTGATCTGTGCGCTGGATTTGCGCTCGCCGATCTCCGGACCGAAATCCACCCGCAGGCGGTAGGCTGGCCGGCGCGCCTCCGGGAACGGCTCGGCGGCGACGATGGTGCCAACGCGAAGCTCGACCCGGGTGAAATCGTCCCAGTTGATCATGTCCATGTCGCAAGTCTCCGTGGCAGGCGCAGTGGTCGTTGGTGAATGGCGTATGTTGCGCAATCGCCGCGGCACTTCATACGCTCGCAACATTGCGCCATCCGGGGAACCACCATGTCTGACCACCCTCGCATCCCGAGCCGAGTGCGGCTGCCACTGCTGTTACTGCTCGGCGGCCTGTTGCAGGCCTGTGGCCAGAGCCCGCAACCGCGTACGGCGCAGGATGACCCGGACCCACCGGTAGACCTGATGTGCAGCGTCGACGCGCTGACCGAAGCCGAGATTCTCGCGGTCGCGCGGCCCGAGCCTGACGCGCCACTGGCCGATCTGTCGCACTACGCGCCCCGGAACGCGAGCCGGGCTCAGGACGCCGCGCTCAACAGCGGCGGCTGCGCGCAGAACACCCGCTTTCGCTACGCCGCCGGCCGCGGCGACATCACCGGCCCGATCGGCGCCAACATGGCCGGGTATGTTGACACCGATCAAATCTCCAACGGTTTGCTCGACCGCCAGCACGCCCGCGCCTTCATCATCGAATCCGATTGCAGCGGAACCAGCGAGCGTGTGGTGCTGGTACAGATGGACATCGGCCTGATGTTCCACGCCATCCGCCAGACCGTGCTGGACCGGCTGGCCGACGACCCGGTGCTCGGCGCGCTGTACACCGACAGCAATCTGCTGATGAACGCCTCGCACAGCCACGCCACCGCGGCGGGGCAATCCCACTTCGACGCCTATCACGTACTCACGCTGGGCCATGACGCGCAGGCGCTGGAGCACGCGGTCTCCGGCGTTATCAATGCCATCGCCCGCGCACACGAAGCCCTGCAAAGCGCCACGCCGGGGCCGATTCGCTTCAACCAGGGCGAACTGCTCAACGGCACGGTCAATCGCTCGATCGAGGCCTACGAGCAGAACCCGGAAGACGAGCGCCTGGCGTTCGTCGACACCCAGGGCCGCGAGGTCACCACGAACCGGATGATGAGCCTGCTCAAGCTGGTGCGCGACGACGGCACCGCAGTCGGCATGCTCAACTGGTACGCGATCCATGGCACGTCGATCTGGCAGAACAACCTCCAGCTGTCGGGGGACAACAAGGGCTACGCCGGCTACCGCTTCGAGCAGGATTTCGCGGACACCGACCCGGACTTTCTCGCCGGTTTCATGCAGGCCGACGAGGGTGATGCCTCGCCCAACCTGTTCATCGTCGATCTCACCGAGGCGGAGTTGCGCGACCTGAACTCCGACGGGTTCCAGAACCGCGCAGGTGGACGCACCGAGGCCGAGAACGCGTTGATCGCCGGCTACAAGCAGTACCGCCGTGCCCGCGACCTCTATGACGACGCCGAGGAAACGCTGACCGGCGGCGTCGGACATCGATCGATCTTCATCGACTTCTCCACCGTGCAGGTGGATGCGCCGCGCGCCTATCCGGATGTGCTGCAACCGGACAACGACGTCTACGAGACCTGCACCAGCGCGCTGGGCGTGTCCTTCGCCGGCGGCGCCGAGGACGGCCGCGGCCCGACCGCGGAAGGCCAGACCTGCACCGACATCACCGACCTGGACGCCATCGTCGAACTGATCGAGGAGAACTTCTCCGCCGGTTCGGCCGGCGCCATCCCGCCGGGCCTGATCGTGCCGGTCGGCTGCGACAACGTGGCCTACGACCTGATCGGATACGCCTGCCATGCGGAAAAGCCCATCATCTTCCCGCTGGGTCTGCCCTCACCGTTCCTGCCGACGCAGACGCTGGAGCCGCAGACGGTCAAGCTGCAAGTCATCACTCTCGGCAACCTCGCCATCATCGCGGCGCCCTGGGAGGTCACGACGATGTCCGGCCGACGCATCCGTGATGCCGTGCTCGATACCCTGGAGGATGCGGGCATCGACTATGCGGTGATCTCGGGCCTGTCCAACGGCTTCGTGCACTACCTGACGACGCGCGAGGAATACTCCGAGCAATACTACGAAGGTGCCTCGACCGTGTTCGGTCCGTGGTCGCAGGAAGCCCTGGAACAGGAGCTGGTGCGCATCGCCACTCAGCTGCGCAATGACGAACCGGCGAGCAGCCCTTACGCCAATCCGGGCTTTCGCAGCAATCGCAGCCTGATGCTGAACCCGATGCTCGCGCCGGATGGCATACCTGGCGGCGCCTTCGGCGATGTCGCGACCCAGCCGGACACGCAGTACCAGCTGGGCGACGCGCGCATTGAAATCGTGGTGGAGTTCGCCGCCGGCCACCCGCGCAACGACATGCGCCTGGACGAGAGCCTGCTCTACATCGAGCGGCAACAGCCCGATGGAAGCTGGGCGACCATCCGGACCGACGCGGACTGGTTCACCCGCTTCGAATACATCGCCGCGGCGCTGCCCACCGGCGAGAACCACGCCCGGGTGACCTGGATCGTCGAGCCGAAGACCGAGCCCGGCATCTATCGCGTCCGCCATGTCGGCGCCAGCGCGTCCGGCGGCTACGAAGGCATCTCCGAAGCCTTCGAGCTGCTGCCCTGCGAGACCTCCACATAAGCCGAGCGCACGTCTGGCCGCGGCCGGGCGAGGATGGCAAGATCGGCGCCCGACAAAATAAACAGCTGCGTACATGAGCTCACTGATCAATCGCCGGGACCTGGACTTCCTGCTGTTCGAATACCTGGAGGCGGACGCGCTGACGGCCTTCAACCGTTACGCCGATCACGATCGCGCAACCTTCGACGCGGTGATCGACGCGGCCGAGCAGCTCGCCGTGGATCAGTTCCAGTCGCATGCGGCCAAGCTGGACGCCAACGAGCCGCACTTCGACGGCGAGCGCGTGCACATCATTCCCGAGGTGAAGGCGGCGGTGGACGCCTACATCGACGGCGGGTTTCTGGGCATGGCCTTCGACGCCGAGGACGGCGGCCTGCAGCTGCCCTACACCATCGCCCAGGCCTGCGCCTCGCTGTTCTCGGCGGCCAACATCGGCACCGCCGGCTACGCGTTCCTGACCGGCGCGGCGGCAAACATGCTGCGCATCGTCGGCAGCGACGAGCAGAAGCAGCGCTACATGCGCCCGATGATCGAGGGTCGCTTCTTCGGAACCATGTGCCTCTCGGAGCCCCAGGCCGGCTCGTCACTGGGTGACATCAAGACCCGCGCCATCCCGCAGCCGGACGGCAGCTATCACCTCGTCGGCACCAAGATGTGGATCTCCGGCGGCGAGCATGACCTGTCGGAGAACATCGTCCACATGGTGCTGGCCAAGATCGATGCGCCGGACACCCCACCGGGCACCAAGGGCATTTCGCTGTTCGTCGTGCCCAAGTTCATGGTCAACGACGATGGCTCGCTGGGCGCGCGTAACGGCGTGCGGCTGGCCGGCCTCAACCACAAGATGGGCTACCGCGGCACGGTCAACACCGTGCTGAACTTCGGCGAATCCGAGGACTGCGTGGGCTACCTCGTCGGCACGGCGAACAAGGGCCTGGCCGGCATGTTCCACATGATGAACGAGGCCCGTATCGGCGTTGGCATGGGGGCGGCCGTGCTGGGGTATGCCGGTTATCAGGTCGCCCTGGACTACGCGAAGAACCGGCCGCAGGGCCGGCCAGCGGCGGACAAGAACCCGACCAGCAAGCCAGTCGCGATCATCGAGCACGCCGACATCCGCCGCCTGCTGCTGGCCCAGAAGGCGGCGGTCGAGGGCGCCTACGGGCTCTGTCTGTACTGTGCCCGCCTGGTGGACACGGTCGATGCCGGCGGCGATGCGGATGCCATTGCGCATGCCCGACTGCTGCTCGAAATCCTGACGCCGATCGCCAAATCCTGGCCCAGCGAGTTCTGCCTGGAAGCGAACAAGCACGCGATCCAGGTGCTCGGCGGCTACGGCTACACGCGCGACTACCCGGTGGAGCGCCTCTACCGCGACAACCGCCTCAACCCCATCCACGAAGGCACGCACGGCATCCAGGGCATGGACCTGCTCGGCCGCAAGGTGCTGATGCAGGACGGCGCCGCGTTCAAACTGCTGGTGGCGACCATTACCGAAACCGTCGAGCGCCATGCCGGCGACGACACACTGGGCGAGTTCGCCGCCAGCCTGTGCGAGGCGCTGGCGGCCGCTGGTAGCACCACCCAGACGCTGGTCGGCGCGGCGATGTCCGGCCAGCTCGACCGCTTCCTCGCCAATGCCACGATCTATCTCGACATGCTCGGTCACATCGTGCTGGCCTGGCAGTGGCTGGAACAGGCTGGGGTCGCGCTGCGCAATCGCGCCAACGCGCCCGACGCCGACCGCGCGTTCTACGACGGCAAGCTCACCGCCTGTCGGTATTTCTTCCGCTACGAACTGCCGAAAATCCATACGCAGTGCGCACTGCTCAAGCAGCTGGACGATACGACGCTGACCGTTGATCCGGCCGGACTCTAGGGATGCGCTGATCCAGGCACGCCACCAGGACGTTGACGCCACACGGCCGACATTCAATCTGTATCATTCAGTCGGCACGAAACTTGACTAGAAATCCGCGACTTAGAACGCACTCCGCTACTGGAACCTGAAGACGGATGTCCTGCGCCCTGCACGCCCTCGACGATGACCTGACCGTCGAGGACGAGTGCTTCATTGCCCATTTCGATGGCTTTCGGCTGGAAAGCGTTTTCCAGCCGATCTTCAGCTATGCCCATCATCGCGCCATCGGGCACGAGGCGTTGCTGCGCGTCACCGACAGCGACGGCACACCGATCGCGCCGTTGCAGTTTCTCTGCCGCCCGTGGCCAACCGAACGCGCAATCGAGCTGAACGCGCTGATCGCGCGGATGCACGTGGCGAACATGAGCCGCTGCCAACCGGAGAATCAGTGGCTGTTTCTCAACGTGGACCCGGTGGACACGGCCCGAACGCTGCGCGCGGTGCGGTTGCTGCGCGATGCACTGAACGACTACGGCATCACGGCCGATTCGCTGGTCATCGAGATCGTCGAGCAGGACATTCCGGACCCCGGCGACCTGCTGGACATCGTCGCCGCCTACCGCGAACTGGGGTGCCTGATCGCCATCGATGATTTCGGCGTGGGCTTCTCGAACCTGTCGCGCATGATCCAGTTCCGCCCCGACATCGTGAAGCTGGATCGCACCTTCATGGCCGATGCGCGCGGCGACGTGCACGCCACACGCTGCCTGCCGCTGATCGTGAACATGCTGCACGAGATCGGGTCGCTGGTACTGGCTGAAGGCGTGGAGACCGAAGAGCACGCGCTGGAATCCATCCAGGCCGATGTCGACCTGATGCAGGGCTACTATTTCGCGCGACCGCGACGGGACATCGAGACCGACGTGCCGCCGGAGCTGCCGTTTCGCAACATCACGCGCATTTCCGAGCGCCAGGTGCTCGATCACGAATCGGCATTCCAGTTCGCCTTGCAGGACTATCAGGCCGCCTTCGCGACCATGCTGGCGCGGTTGCTCAAGGGCCTGGAACTGGCCGAGGCCGCGGCACCCATGCTGGTGCTGGAACGCGCGGTTCGTCTCTACGTGCTCGACGCGGGAGGACGCCAGGTCGGCGGCAATGTGGACGGCGCCAACAGCCGGATTCGCTCCCGGTCACCGCACAAGCCGCTGCTGAACTCCGAAGGCGCCAACTGGGCGCATCGTCCGTATTTCCGCCGCGCCCGCCTGAACCGCGCGGAGATGCAGATCACGCGCCCCTACCTGTCGCTGACCGGCGCCTTCATGTGCGTCACCCTGTCGCAGGCCGCGGAATTCGGCGGGCGGGAATTCGTCGTCTGCTGCGATCTGGAATATCCGCTCTAGCCACATTCCGGCGACCCGCGAAGTCTTCGTGCAAGTTGGCGTCTACACGCCTAGAATAATGAGAGTGATTCTCATTTTTCAAAGCAACTTCCGTGAAACTCAGTGACCTGCGCGTCGGTGATTCCGGCGTGGTCGAGGCCGTGGACACCCAGGCCGATCCCGACCCCATCGCAACCCGTCTTGGCGAACTCGGCTTCGTCAGCGGCGAACCCGTGCGACTCGTCGCCCGTGGCCCGTTGGGTGGAGATCCGCTGCTGATCCAGGTGGGTTTCACGCGGTTCGCGCTGCGGCGCGCCGAAGCCGAGCGCGTGCAGCTGGTCAACGGCGCGGGAGCCTCCGATGAGTAACCTCAGCATCGCCCTGGTCGGCAATCCGAACTGTGGCAAGACGGCACTGTTCAACCAGCTGACCGGCGGGCGCCAGAAGGTCGCGAATTACGCCGGCGTGACCGTTGAGCGCAAGGAGGGTTCGTTCCGCGCGCCGTCAGGCCGCCGCGTCCAAGTGCTGGACCTGCCGGGCGCCTACAGCCTGAACGCCACGAGCCCGGACGAGGCGATCACCCGCGACGTCTGCATGGGCCTGCTTGATGATGTGAGCCCGGAACTGCTGGTCTGCGTGGTCGATGCGACCAACCTGCGCCTGCATCTGCGCTTCGTCCTGGAACTGCGCCAGCTCGGACGGCCGATGGTCGTCGCGCTGAACATGAGCGACGCGGCCAAGCGACGCGGCATCCGCATCGACCGGGAGCGCCTGCAATCCGAGCTTGGCTGCCCCGTGGTGGACACCATCGCCATCCGCAAGGGCGGCGCCGCGGAACTGATCACGCGGCTGGACGCCGACGGCCCCTTCGAGACGCCGGCCGCCGCGCCGGTGGATGACCTGCACGGCGAGGTCGCTCGCATCCTGCGCGAGGCCGTGGACGTTCCGCGCCGGACCGCGGCGGTGGACGACGCGCTGGACCGCGTGCTGCTGCATCCGGTCGCCGGGCTGCTCATCCTGGCGGTGACCATGTTCCTGATGTTCCAGGCGGTCTACGCCTGGGCCACACCGTTCGCCGATGGCATCGACGCCGGTATCGGCCTGCTCGCCGACGGAGTCGCCCGCTTCATGCCGGACGGCCTGCTCAAGTCACTGGTGACCGACGGGCTGCTCGCCGGCATCGGCGGCGTGGTCGTGTTTCTGCCGCAGATCCTGATCCTGTTCCTGTTCATCCTGATCCTGGAGGAATCCGGCTATCTGCCGCGGGCCGCCTTCCTGCTTGATCGCCTGATGGTCGGTGCCGGGCTGACGGGACGGTCGTTCATCCCGCTGCTGTCCAGCTTTGCCTGCGCGATTCCCGGCATCATGGCCGCCCGCACCATCCAGGACCCGCGCGACCGCCTGGCGACAATCCTGGTCGCACCGCTGATGACCTGCTCGGCGCGGCTTCCGGTCTACGCCCTGCTGATCGGCGCATTCATCCCGAGTCAGAGTGTCGGCGGCCTGTTCAACCTGCAGGGCGTGGTCCTGTTCGTGCTCTACGTCGCCGGCATTCTCAGCGCGCTGGTTGTCGCCTACGTGATGAAGATGCTCTCGCGCGACACCGCCGAGCACGCGCTGCTGCTGGAGCTGCCGTCCTATCGCGTTCCCAGCCCGCGCGATATCGCGCTGGGCCTTTGGGAGCGTGGAGGCATCTTCATCCGCCGGGTCGGCACGATCATCCTGTCGCTGACGATCATCCTGTGGCTGCTGTCCACGTTCCCCGCGCCACCGGCGGGCGCGACCGGACCGGCCATCGACTACAGCCTGGCAGGCCGCATCGGCCACTGGATGGAACCGATCTTCGCGCCCATCGGCTTCAACTGGCAGATCTGCATCGCGCTGATCCCCGGGCTTGCGGCCCGTGAAGTCGCCGTCAGCGCCCTGGCCACGGTGTACTCGATTTCCGCCGCGGACGACCTGGCCGCGCAGCAACTGACACCGCTGATCTCGTCCCAGTGGTCCATCGCCACCGCGCTGTCACTGCTTGCCTGGTACGTGTTCGCGCCGCAGTGTCTGTCCACGCTGGCGGTCATCCGGCGCGAGACCAACTCCTGGAAGACCGTGGGGCTGGCCACCGGATACCTGTTCGGCCTGGCCTATCTGGCCTCCCTGCTGGTCTATCAGATCGCGAGGTTATGGCTATGACGAGTTATGAATGGATCCAGTGGATCGTGGTCGCCATCGCGGTCCTCGCCAGTCTCGCCTACTGGGTGCGACGCCTGATGCCAGGCCTGTGGATGCGGCTGACCGGCCGCAGCGAACCGCCGCCGGCCGCGGGCTGCGATGCCGGCTGCGGCAGCTGCAACGGCTGCGGTACCGGGCCTACGCGCCGGGAATCGGCACAACCGCGACCGGGCGGTCATACCCGCCCCATCGTGTTTCACCCGAGCGACTCCTGACCCGGCGGCGCCCGGCCCTGCCGGAGCGCCGGGCTGACGAGACGACTAGGGCGTGCGGTACTGCGCGTGCATGGCGTCCATCCGCTCCGACTGCTCCAGCGTGAAGCGGACCATGCAGTAGTCGTCCACGTAGTCCATGAAGTTGTCGATCGGATCGTCGCCGGGCTTGCGCGGCCCGATGCAGCTGTCGCGACCAACCGGGCAACCATATGCCGGGCTGCGCTCAAAAGGCGTGTCATCGACCGAGTCACCGGCGCCGCGGCAGCCGCCCTGGAACGTGTGATATAGCCCGAGCCAGTGCCCGACTTCGTGCGTGCCCGTGTCACCCTCGTTGTAAGGCGCGGCCGTGCCGCCCGGCAGGCTGGAGTACAGCAACACCACGCCGTCGGCATCCGGATTCGCGGTGTATCCCCAAGGCAGCGTGGCGTAGCCGAGCACGCCACCGGACGGATTCGCCGAGTAGATGTTCAGGGTTTCCGCTCCGCCCACCCGCAGGCTCGGCTTGGCGGCATCGGGATTGGCGTACCACACCGGATTGGTCGTCCGGGTCACGCCCTCCAGCGTGAACACGAACGGCGTGCCGGCGTAAGCGTCGTTGAGCACCACCATCTGCGCGTCGATCTGATCCATCGGCACATTGCCCTGCGCCGGCAGCGACCCCTGACTGATCACGTGGAACCACACCGGAATTTCCACGCTGCCCGGGTTGCGAAACAGCCCGCGCCGGGAATTGATGCGCCGGGCCTTGAATGCGGAAAAATCACGCTCGATCAACTCGATCTCGGCATCCGACGGCATCACCGCGCTGCATCGCTCGCCGGACCACCGGCCATCCGAGGCCGCGGCCGACGCGCTCAGCACCATGGCGGCGACCATCCAGATCATCTGTTTCATCGGAACTCCCTGTTACCGAAGGCCGAAACGGCCGATGCCCCAGTATAGCCACAGCCTCCCGGCAGACCAGGCAGTTCGTCACCGTCCCGGCCGCAGCCGTCCACCAGGCGGTACGCTACCCGGCACCAAACGTGAGGCACACCTTGCCAACGGTATGCCGCGACTCGATCTGCCGGTGGGCGTCGGCCGCCTCGGTCACCGGATAGGTCTTCTGCACGTGCGGCCGCAGCAGACCTTGCTCGATCCATTGCTTCAGCTGCAACAAATCCCGGGCATCGGATCGGACCTGAACCAGCCGGCTGGTCTTGTTCAGACCCAAACGGGCGACCAACTCTCCGGCGAGCGTCTGCGGCTTCGGAACCGTGCTGACATACACGCCCCGCGGCGTCAGCTGCCCGGAAAACATCGATCTCGTGAACTTGCCGAACACATCGAACACAGCGTCGAATTGCGACCCGATCTTCACCGCGGGCTGGCGACTGTAGTCATGAACCACATCCGCACCCAGCGACTTCACGAAATCGATGTTGCGAGGGCCGCAAACACCATGCACTTCCAGCCCCATGGCCTTGGCGATCTGCACCGCGTAATGACCCACGCCACCGCTCGCACCGTTGATCAGGATGCGCTGACCCTCACTGGGCGCGCAGCAATCGCGAATCGCCTGAAACGCCGTTTGCGCGGCGAGTGGAACGGCCGCCGCCATCTCGAGCGAGAGATTGGCCGGCGCATGTTGAACTTCGCCCCGATCGAAACACGCGACCTCGACGTGGACCCCGCCCGAGAAATGGTTCGTCATCCCGAAGACGGCGTCTCCGACGGAAAACTCGGTCACGTTGTCCCCGACCGCCACCACGCGGCCCGCCACATCCAGCCCCGAAGCACGCGGCAGCGGGTCCCGCGCAAAGCTGTGCCTGAACTTCCCTTTCCGCACCAGGACATCCTTGGGGTTGACGCTACCGGCCACCGTCCGGACCAGGACGCTGCCAGCGGAGAGTTGGGGATATGGCCAATCGTCGACCCACTCCAACACATCCGCTGTTCCGAATCGCCTGTACACAAGGGCTTTCATTTCGCTTCTCCGATAGGGCGGCTGACGATCAGGCGACGATGAGCCTCGGGACGGGGCGAAGTCGAGTCAGGCAACTGATCAAGCCGCACTGATGCACGAACACCTGCATCCAGACACCGGATACTGACGGCGCCTGCGGTCAATTTGATGAACGTGGACTGTCGCGTTCGGAATGCCGGCAAGCGCCGATGTCATTCAACGGTCCCTGCGGCCGGGGCGCCAGCGCGGCCAGTACCCACCGCAACCGCCGGCTGGCCGCAACGGCGTCGCCCAGCACCAACGGCTGCTGGCAGCAGGAAAGCCACCGAAAGTCGCCATGGTCGCCTGCATGCGAGAGCCCATCACCATCCTCAATGTGATGATGAAAACCAGCCCGCATCGGAACCCTACTTTGGCCTGAATTTATTGACTTCTGACCATAGCCACTGGCTAGGTTCCATTTTCACAACTCTCGATCCTACCGGCCCATTCTTCTGGAACTGAGCCGGACGAAAACGCTTTGACCCATTTCTCACCAGCCTTGCAATCGCGATATGTGCCGTTAGCACTGAGAAATATGTTGGCCAGATAGACCATGGACCCAGTGACGCCTTGATTTGCCGCGATGGTGAAGTGGCGGATTGCGGCACTAACGTCTTTATCTGCGCCCATGCCTTCGAAGAGGAAAACACCAACCCAGTGATGAGCGATTGGGTGCCGCTTATCAGCTGCAGATTGATACGCCACCAGCGCCGCACCAAACAAGCCTTTCGATCTATAGCGTTCGGCCAGGTAGAAGTCATCGCCGGCAGGAGTAGCCCATGCCGGAAAGGCCATGAGCAAGACAACGAACAAGGCCAACGATCGTTTCATGTGGCATCTAACGCCTGCCATGAGGCACCAATATGTAGAGTAGTGGGAAGCGCAGAACGGAAAATTGGTCGCCCTCCATGGCGTCTTAGATGTCCTTCTCCATCAGCAGCAGCACCCTGCCGTCAATCGTTTTCCGACCAAAGACCTCATACCCAAGTTGGGTGTAAACATGCCGCGCTCGTTGATTGTGCTCAAAGACATCTAGCCAAATCCTCACAACGCCGAGTTTCATAGTGCAGAACTTGTGCATGGCTTCGATTGCAATTTTTCCGATTCCACGAGCAGAACTGGTTACAACCACTCGCCGAAACTCCGCCGTATCGCCCTCAATGCAGAGGAGGAAAAAACCTACAACTTCTTCATCTTCGACGATTGAGAGATAATGTATTGACTCATCATCGAAACAGGCGGCGTGCTGGGCTTGTGAGTATGGCGTAATGAAGTCACGAACGTCGCTTTCCGCTTCGAAAGAGATTAAGAGCTCTAGCTCCTCTTTTGCAGTAGGACGGAGAGTGATCATCTAGACATCTAACGCCCAAGTTCTCCCGCGGCCCAGTTGCCGTGAAGCGCCGGCTGGGACGCCGGTGTGCAACTTGTTGTTAGCCGTGTGCATGGATCAGGCGTCGGGAATTAGACGCTTGCCGAGACTGACGACATCATCTACTCCGTACCCGATGCATTCATAGAAGTGCAATGCCGCTTCATTTGAGCCACGAACCTGAAGATTGAGCTTGGGGCAGCCGCGGGCGGCCAACGCAACTTCAATATGTGCCATGAGAGAGCGACCAAACCCCGATTTGCGGTGCTCCGGTGAAACTGCCAGATAGTTGACCCAACCTCGATGGCCATCAAAACCAGCCATGACGGTTGCGACGACCACACCAGCGACCTCACCAACAAAGAACAGCTCGGGCTGTGTTGTGAGCTTGCGCTCAATGTCTTTACGAGGATCATTCCAAGGCCGAGTGAGCTCGCAACGCTGCCACAGCTCTATGACGGCTGCCTGGTCTTGCGGTTTGAACGGCCTTATCTCCATACGGCTAACGAATGACATGGACCTCCCCACTCAGACGGCTTCTGAGAGCCAGAATGGAGAAGTCAGCGTCCAAACAACGAGTGGAGAGGTCCATGTCATTGATTATGCGTTTCGGTCTGGATTTGGCCAAACAGAGCTTTGCGGTCTGCGGCGTGGATGCCCGCGATCGGGTGCTGCGAAAGACCCTCAAACGCAGCGAGCTGCTGGCATTCTTCGCCCAGCAATCAACCGCTGTCGTCGCCATGGAATCCGGAAGCGGTGCTCACCACTGCTTGCGGCAGCAAAAATGGGCAGCGGGTCAAATGTCACCTGCAACGTGTTGTTAGATTTCATTCGCGACATTCCGCAACCCGGTAATGTGAGCGGTTGCATCAAACCTCACTGGTTGGAATGTGCCGTCTTCTTCGTCGACCTCAATGAACTGCACCTCGTCTGGGATGACGTGGTAATGAGTACGCACGTAATACTCCGCAAGGGATTCGCCCGACTTGGGATTGAGATCACGTTTTGCGACGAATAGCTTTGTGTATCCCCTCGGAGCCAAAAAGAAGTAAAGCATGGCTTGATCCCACGTAGTGATCTTTGCAGAGGGAACGTTGCCGCCTTCGGTCCAAGTGTGGGATTTGCACTCTACTATCACCCGCTGCTCAGCACAGCCGAGATCAAACTTGTGCTGCTTTTGGCTCAGATATCCGATCGGAAGCCAGAACGGCGCCGTAAGTGAAGGGTACGTTTTCTTTAATCTCGCGAGAGCCAACGCCTCGAAAGCGGCACCCACGGCAGTATTACTGGTTGAGTTCTTGCGCTGATGGTTGGACATGAAATCTAACGCCGGCCATCAGGGGCAAATATGGAGCGCAGCGGAAAATTTGTCCCTTGCATGGCCATGTTAGCTGTATCCACATTTCTCCCCAATCCAGGAGCCCACCAGATATTGCCCTGCAACCTTAAACCCCGACAAACATAAGGCCAAAAGCAAAATCAGTGCTTGGGCCAACAAGGATAGGTCTGAGATTTCCGCCCGCATTGCAAAGAAATTCAATGCGCCGACAGGCAAACCAAAACCAAACAAGTGGCGTGCAATACGATTAATCTCTATGCCTCGAGATATCCTGAACATTGGCCCATACCACTTCCTGTACAGAACACCTCCGGCGATTGGCAAAAGCATTAGGGCCAATTCAACGAAACCTTGCTCCAGACCTGCTACACGTGCGCCGAAAAATGCTGATACTGCGATCACAGCAAAGGCGAGGCCCAGCAGCAAGCCACTTAGAAATTCACGCATACAGCTAACGCCCAAGCTCAGCCGCGGCCTTGGCGGCGCGAAGCGACGGCAGGGACGTCGGCTGAAGCGCCTTGTTGGAGCGCACTGTTGCCGACCCGCCGGCCAATGACTGTGGGTGCGGCAAGTGCACAGATGGCCAGAAAGCCGGCAATGACGAACGACGTACCGCTGCTGCTTCTTGCCTTGTACGGATGTGATTGCTCATGGTCACATTGCTGCGTGTCATAGTTGTAGCTGCCGCCCGAGTCTAGGCATGCATCGACTGCCCAGAACTCTGACCAACGAGGCCACAGCACCGCAACCGCAGCTAGAAGAAGCGCGCTGCGAACTAGAACCCTGAGCTGCTTAGCTTTCATGCGTTCCAACGCCGTGGTTCAGGCGCGAAATTTTCGCGCAGCGGAAATTTTGTCGACTGAAACCACTTGTTATACGACTCTGGCCAGAGGCTATGGGACATAAACTAGGTAAACCTCGAATTGATAGCCGCCGGCCACTTCTTCAATTTTAGCGGACAGCACTAGATCACTAAGACCTTCTTCTTCAGTAACCAGATCGACGAGGACCTGCCAGTAATCTCCTTGCCAGATTGACACTGACGAATCCCATGTTTCTGCTCTCAATGGAACAAGAGTGGCACCGTAAGCTCCAATATTCCCTTTAATTTCTCGCGATGTTTCGTCAGATACCGGCGCGACGCCAGATATCGCGCTTTTCAGCGAGTAATCGCCATGGACAAGCCGTAGAACGATTGCGTCAAGTGTGGGACGCCACACGGAGGGAACCGGCCCTTCCATCGCGTTCTTCCTTACTGGTACATCGATCATCTCAAGTCGTATAACGCCCAAGCTCAGGCGCGGCCACGCCGAAGGCGTGGACGTCGACCTGGAGCGCTTTGTTGGACCACTGGCTCATTGAGCAAGCCATTCTTCTGGTGAGTGAGCGTAGTTCTGAGAACGCCATGACGATGCGATGCCGATGTCATAACCGTGTACAAGCGTAACTTGAATGACGTCGAGGTCCTTGGCCGAGCTATCCGTTGACATGGCCAACCTCGCCAATTGCTTTGCGCGCTCAGCATTCGTGACATCGGGGTCTTTCGTGTAAGCCGTGATGTTCAAGTAAGTAGTCGTGTGCTGACCCTTGGCAGTGGATGAGAAGTGCGCCTGCCCCTTGTAGACCTTTGCGTTGACGACCCAAGACTGGGTATTGGCGGCGCGATAGACATCCATTAGGGAAGCAAAAGGCTCGCTGGCAGCCAAGTTCTTGGTGAAATGCGGCGCAGCAGCCGACGCCACAATAAGAACGCCGCACACAACGAAGTGTACGCGCCATGGGCTTGGGACAGTCACCGGCCCCGCAGCCTGCGCCGTAACAACGTAAGACCCCACGATAAGATCATGAAGCGACTGTCGCGACCTACGGTTGAACAAGTAAAGGTAGACAACCGATAGGCCAATTCCAAAGATCGCTACCGATAGCACGTACATCCACGCAGAGAACATCACGGATTCGGGAAACTGCGCGTTGTTCAAAAACCACGGAGCGCCCAGCGGCAGAAATCTTACAAAGGCCCTCAGAACGGAGAGTGGCTTGCCATCTGAAGTGACAACCTTGACCTTAAGCAACCGCTTGCCGAGAGTCTGGCCTCCGGCGAGGCTGCTATTCAGAGTTCCGAAATAGGGAAGAGCGACCGCGAAGCCGAGCAAGCGACCCCACGGGCCTAGCTGTACGAACTGATCTTTGAGAAAAAATCCGGTCACAACCCCAATCGCACCAAGGATCAAGCAGTCGACAAAGAAGGCGCCCAGGCGTGACCAGAAGCGCGCAATGACGAGGTTTTCGCTCGGCAGGTCAGTTGTCATTCATATTTCCTGAGGTCCAACGCCCAAGCTCACTCGACGTCCCGGCCGCGTAGCGGCTGGGACGTCGAGTGGAGCGCCTTGTTGGGCGCCGAGGCTGGAATGAAAAGAATGGAAGCCTGCGGACAGTGGCTGAATAGCCGCGCTTGGCCTTTTCCTCGCCATGCCGGGTGTGTACGAACAACCCTCATGCGTCCCTCCCAGGACTCAATGCGCTTTGCGCTTATATGGCCTGAGCGTAGCGCGGATGCGCTCGTTTTCAAAGCTTCGCTAATGCTTGCTGCGGGATAGCTCAGGTGACGCGAAAGGCGGGGCTAATTGAAACAGGAAAACCTAGTTTCGGAGACCTGTGGCGAACGACGCCCAACGCTTGAGTTGTGCGGCTACGCGTAGCGTGGTCCGAACCAACGATTTGTTATGTTCCATTCAGGCTCCTCATATCTTGCAAGTTGGAGACTAGTGACTTGGTAAGGAATTGTTCCACTAGCGAATCAAATAGTCTCGTCTCTTCTTGCTGAGGTAGTCCGCTGCCATGAAGCAGAGTGAAAGAAATCACGTTACCTGGCCCAAGATTACCGACAGTCATTAGTCGCTTGCTCTTGCCGCTAGGCAGAATGTAGACAAAGAAGGCTGGTTTCCCCTGGGTTAGTGGACTCATCTGGCTATGATCTTTCTTCTCGAGAGAAAGAGAATTTGCTGCTACGAATTCCTCAATTAACGCGACTGCAAGGTCTGCGTCGTTTGGCTGAAAGTCACCTTGTAGATGTTGGTCATAGGGTGTCGAACTGGAGCAGCCGGCAACCGCCAAAAACAGCAAGCAGCCCGCTGTGAAAGTTACTTGCGATGGGAAATTACGGAACATAACGCCTGAGTTGTGCGGCCACGCGTAGCGTGGTCCGAACCAACGATTTGTTGGGCTTCATCATTCGCCGAACGTAGCAGTTCGAGTTTCAAAAAGGCGTGCCAACTGCGTTCGAAAGGAACTCACTTCTTCAGCGCTGCATTGAATCCAAAAATTCGCCGAACCTGCGATCTCAGCACGATATGCCTCAGCGACGGGTGCCGCCCTAACCATGACTTGGATGCCACAGTGCCCTGTCTTGCCCAGAGTACTGAATTTTAACGTGACGTCAGACGGCTCACCTGTCTTAAAAATGACTTCATCTGGAATACGTCGAGGAAAGCCGTTGAGTTGGGCGACGAGTTCGGAAACGCCGTCACTGACCGCCCAAGTTTCACTATGCGCAGAAAACTCGCCATTTGAAGCACGAATTCCTAGCCGAAACACGCCATCCTCATCTGGTCCTCTGTTTGCGACCGTGAGACTGAGGGTGCCAGAGGACATCGACTTATGAAGCCCAACGCTTATTGGATGGACATTGGCGGCCTAATGTTCCGGTTTTAGGCCGTATAACGTGCTTCGAGATTACGTAAGTCTCTGATTTTACGAGATACGGCTTTGAAAAAACGGCCGCTGTGCCGGTCAATTGCCGCCATCGGCCGCCTAACACTCCGCTGATGGTCGGTGAAATCGATGAAATTTGGCAGTGAGTGTCCGGCATTCCGTCGTTCTTTCGTAGGTTCACGACAGGCTCGTTGGTGGTATTGCTGCCATGTCGTCGTCTCAACCCAAGTTGTTGGATCAGTTACGTCACGCCATTCGTGCCAAGCATTACTCGTATCGCACGGAGCAAACATACACGCTGTGGGTTCGGCGGTTCATCCTGTTTCAGGATAAGCGGCATCCGCGCGAGTTGGGAAAGCTGGAAATAGAAGCGTTTCTGACGCATTTGGCGGTGTCGAGGAGGGTGTCGGCGTCGACGCAGAATCAGGCGATGTCCGCCATTTTGTTTCTTTAT
>ENA-OWNT01002010-OWNT01002010.1-seawater-metagenome-genome-assembly--contig:-NODE-2010-length-22591-cov-4.910456_pt1 | contig 22591 bp, 20 predicted proteins | sample MGYA00238136_ERZ651165 | MGnify/ENA primary metagenome ERZ651165 (study PRJEB26861, sample SAMN08777766) | seawater metagenome | isolation source: coastal seawater | place: USA: Florida | collected...
GCTGGGGGAGGTGTACGTCGCTTGCAACGGGGAGCTGGCTTTCAACGGCGACCTGCCACCCACGCCCCGCGCGTGACGCACCGCGTGGCCGGCAGGCTCGTGCGCGCCGGCGGAGCACCGACCGGGTTACAGCACAGCAGCAGCGCCAACAACCGCAGTCACACAGGGGCCAGAACGGCGCCGGGAAATGACCCCACAACCCGGCACACAGCGACACGGCGGCCACATCGCCACCATACTGCAGCATGTTGTTGTAGCTTGTGATGCGACTGGCGACACCGCATGCACTCACAAGCATGTGTGTCGGCATTCTCGATCCATCACCATTCGGCTTGCAAGTGACATTCTGAAGGCCACAACAGGCTTTTTCTCCGCCACCATCGCCGAATTTAGAAGGCGTAGCCCTCGTTTTGCAGACATGGCACAAGAATCGATGGAGCTTGCAAAAACTTTGCTCCAAAATGTGCAGGTCAACATCGCAAGCAAAGAAGGTCGCTCTGTACAAAGTCAACGCCAAGACTTGGAACAATTGTTTGAGCGCATTGGCCGTGAGCTCTCCGGTGCTGAGCAAGACAGAGGATCCGCAGCCGATGCAACTGAAGAGTGGCTCGTAGGTGATTTGATTTCCAGCGCGAGTCTTGTGTTTGCTACATTGAGTGTGGTAAGCTGAACATGGTTGTTCAACAATGTTTGTCGAAATGACGCCATGTGGGCATATTTGTTTTTCAGGCCGGACGTCGCTCAATTAGAAATGCCTTAAATAGCGGTTCGTGATCACACTCATCGCTTGCTCATTAAAATTGTTGTTTCAATGACCTTATACACCGTAGTGGGAGGGATTGACGCTCTAGTGGTTGACGAAGCTGCCCAGGCAACTGAAGCAGAAATAGTGGTTGCTTTTCAACTGCGACCAACCAAATGCTTGCTTGTTGGAGACCCTTGTACGTTGTGTTGATTCGAGTCAGAACTGGGGTCCGCTTTACGAATCAACACTTTGTTGTTTGTTCTGTATCAGGTCAGTTGTCGTCTGTTGTACAGTCGCAGCGCGCAGCGTCGGCCGGGCTTGGTATGTGTGGTGGAAAGCTTGGATACACTGCTGTGAAACTCCCCACCGTTTATGTTCACGTCGATTGCTTGATAAATAGGTCGCTCGCTGATGCACAGATTAATGATCGATTGTGCGCAAAAGTATTCGATGCTGAATATTCAATACCGGATGCATCCTGAAGTTAGTAAATTTCCAAGAAAACGCTTTTATGCCGGTGAATTGCAGGACGCGCCAAATCTCTGTCAGGACCGATCGTGGGCCCCGGTTGGTGTTCACGATGTCACATTCATCTGGTGCCAGCTTCCATTCACATGACGCTGTGGTGTTGGACAGGTTAACTCGTTCCTTGGCCCTTGTGCATTCATCGACGTCCCGCACGGTTACGAACAACGCTTCGGAAACTCTTCGAATGGCAGCTATTACAACGTGATGGAAGCCGCTTGGGTTGTCAGGGTGTTGTGGCATGTGAGTGGAGTTGCCCGTCTTTGCATATTGTCGAGTATGCGTGTGCAACTCATTTCGTGTTGGTTTCTTATGAAGTTTCGACATCAATGTGGAATTGATAGCATTGCCAACAAAGCTGTTGTGATCACATTTTATGCGGCCCAAAGAACACATATTCGAAAATGTCTGCGGCAATTTGGTTCGTCCTGTGTCCACTGTCTCGGGATCACAACATGATAATGTAACGTTGCGCTGTCAACATTGAATGTTAGGTCGTGGGTTGCAGCACGTGGCCGTTCACAGTGTCGATAGGTGTGATTCTGTGCCCATTCGCAGTGCTAATCATCTTAATTATCTGAACACATCGTTGCTACTGTGTTGTTGGCTTGGTAGTTTCCAAGGCTCCGAGGCTGACATAGTGGTGGCATCGTTTGTTCGCGCAAACTCACAAAGTCGAATTGGATTTCTATCAGAGGTAAGTTGGTCGGAAATTGTTCAAAAAGATGAACGCCAAAAACACGTAACCACCTATGTTCTCTTCTCTGTGCACTCTTTTCCAGTTTCGGCGATTAAATGTTGCTCTCACGCGCGCGAAGCGGGGCCTACTGTGCATTGGCCACGCCCAAACGCTGGCTGGAACCACCGACACGTGCGATGATGAATCCACTGGAAAACAGAGAACGGACGACGTCGGCGCCTTAGTGGAGGACTTGCGCAACCGCGGGTTGATTTTCTCGGTTTCAAGTCATGATATACTCCGCCAGGTGGCGGCAGGGTGCCCGTTGAAAGACCCTCCGCGGCGAAGCGCCTGGGTATGTTTCGCTGTGGTGCTCGTAAATATCACACAGAATTGCAAGTCTCCGACACTTGTGTTTCCGTAGACTCCAATGCCTCGATCAAAGCGACAAATTTCATCATCGCGTCGCGAGAGCCCAATTAACGAGAAACGCCAAGCCGATGAGTCGACCTCAGCCAAGAGTCCTCGTCGCCCCACCAAGAGATCCAAGGACGATGACATCCAGACAGCACAGGATCCACTTGTCAAGCAACACCGCGATCAGTCTGACCACTCGGAAGAAGACGATGTGGATACGGACTTACTGTGGCAGGCACAGGTTTGTGATCTGCTGCAGTAATTTGGTAAGCTTCCATTGATGATGAAGAATTGCGTCGTAGAAGTTTTGGGCCGAGGAAGATGTCCAGGAGGAGGCTACCTCGGAACGTCTCGTTTCCAAAGGCGGATGGCAACTCGCTCTCTTGGGCAACAACTCATTCGATGATTGGTAGCTGACATAGTGCTTTGATGCAGCGTTTCAAAGGTCATTTCTAAATCCCTTATTGTCACACTATGAAACGCGTATTATTTACCGTTCTATCATATTCCCCGTGGCACCGTCACACGACGACATGACGTACACATTAACGCATGCAGGCATGTTTTCTGTTATGTCGCTTGCACACGGGAATCAAAACACACAAAAACAATACCGACCGAACTGCGCTGCCGTGAGGCAACAACAACGACAACAACAAAAGGTTCGATGCGCGTGGGCATGCATTCGAACGACGTGAAATGAACCATTGTAACCACAACGACAACCAGTTCGTCTTCACATGTACCCGGGTATGTCATGACACCATGAATGAATGCCATCATTGAATCAGGGTGGGGCTAGGCAACGTGGCTATGCTGCTATGCTTATTATGCTCTTCAACATCGTTCGCCTGCGCCATGATTATACAGGCTATATTACACATTCTGCCGTTGCCGTTTTGCAGTTTCGCAGCTGTTTTTCATTGTTGCCTCACTGTTCGGTCGGTGTCTTGTCGTCGTTGTTGCTTCAAACTACACACTGCCACGGCGTTGGCTTGGTTCTTGCACGTGTGTGCTCACTTTTCAGAAGTCGGAGAGCCCGACGTTATCCTCGAGCAATCGGAAAGACCTTTTTTAGACAGAAAAAGACATGGTGGTGCACCTGTAGCACCGGAAGAGCCGCCATGCGCACTGCGCAGACCCACTCGCAAATCACAATTCGGGTATTTCCCAAAACTTTGCCAACGGCAGGTGACTTCATCAACAAAACAAATACAAGACGCATTATGAACAAACAAATGTTTTGAAAATATATTAGTTGCAACTCGCAGGGTTTAATGCTATGCTGCTTGGCCAGGTGCAGATGCCGACACGTTGGCCGACGAGGGCACCACTATGAATATAGATTTGTAGTCGCAAGAGAAATGTGTTTTCGCTTCGTGTAAGCGTCAGCAGTCCAGCAAAGTTCACAGGCGTGGATCTCCATGCTCGACACAAGCATGAATTCACGTTGACAAACACCACACTCCGGCTGTCGTGAGATATTGGTAGTCCAAGTGTGCCTCCTTCGTGTGTGCTCGTTCGTGCGGGGAACCACCATGTCAGTCGCTGGCATCAGAGAAAAGCACATTCGAGCAATGGCAGCACTGGAAGATGTTGTGAAGGAGAATACGGCAATGAAAGCCAGATTGGCCGCCCTCGAGAACAATAATGGTACGACCACACCCGCCCTCCCGAGTGACGACTCAACTTTGTCTGCTCTCAAAGCGCAGTTGGTGGAACTTCAGCAAGAAAACGCTGAGCTGAAGTCATCGAACTCAACGCTTCAATCTTTGAAGCAGGAACTGTCCAATAACCTCACTGCTGAATGCTCACGTGCCGACGAAGAGAGAAAGTATGTTTATCGTCTTGCGCTAGGATGTAATTAAGGGGGCTTGGTCACTGATAACTGACATTTTGTCTGCTCTCAGGCGGGCCGCCGCCCTGGAATCGCAGCTAAACAATCAGAAAGACAAAATCAAATACGCGGAAAAGGAATGGAGCCAGACACATGAACAGCTGGACATGTATCGTGAAAAGTTTGCAACCCTCACAGAGTTGCAGGTGCGTGTCAGTGGAAAGGCGACGTTGTTGTTGCCACTGGGATCGCAGATCATTAATCTTTGCGCACGTGCTACTTTCGACAATGTGTACCCTAGGAGAAAGCATCCCGAGCGGCAGAAGAGGAGTTGACTGCCGCAAAGGCATCGGTATGATGAAAATCAGAATTACTTTTTGAAGCATGGGAATCGACAACTAGCTGATTTTCATGCCTCGCAGGTGACAACCTTGAAGACTGAGCTTGAAGAGAGTCACACAACCATTCTCGCGTTGCAAAACAAAATTTCTCTTCTCGAGACTGAGGTGATGGTCATTCTATGCCCTTTTTCTTTTCGAATGATGGTGATTGATGTGACTGTTTCTCTATTGACCCTTGACTTAGATTTGCGGGCTCAAACAACAAGTTGCAAGTACCTCTTCGACAGAAAAGCAAACGCACGTCACGCTTCACATTGTTTGTCTCTTGTGCATAGTTGTTCGGGAACTCGTTGCATCACTCCATTGCTGCATGTACAGGACACCAGTTTCACCTGGACCAAGATCTAAACAATCAGCAGGTGTTACCTCGCCCAATTCTCAGCACCAACTCCTCCAGGATCGCATTGCAAAGCTAAAGCACGCATTGAAGGTGGAAAGGGAAAAAAAGGTATTTCGTTAACGTCTGTGTCTGTGTTATCATAAGGACAACCTTCCCACTCTACTTCTGCGAATGTCATGTTCAGACTGATGGCCGAGAGCTATTGAAGCAGAATCGCGAGCTCAAAAAGGTATTCCCACTGTCGCAAAATGAAACTAGAGTTCGAGTCGTATGTGACGGACACAATATGTGCTAGGCTCTCATAGCAATGCGAGAGCAACTAAAACGAGTCATGCGACCTGTGGGTGAAGGTCGCCTGCGATACTAGCACGAACAGTCACCATTGAAGCGTTGACTATTCAACCGATTGTGCTGCAACTGACTGGGTTGCATGTTCGATGATTCTTGAGGCAGCAACTTGAAATGTATGCTTGTCAGTGATAACGGCTTCGCCCTTGTCAAGTGGTCTTTCACGGGCCTCTACTATTTTCTCTGAAGCCAATGTTGCAAATCTTTGCAGCTGCTGCTCCATCTAACGAGCCAACGCGAGCTATAGTGTCAATACAACGTTTCGGCGAGAGCGCAATGCTGCATGAAAGAGAGGATGTACCTGAGCCTTAAATTGCAAACGCTCTTTTTCGAAAGTGGCTTTCATGTCCTCCATCTCATATCTCAGGTCTTCGATTTCTTGGTCTCGCTGAGCCTGCGATGATATCGAGTATGAAAGTTTAACGATGTTTCAACTCCTTCTCTCTGCACACAAACGTACAATTTGTTGTGTCAATTCTTCAATACGTTGCGCGTCTGCAATGCGGGCACTTTGAAGGTTGGTGAGCATTTTGTCAATTTTTTTGGCCTGTGAGCACAACGATTGGTATCACTGCAATGACAAACAAAGTAGAACCAACTGTCCGCATATTTTGTTGGAATACCTGTCCCAGTCGCTCTCTGCCGCGTTGTTTCGTGATAGTACTTTCGCTCTGAGCATCCGGGTCCTTCTTTGGAGGCGACGGTACTGCCACTTGTATGCATTGCAGCATCTGTTTCGCGTACCGAAATGCTCGATAGTTCACCCAGTACCTGTCGACCACGAAGTAATGTTGTGACGAAAGACCATAATAACGCGATAAGTTGTTGCCCCCACGAAACGTACTCGCAAAAGAATTGGGATGGATTCTGTAAATCCTTGGCAATTGACAAATTCCTGCAGCACATCATGTTCCGAATATCAAACAGAGCCATTGCAAAGTAGCCGGTGGATTAAAAGAGCTTACGCTGAGTGCACAAGTCGTATTTCGCACAACATTTTTCTTTGTGCCACCGTCTCTGATCTCGAACTTTGAATGCAAATTTCAACAATGACAACTATGTCGAGCCAGCTGCCATCATGCGGGGACAACAATCTCTGTGGCGCAACTTTGACAATGCGTGCTGTGTACGCATCGTAACCTTCATGCAATGCTGATTCTGAGAACGAGGTTTTTCTGCAAGAATTTGGCACGTTGGAGACGTACCAATACGAGCCACTTCTGCTGGTTGAGGATGCGTGTCCTTTGATAGCAGGCTTTGCGGTTGTTCAGGCTCCGATAAAGTATGGAGTGTGTTGTGCTGTGCTTGAAGTCGCTTTATTGTCTCTTCCTGACGCGATAGAACAAGTCAGACACAAAATACCAGGACACCAGTCTCCAAGGGCACTCGTACCATCTGAACGCAGTTTCGGCAAACAACAACTGCCCTAACGATGTCTTTAATTTGTAAATGTGGCGGAACACTGCTTGAATTGTCCTTGCAACACCACATACAGCACACGTCAATACACTGACTCCAGCAGCACCGTTGCTCATACGAGGACAGTCGTGCGTACTGTATGCGCTGCAAGACTCTGCAATAGGACTTCGCGTTCCACGGCTGCACCGAACGGTTTCAGGAAGGATGACGATGCACAAAGCCGAGGACCTGTGGCATCTTCTGCCCATCCTCCGCGCGGAGGCAAGCTGCCACAAAAACCGGGCGCAAATGCTAAATAGTGCGCTGATGAGAAATCAGCAAATTCCTCTGGTGCATCCCCGTCAAGTTGATAAAATTGGTAACACGGCTCTACATTTGCAGGACAGCAGGGTGACGTTGCGTCAACTAGTACTCTTGCGGTGACCTCAGCACACACCTGCAAATTCAGTGTTCAATGTCTCTAACAACTGTTCAATAGCCAATGTGCACTTTCCATTCGCAGCTACCCTGTACATATCTGGTAGGTTTGCAAACGACGTCTCATCCTGTTGCACAACATGTTGTTATTGCAAACGCGTGACCAGCTCAGCGCGAATAATAATCACGTGGAAACTAACAGACCTGCACAATTGAGTCTTGCGGATGGTGTAACTCAACCACAGCTTGCATTCGAATGGATTCCTCCACCAAAGAGATGAATCCGCGGCCTTCTTCACGAATTGAACGAATGCCACTGTCGAAGAAGTTGCCGTATGTTTCAAAGAAGTCTGTGCAAGTGGTGAGCAGTTGCGACGTCAAGGAATTGTTTCCCCTTGCCAGTTGGATCTGAAGAACAAATAATTGTCGAAGTAGTGAGACACTTGCTACCATCGATAGGCAGACATATCTCATGGACCTGACTGCTAATTGTCTTCCTCAAGAGTGTGATTGTTGGCTGAATATACGCTGCTTCGTACGACTTGGTCCACTTACTACGAACAACAGAGCTCTCGGGGAGAATTGATGAGGCCACAGAAGAAGAATCCGCTCGTTGTTGTAATGCTGCGGTGACCGGCCGCCGTGCCTGATCGGCCGTACGCAAAGCAAGCCTCCGCATCTACAAACAAAATGAAAGTATAACTCGCATCCTGGCATTCCATATCCAACGCAACTTTGTACGCACTTGAAACATGAGCTTTTGCGATCGCATCTTCACTTTTTGACGTGCAATGTATGTCTGCTTAGCTTCAGAAACATGATTTCCCGATTTTCCGCTACTGTCAAAATCGTTGTCTGTTGATTCCAACACAAACGAAGACAGATGAGTGTACGAAGTCGAAAAAGATATAGCCAAGCTTGCAAGGTCTACTGACTCGGTTGCAACAGGTACTCCGTGCAAATTTCGAAGTGTCTATGAAGCGGATGAACAATCAAGTAGAATGGCAAGAAATCATGATTTGTCGCTCGTTCAGACTTATTTTTGCGTTGCTCGCGGCCAACTGATGGCCAGGTACGAAGCCAAGGTTGCATCAATCGATGCGCATGCTGCCTCCATTGCTCTGAGAATGGTGCAAGCAAGCCGGTGCCTTCAACTGTAGACTCAAGTTCGCTCGTAAAATCTTGGCGATTATTACTTTTGTTGGACGCAAATAACAACAGATCGTTCTTTTGGATGGACAGCTACAAAATTTTGGCACGAAATAACACACATTGATCGAGTTCCTTTGTCGAGTTGGTTTGCACAATAACTCGTAGTGAATACCTCTCGCTCCAGTGAATCTGTCACCAGTTGCGCGATTTCTTCCACGTCTGAAATTTGTAGGAGTCTGTCTCGTGTTCTGTGATCCCAAAGGGGAGCGGTGTGCACTCGCAGAAGAGTAAATATATTTTCCTACACAGAAACGTGCGATGAACAAATGTTGAAAAAAGGATGTGCCATGATCACATGCATTCACCTGTCCCCCCACAGTGTCTGAGTCTTGGTGTTCCAACACGTATTCCAACGGCAGCTTGTGGTTCAAGTCGCGCTCTCTTGCTGCGTGTGGAATATGTTTCACGAGCAGTTCGATAATTTCCGAATCGGCGTTAACAGATGCTGCAAGATGAAGCAATGACCGGCGCCGTGAGTCAAAAGATTGTAGCAGTTCCGGGTTTGTTGAGATCATAGATTCAACTAGCGATACTGGGGCGTCCTTGGTCACCGCGTGTTGCAAAGGATTTAGAAGGTAACGATCGATGTTGCTGATCATTTTTTTGAACATCGTCGGGTCCTTCGTCCACTAATTGTGACAATAATAATAAGCAAAGTTGGATTGGAAGAATGTAAAAGCTCGAGACAATCGTACTATAGTGCGCACCTCATTCAAACGGCTCCATGAGTAATACTCATCTAGAATCGGGACCATTGTTGGGTACGTTGCTCGCTCCAACATTTGCAGAGACTCTGGAGGAGCGTTTTCGTCCAAGGCATACTTCAACGGAATGTTGCCCTGGGCATCTTGAATTTGAGACCCACGAGGAAACTTGATGACGAGCTCTTCGATGGACTCTGCTCGATCGTAAGTCATCCCCTCTGTTTTCGCGGTCCGCGTCCAGTAGAATGTAGCGTAGTGGAGCGGCAGCCGTTGACTAAATTTGTCCTGAATTTCAGCTGCATCCGGGTACAACTCCAACAAACGGCCAACAAGCTGTGCATTACCAACACATGCAGCCCAATGCAGGGGTGTAGCCCCGGACTTGTCGATTTCACGAGTGTTTTTCACCGGCGTACTGCATAGAATGTCATCGACCAGCCCCCATGCCTCCGCGCGGATCGCATTGCACAGCGGGAACGCTTGTGCACCTGACATTATGCTGTCATGATTATTTCTACGTCAGTTCCGTGAAAAAGCACCAATAAATTGTGCCAACATTGTGCCGGCTGTGTTTGTGTATTGCTCAGCTCAGTGGCACAAATGTTGAGCTGTGACCGTGGCATGAAGCGGACCATTTATTACCGACGCCAAACAAAAGTGTTATTTTCCGGTTCTGTGTATTGTGTCTTCGTCGAACCGTTAAGCACAGGCGCCCGTTGTGTTTACAGAAGCTACAACCCCAGCTTTGCTGTTGCTGCACAACTGTAATTTATTGAAGCGGTCCCCCTTGAACGCCGCACGCTTGTTGGAATGACGAGCCAAGAATCAGCGCGCAACGAACCACCTCGAATTGCCCGTGTCGAGAGCACGACGTGGGGTTCGATAGCAATTCGCAATCCAGATGAAACGATCGAAGAGGAGAACCAGCTAGGTGGTCGCACGACAGCACCATGCATACGGCGCCACGCGCCACTACAGCTGCGACATCGGTCAGCGTGTCGGTCAGCGTGTCGGTGCGTGTCGCGAGAAGTCGGCGCGCTTCGCTGGTCGTTGTCGTTTGTCGTCGTTGTTGGTCGTTTGTTTGGCGCTGCGTTCGGCACGAGGAGGCGTAACTGCCCGCCTTCTTCACTGTCAGTCACTATCAGTCACTGTCAGCCAACCACTACAGGCTACATGAGACGACTGAAATTGTCAGTTTGTCAGTTTGTCAGTTTGTCGTCGTCGTTATTATTGAGGGCACACACACGGTGTCGCCATCTCTCCGTCGCCAAAGCGTATCGTATCCACGTGTCCACGTATCCACGTAACGTATCCGCACTCCGTGACACTTTCTTCGCGACACCAACACACCACACGGATCCGAGCACCCAGAGTGTGGCGAGAGACAATAGTGTGGCAACGATGACGTCTCTCTCTCTCTCTCTCTCTCTCTCTCTCTCTCTCTCTCTCTCTCTGTTGTCGTAGCTTCTGTTGCTGTGCCATGTGTGATCACCTGGTCGCAGAACACTTTACGCGTCTGTTTGTAAATCAAAAAGTGACGGGCTACTTCTATGTGGAGTGTTCACACAACCGCACGAGCAACAATCGCGAACAACGAACTGTCAGCAACAGATAACCGGCAGTAAACAACAATGAGAGCTGCCCCTACCCAACACTGAAGTTGGCATGAGCGATGAGACCCCATGCGGCAGACAAGTTCGACCTTTAAAAGGCACATACTGCAACCGAGCAGATGGTCTGTAGCCGCCAGTTTGGCTGGCAGCGGCGGCAGTTTGACGTTTCCCAGCGGATTTTCAGTAAAAGTGAGCTGCAGAACAAGTTCCAATTAATATTTGTGCTGGTGTTATCTTGCCTGTCTCAATATGAAAACGTTTCCGGGGTTAACCGCACTGAGTTTGCTGTCAACTGCTGCAGTGTCCAGTGCCCACAGCAGATTTTTTTGTCCTGCCGCCCGCGACCCGTCGACGGGGCTCAAGACAGGCCCATGTGGTGTCGAGGACGACGACGGCTCAACGTATTACGCCGATACTGACTCTATCGTAGTTCAACCAGGGCCCATGACAATCGTGTGGCAGGAGAGTATTGCTCATGCTGGAGCTCCTTGGCGTTTTTCTCTCAGTGCGGATGGTAACGACCTGGAATCATGTGTTCTATTGGACCATGTTCCACACAACCCGGATTCCTCTCCCTCGTACTCCGACGAGAGTACGTGGACACTTTACAACATTACTGTGGTGATCCCGGACGTTGACTGCGAAAAGTGCTCGCTTCATCTGTCAAATCCCATGACCGACAAAATCGGCGACGCAAAGTACTATGATGGTGAAGGTTGCTGTGACCCGGGCGCAGACGATTGTTCATCAACGACATCGCCTGCGCAGTGCTCCTCCGTATACCACAGTTGCACAGTACCGCTGAGGATTAATGGCACAACACCACGGTCTGAGTACGTTTGCCCCGGCTTGCCCTCAGATTGGCCGACAACATTCACCGGCACTTCGAACCCAGACACGGACCCTCCTCCTGCTGTTGACGTCACTACTCCGGGTGTATACCGCCAGGAGTCATCTACGTGGTCTGATGGACAATTACAGACGGTGCCAGGAAGGTACAGAGCTGAAGCTGGCATTTGTGTGGTGAGTGTGTGCTGGACAGAGCTATTTTGTTTACAATCGCTTATGACACTAATATCGTGTGGTAACTTTGTTGATCAGGGCACCACTACTGGCGACGTAGATGATACCGGTGTGACCTCACACTCCACAGCATGTGTCGCTTCGCTGTTTTCTTGTGTTTTGGTACGTTGCCTACCAATGGTGATGAATCTGCGAAAAACTATCATTGTTGTCTGCATCTCGACTGTTGTTTATCAATGACAACATTCTGTGCATGTTCTAGGCGGCAGCTGCGTTGATGCAATAAAATATCCGAAATGGTTCTGTCCTTTGGATGATTTTCTGAGACAATGAAATAATCAGTTGCTCATTCAATAAACCAATATCTATTGCACATTTGTTGAAGAAGTAGTGCTGCCTTGAAAAACCACAACCACCCACAAATTAACAACGGCTTATCGCAGTCAAAGGACACTTCCGTCGAAGGAAGTTTCGTGAAGAGACACAGTCCTACTGACCTTGCCTTGTTCGCCTTGTTGATCGTTGGCGGGTGTTTCGTGTCTCTCTGGTCGCAACACGTATGACGTATGGCATACGTGCACCAAGCGTCATGTAGGGCATTGACGTAAGTGTCCTTCAACTGGGATTCCTTCAATCAATTGGGAATGGTGGTGTCTGTCCTTCCACTGTCCGTGCTTCGACTATTATGGAAAAGTGTCCTTGCATCGGGAAAGTCTTTACAGGGTATCCTGCGAGACTGGGAATGCTGCAATGAGGTGTCCTTCGACAGAAAAGGTACACAGGGAAACAAAAAGTAGAGACTCAGTTTTTGCTTCAACTGAACACGCGGGCCTAAACAGGAAGGAAGGGAGAAGAAGAAGGAAGGAAACAAGGCAACAGAAATCTGAAATCTGGAAATCTGAAATCTGAGTGAGCATCTGACGAAAACTCTAAACTACTCGGAGTAGTCTACCCGGGTAAGAGAGCAGAAAGAAGAAAGAGTGGGAGAGTGGGGGAGAGGCAAGTATGGCTATACAGTACGTCAGCGTCAGTCAGTCAGTCGCAGTCGAAGAACGAACACAAACGAACGAACAACAAACGAACGAAAAAAAACGAAGGAAAGAAAGAAGGAAACCAAAACCACAAAACCACAACAAAACCACCGACCGCCGACCGCAGCTCCCTCCACAGCCCACAGCCCACAGCCCACAGTGAGTGAGTGAGTGAGTGACTGACCGACAGACAGACAGTGGACTGTGCGAAACTGTGGACTGTGGTGGGTGGTTACAGAAGAGCAAGCAGGCTGGCTGGCTGGCTGCTGGCTGGCTGGCTTGGTGGGCATGATATCCGTTTCTGACATTACTCTGTATTCACACAAGCATGCTCCTTGCAAACCACATAATCACAATTATGGATATGTTCATGTTCAATGTCGTTGTTTGGCTGGCATACGAATTCCGCTCAACCGCCAGACAGCCGGCGACTACTGTACATTTGGATGATTAAAGTGGACTGACAGTAGGCATGAGAGCATAGGCAGTGGCCGCTCACTTCACTTCTTCATCAACAATCACAGCCCATGAGTGAGTGAGTGAGTGAGTGAGTGAGTGAGTGGGTGGGTAGGTGGGTGGGTGACGACAGCGCAACTGACTGTGAGTGAGTGAGTGAGTTCGATGGAAGTTCTTTGGAGTGTAGTGAAGTAAAAGTGCATTCAAATCGCAGCGGTGGTTGATTGATCCGGAGTGCGTGACTGCGGACGAGTGCCGTGAATGAAGTTGCGTGCGTGCGTGCGTGTAACCGTGTTGTGGTGTGTGTTGTCGGTCGTCGTTGTCCGGCTTCGTCCGTCGTCGTCGTTGCGAGAAACTGCTGCCGTCGAACCGCATGCACCTCGCGCCGTTCTTGGTCGGCCATCGCACAGCCAGCTGCGACTACTGGCGGAGGCAGCGGAGGCAGTGCCGGTGATGATACACGCACGCGTTGGCGGCAAGTGACACAGTTGCTTGTGATGTACTTGTGTTTGTCACTTCATTCACGACGTTTTGCAACGTTTGGAGTGGAGGAGGAGGCAGCGCTGCGGCGGTTATTCTTGAAATCCTCGCAACAAGGACACCCTTGGGGACGGCGAGAAACAGTTGCGAGGCAAGTTGACGGCAGCACTACACGCACGTATAATTTAACTTGGTGATCCCTTACTCGATCCGAGACTACGCGGAAGAGCTGGCTCAAACAGAAAGAAAGTTTCTGTACGGGCGGTTAGAAAATTGATTCGGTTTCCGCCAATATTACACGACCCGAAACAACGACGGTAACATTAAACCACCATGCACAAGTTCAGTGGAGGATCAGGGCTTTTTGCCCAAGGAGTTCAAGGCGATGTTGACGAGCGAATGCGTGTTGCCTGCGACGAGCTTGTCGAGAAACACCGCCTGCAGTGCGTAGTCGATCTTGCCCTTCATGAGACAACGAAGATTTTGTACCTCACTTTGTTTGTTGACTATTTGCAGGAAACTCGCAGAGGAAGCTTGGCAGAAAGAAGAATCAACAAACTACACCGGGAATTTGAACCAGAAAGCGTACATCAACTCTGCCGACGGATCCAATATGGGCGGCAAAGAAGGTGTGCGAGCCGATGGTTTGACAGGGAACGAGAGAGCACGGCAACAGGAGGACAAAGCCGCTAATTCCGACTCTGACTCTGACGATGATGACCTGTTGCTGGAGGGAGCTGATGCAGAACTAGAAAAAATTCGAGCTGCACGCCTGAAACAAATGAAGAAGATCCAGGAACAAAAGAAATTCGGCTTTGGTGACTACCGGGAAATCATCGAGCCGGAATTCTTGAAACAGGTGACCAGTTTTAAGCACGTGGTATGTCACTTCTACCACGATGAGTTCCAATCCTGCAAAGTCATGGACAAGCATTTGAAACGCATTTGCAAGCTCTACCCTTCTGTCAAATTCATCAAGCTCAACGCAGTGAAAGCGCCATTCATGACCGCAAAACTTTCCATTCAAACACTGCCAACTTTAGTATGCTTCGATGACGGGGTCGCGAAGGATCGAATTTGCGGCTTTGCGGAGCTCGGTGGCGGAGAGGACTTCAAAACTCGGTTTTTGGAGATGAGGTTGGTTGCTGCTGGCACATTGGAGGACGAGACAGAGTTTGGGGCATACCCAGATGACGAAGAAGAGTTTGCACACTTTTCTTTGAAAAGATAAGCTTTGAATTGTGATCGCTGAGGCAGCTGCTTTGGGGCACGAAGAATCAAGGAAATGAACCAAAAATGCTTTTGGACATATGATGTGATGTAAATATTTAAAGCTATGAAGTTGTGGAATTCTTTTGGGTGCCTTCACTTGAAACTACCCTCCACCGGAGCATCGTCCAATACTGGCGTCAGGCGCACCCGTTTCTTCTCGCCACTATCAGCGGCACTGGTGCTGCTGGCAGCCGGTTCCGTCTTCCTCTTGATGTTGAGCTCAACTATCTCGTCTTCGTCAACTTGTTTTGGTGCTATTCTCTTCGGGTTGGATCCGTCGTTCGGTGCACCAGCAGTTTGGGTTTGCCCACTATCCGCTTTCGATGCACCCGGCATCGTCACCTCACCGAATATTGGTGGAAGCGAAAAAGAGTCCCGGAGTTTGACCGGCAGCTTGTCCTGTGGCGGCGAAGAACCCAACTGCAAAAGATGCATGCAGACCACAAACGGTGAAGTACTATCACTGGCACGGCGGTGACAACGCGACCAAATTACCTCATCTTGATCAAATCGCACGAAAGAAATGTATCCATCTTGGGATGACATGCACAACATTCTTCCACATGGTGACCACGCGATGTCACTGATAGGAGCGTAGTGCAAGTCTTTCAGTCGGACCAGTGGGTACCAGTGCTGAGTGTCATACACCAACACCTGTAATTGAATGATGACAGTTTTCAAGTTGTGGTCAGTCGTGGTCACAGAGCATGACAGTGGCACCAACAATGTCTTACCTCCGTCTGTGTTGCGACGGCGAACAGAATACGATAATCGGCCTGTGAAACCCTTGGCGTGTTGTGCTTGGTGGCCTTACGAGTGGCGACGACACGAGGGCAGCAGCGAACAGCAATTGAAGCATCAGCCGGACCCGGATAGTGCATCGCCTGCGCACAAACCAGCCCATAACTATATTGAGTCGCGAATGCGAGGATGAACTCAACATGATTGACATATACGCACGGGATTGGTCCACTGGCCACGGCAAAACATGTACGTAGTTGGTACAAATTTCGGTGTGAAAGCCACCTGCGTTGTGGGTATCTTAGCGCCCTATCAACAACAGAGCAACTATGTGAGGCACCTCGAGATTCGATGCATAGCAACTGGGGTCGAGTAGATAGGCAATTGTGAGCATACCTGTTGGAAATCGGAGTCACCTTCCAATGACCGAAAGCAGCCGGTCGGCGTGAACAAGTACTCGCCGTCGGGAGAAAAGCACAACCGTCGAAAGAAGTTCGGCACAGTTTCGTCCATGTACATGACGTGAGATTGTTGATCAGTCGATCGAGGCGTGGACGGAGATGCATTGCCATCGTCATTAGACGTGGTTTCTGCACCATCGTTGCCGGCCGTCGCAGCGGAGGGCGCAGATTCAGGCTTGTCGGAGTCGCTTTTGTTCGAGTCGGCGTTGTCTTTGGCAGCTGTGTCTGCGTTGGCAGCCTGCTCGTCGCCCGCATCAGGTTTTTCGCTCTGATTTATAGAGGGACTAGAATTCTTACTTGAGGAACTCGTGCTGGAGTGCGCAATGCGAGTGCGCAACGACTTCTTCACCTTAACATCGGCCCACTTTCCCTTTTGCGCGGCGCCGAATATTTCTCCACGTGGGTTTTGACCAGAAGTATAAATGCGGCAGCTGCGATCACTACTCTGAGTGGCGATGAATTGATTCAGTGGGTCCCAGGCAACGCCTTGGACGTAGCCAGAGTGATCACGGAGGCGCTGCAAACATTTGCCAGTTCGAACGTCCCAAATAATGGCAGTATTGTCAATGGAGCCTGAAATCAAAAACCGCCCGTTGGGTGACCATTGCAGGTCGTACACGTCGTCCAAGTGACCTTTGAACACTTTGTACTGCACTTCGCGCTCTGAGGTGGCCGAGGCCCAACTCCAGCTGGGCGAGGTCAGTGTGTCATTGCGCCGCCACAAAACGACACGTGCATCATCGCCGGCCGACGCAAGACATTCTCCGTTTGGTGAGAATCGAATCACATTCACAGGGCGCTCGTGACCGGCGAGAGCGAACGCGAAGGTGTAAAAGGACGTAGTTGTGTTTGTGGAACCATGCACAGTGAGATCTTCTGGGCGAGCTCTGGCGCTTTCGCCGCTCACAGATTTCCCTTTCTTCTTCTTGCTAACCTCTTGCGGATCGACGTGGTCAAACAACTCCAAGCCATTTGGCTTGAGCTTCCAAATACGAATAAAGTTGTCCGCACCGGCTGTGGCCAGCGTCAGAGAGTAATGCACATCCAACGACAAGATGGGGTCGTTTTTACCCCCGTTCTCCTCTCGCCCGTGCCACGCGACTTGTGGGGTCTTGACACGCATACTGCAGCCACTATTTGACGAAGGTAGTCCGTCAAACCGAGCGCTACGGCACGTTTGGAAAAGGCAAAAAAATGATCCACGCGGAGTTGTCCGTTCACACAATGTATTGGAGGAGCACGTGCAGTTGGACCACGCGGAACAACACAAGTCTTGGAGGTTGGAGGTCGGTGTTGCTGTCTCGAGTTACGTGATGCGACTTGCTTGTTGGTGCCTCGTCGTCGTTGGTTGTTTCGCGTCGATCGTGTCAACATTGCCAGGTACGTCTCGCCATCTTCACAGTTTGTCGTTGCTGATGGTGTTTGTGTGTATCTCGTGGCGTCGTGCGTGGTATGTCTTTTTCAAGCTCTCACCCCGCATCCACTGTCGTGTAGCCCATTGTAGAGGAGCGCCATTGCAAATCTGCGATATGTTTTGGTGTTGTGGGTAGGTTTGCGGCGTTGGGTGTTGGCAGCAAGACGGAGCGAAGAGCGAAGCGACGAAGAAAGGCAACGCAAGGCAACGCAAGGCAACGCAAGGGCAACGCAAGGCAGCGAACGCAATTTGCTTGCTGTGTGTCTCTTTGTCTGTGTGTGTGTCTGTGTGTCTGTGTGTGGGGCCGTGCGCTCCTTTTCGCGCCAACCCAGCGCTCACGCAGTCTATTCAAAACAACCAACCTACAGCCCCCTCACTGTCAGTCAGTCAGTCAGCCATCAGAGTCACTCACGATCACAGACAGCAGACAGCAGCCAACGCAGCCAGCCAGCCAACCAACGCAGGCCCCGCGAGCCAACCATATGCAATATTGCTACCTTTTCAGGACAATGAGATAATGACAACTAACGCACTTTAAGCACAACTAGTGATGGGACTGAGAGCGAGAGTGAGAGCGAGAGTGAGTGTGAGTGGGAATGTGGGTGTGGGTGGGAATGTGGGAGTAGGGGGGGTGGGTGTTCGGCAGCTGACGACGGTGGTTGGTTGGTTGGTTGGTTGTGTGAACGACGGTGATTGAGTGAGTGAGTGCGTGGTGAGTGGTGAGTGAGCTGAGTGCGGAGCTCCCTCCTTTCGTTCGAAATGCCTGCTGCGGAGTTTGCGGTTTGTTTGCGCGGGAATCACTCTCCCCGACATATCTACAATTAGGATTCTCATATTGAAACACGGTAAACTCTGCATAATTGCGTCGAAGTACTAAAACACGAAAGGTCAGTTCTTCTCCTGCAGACTGCAGACAGCATTGATGATTGGAAGGGAAGGGAAGGGAGTGAGTGTGTGTGAGTGAGCGTGACTTTGAATTCGGCGTCGTGTCACTCGTTCACTCCCACGCCCCACATTTCACTCACTTACCTGCGTCAGTGGCTGACTGCGGCAGGCAGGGAGGGAGAGAGGGAGACTCGCTTATTGTCTGTCCCGTTCTCGCGCTTGCTTGCCTGCGTGTTGAGTGGGGCTGTGAATGAAGGTGAGCGAGCGACTGTGAGTGACTGTGAGTGAGTGACTGAGAGTGAGAGTGAGAGTGAGCGCTAGTTTGGTTGTTTGTTTGTTTGTTTGTTTGTTCGCGTGTGCGTGCGTGGTTTTGTTTTGGTTTGATTGAGTCTGGTTTCCCTCCTCATTCACTCGCCCCCTCCCACGCACTCACATTCACTCAAAAAGTCAAAACAAGTGGCAGGGTCTTGAATGAATGCGTGCGTGCGTGCGTGCGTGTTGGTTTGGTGTTTGTGGACGAACATCCTTGCAGTCGGGGCGGCGTGGGGCGTGGCCCTCGACGAAGCTCCACACTTCGAACCACCCAGCGCAGAGCAGCAAAACAAAGTGGGCGGTTGTAGCGGCAATGGGAACAAGGTGCTCGTTAGCTTCTGTCTGTGGCACTGCGCATTTGCGGTCAAGTACGAGGCAACTACCTTGACTACGACCGCTCTGAGCTGTTTGACGCAACAATTGGTCATGGACGCACTCGCGGAAAGTGAAAACGCGTAAGAGGAGACCGGCGTCACACAACACTGCCGAACGACCGTCTCACTATTCAGAGTGCGGTTGCAACACTTTAACACTGAGTTCTGGAGACAGTGTCGCGGCGGTCACAAAAAGTACAAGAGTTCCTTTGTGCAGGACAAAAGTGAAGGAAATTCTGTGTGCAGGTTTTCGTGGTAGACATCGTGTCTTCACTTGCAGCAGTGGTTCAAACAGTTAAAGAGGTCTAGGCTGCCCGAGCCGCGGGCAGTCGTCACTCTGGCAATATGTTCTACAGCGATTTGGTCCTGGCCAAGAAGGGCCCGCTTGCCAATGTTTGGCTCGCTGCCCACTTGACCAGCAAGTTGTCGAAGTCTCAAATCTTCGACACCAACATCGAAGGGACTGTGCAGTCGATCGCCCAACCGGAGTTCCCTCTCGCCTTGCGTGTGTCAGGGCACCTTCTTCTCGGTGTGGTCCGCATTTACGACCGACAGTTGATGTACTTATTTGCGGATTGCAACTACGCTCGGGCATCGCTCAGTCGGGTGCGTATTCTCGGTCTCGCGACGCCTTGTCCTCGCCTTTTCTCTTGACGTGTTTTTGCTGCTGTTGTTGTTGTTGCTGCAGGAGCACACCAATCCCAATGTAGATCTTCCCGCAGAATCGACTTCTGGATCGTCGTCAATCAACTTGGCAGGAGGTTTCGGTACTTTTGACGATGAGGACGATGACATGTTGTTCGGTGCACCAAATGTCAAGCGATGGGCGACACTGGCTGTGTACCAGCGCGTAGATGGCGGCAACGATGACGATGACGATGTTGACGACGGCGACGATGAACTTATCCGCAGCCACCACACGATGATGCACAGCAACGTGCCGCAGTCCTTTACCAGTTTTGGCGGTGGCAGTGGCTTTGGACAAGACATGTCCGGTTTCGGTTCCGACGACGAAGTCGAAATTGGCCGTGCCCACCCTGAGGGGGCGCGGCAATCTCTCGGTTTGGACACTTCGCCCGTGGCCATGGACCGCACTCCCTCTAATCGGACCTTCCAGGCAGACGCAATTGCCCCGGTTGATGACTCATTCTCGTTTGGTGGAGATGGCTTTGGTGATGACATGTTCGGACCTGCGGGTGACGATGACGCTGTAGCGGAGGGCGACTGTGCTGTGGACGCGCCTCTCGAACAAGCGACGGAGCCCGATCAACAGCCCAGCGCCCCACCGACCCGCACAAAGCGGCGCCTGCGCGTGAAATTTGACGACGCCACAACTCTGCCACGCAAATCGCTCAAAATGAAGGCTTCCACAGTTCCGGTGGCGTCGAGAGTACAAGACCGTGATCTTCAGATTTGGAACAATGTGCACCCTGCGCTGCACCCTGCGCCGTTGACAGGGATCCGTCTTGACGCCGTGTTTGCAACGCCTGCGTCAATGATGCGAGCTCCAGCTGTTCTCAAACTCTTCGCTTCCTCGTTAGCAGGGACACTGCGCATCGGTGCTCCGACGCCGAGCAAGCGCGACCGAAGTTCAATCAGCGGCGGAGACGACGAGGCCATTGAAGTGGCACGGCGGCGCTCAGAAGCGTCCATGGATGGGGCTAGTGCATTCGAAGACGACTGGGGTGCAAATGACTACGACAACAATATGTCAGACTATCAGGCTCCCCTCGACGGCGACTTATCGATTGGTGAGCAGGCGGCACATTCAGACCGGCCGCACAACGCTGCGTTGGAGGATGCGTTGCGACGCCACCAAGCGGCGGCATTGGAGACAGAGCACGAGGAAGAGGACCCGGACAGCGTGGCGCAGTCGTCACAAGATTCAGCCCGCGATGACAAGCTGCATCCACGCACTTTGGTTGTGATGCGTGAAATTAATCGTCAAATTGGTGATTCTTCAGAGAAATCTGGAGCCACTGACAGTCCTGCCAAACCTACCAAGTCGCTGCGTTTCGCTGACATGGTGTCCGGTTTTGGCAAAGCCCCGGCTGCAGCTGCTTTCTTTGAAATCCTTGCGTTGAAGACTCGGGGGTACATTGACGTCGAGCAGAATATCTCTTTCAGTGATATCGCCATTGAAACCACGGGCTCTTTCGTTGACCCGGCGGCCTGATTGCAAGTTAGATGGTGCCCATGTTATGTTGTAGCCTCCTTGCCCGATGTGACAATGCCGCTTTTCCTAAGAAGGGGCGAAGTAGCACTGCGGCCCTGCCACCGTTGTTATTCAATAAGAAACAACCTCACCACCACGTGACCACCAGTCACGTGATCTCAGACGTGAATATAATAAAAGTAATAATGCCGTGCACACCACCACTAAAACTGAGTTTCATTTTCTTCAACCAACGTGTTTGAGTTAAGTGCTTTTATGTGTAAATCAACATCGCGATCGATGCGGCGGTTCTCGCGGTGCCGCACAAAATTGCCACGGCTTGGACATCGGCCCGCCCAAAACAGCAAGCACAAGCGAGAGCTAAGTCGATCCTTTCAAACAACATAAGGTTCTATATTGGCGCACTTGGGCAGCGCGCACAACTATGATTTTGTCTTTGATTCTGTGTTTGGTCGCTGTATTGGCGCCAGGATGGCATGCCCAAGTGTATTTCTCGCTGCCGTAACCTTGGCAATTTCCTTCTGTTGCTCGGGATCCAGTTCTTTCGGTTCATCAGTCTACGAAACGCGAACGCAATGGAGGTTACGGCGGAAAATTCGTGGTTAGCACCACATTCCACAGCACAACAAACCACAACTTTGCTCTCTTCAGGCTTGACGGCGTTCGATTTTGCAGTGGACGATTGCTGCGATGCGAGCTGCTCCTTTAATCGTTGAATTTCTAGTTCTTTCGCTTTGAGTTCAGCTTGCCGCCTGATTTAAAACAGCGTCAGCAGTGCGTTTGGGGGAACCGCGTCACCATGCAACATCAAGGGAATCATGGCAGCACAACTTACTTTTCTTTCTTTTGTCGTTTTTTCTTTTTGCGTTTTTGACGTCGCCGCTCTGCTGCCTGGATTTTTTTTATGGCGCTCAAGTGCAGAGTCTCCATGTAGTCAAGTACACTATCGATTGCATCGGTAACTTTGACAGCTTTAACTGTTTCGTCTAGTATACTCCACTTGTCAGAATAAGCTGGCGGAGCCCTTGCCAGCGGGCTCGATGCTTTTGGGTCATACAATCTCATTAGTTCAATCATTCGCCCATCCTCATCGCGTGGTCCCCAGAAAAACACCATGGGCAGCCACTTTTCCTCGGAAACTTTCAGCCAATCCCCGAGCTTTGCGATTGGACGTACTCCTTCTTTGAATTGTACTACCCCAGCTTCTTCATTCAAATCGCGATGATTCGGCGAGCGTCTGTATTGGTTGCCTGATAACAAGCAACAATAGTATATTGAACCGACTACGGATTGAATCTTGCCACGGCGA
>ENA-OWNT01002011-OWNT01002011.1-seawater-metagenome-genome-assembly--contig:-NODE-2011-length-22545-cov-11.660005_pt1 | contig 22545 bp, 24 predicted proteins | sample MGYA00238136_ERZ651165 | MGnify/ENA primary metagenome ERZ651165 (study PRJEB26861, sample SAMN08777766) | seawater metagenome | isolation source: coastal seawater | place: USA: Florida | collected...
AGTCTGGTAAAAATGTTGAAGAAAGTGGACAAATCGTTTGAGCCAGTACAACAAGGCCATTTCCGCCTGGTGAATAAATCTGGCTACCTGGTGGATTTTGTCACTCAAGCACCCAGGTCGCCATTGTTACCGTCGCCCTTTGAAGCGTTGATCAAAGGGGATGCCCGACCCACGGACGGGGTGAGCAAAATGGAATGGATCTTATCGTCGCCGAAACTTAATCAAGTCGTGATTGCCGCTGACGGGTTGCCTGTTGTGATGACCACGCCTGATCCACGGGCTTTTGTCTTGCACAAGTTTTTCATGAGCAACCAAGATTCTCGTGAGCCTGTGAAAAAACAACGTGATTTAAAACAAGCATTTACCGTAGCCAACGTCATACAACAACACCTACCACAGTTCAGTTTTGAGGACGAGGCGATACGGGCGATGCCCTTGGCATTGAGAAAAGCCTTTTCTGATCAACAAAAGCCGTCAGAGGACCATAGCTTTTGGTGATCATCTCAAGCCGTTGAATCAGCAATCTCAGTATGAGTTTTGGCATGCAGAACAGCACTGCCATGAATTAAAAGTCAAAAAATTGGTCGCGGCGTGAGGGAAAACAGGGGACAGACCACGATTTTCCTTTATAAAAACGTGGTCTGTCCCCTGTTTTCCAAAAATGTGGTCTGTCCCCTGTTTTCCCCTTTTTATGATCCGGATGCCCGCCTGTTGCCGAGTCCGTCGCTGATCGCTGATTATTTCTCGCTGACGCAGGCGGAAGCACAGCTGTGTGTCGATTTTATCGCCGGTCGGAGTCTCAAGGAGGCGGCTGAGTTGCGTTAGGCTGACTGGATCGACTGCAATATCAAATACGAGCCGGCAATTTTAATCGCCGATGAGCTGAAATCCTTCGGAGGGGACCACTTCCCTCTGCCGAGGCACCTGTAGCAGGTTACTCCAATCTTGTTTGTTTTGGGATGGGGCGTGAATTTGAGGTGGTAGATTTGGTTGGTGAAACTTCAGTCGCACATACGCTACTATGGGCACCATCGATGATACATGGCGGGTGATTGCGTGTGGCATCACCTTGGCTCTTTAGGTTCGCTCAATCGGTACGCCGCATTGCGGCCCGTCGCAACCGTCGGGGTGAGAAGCCCTTTATGGACGAGGTCAGCCAGGTCCCGCTTGGTCGTGATGGGTGAGACAGTCACCTTGGCGTGTTCCAACAATTTGGCATAGCGCTTGTGGCTAATATGGCCCTCAAACCCGCTGCCTTGATCCAGCACGCGATTGAGCAACAGGCGTTGACGGTCGTTAATGGGTGTCTCCCTGAACGTGTCCCAGAACTGGGTTTTGCGAATGATGTCTTTGGCAGCCATGATGGATTGCGCGGCGGCTTCTTGCTGATGATCGCCCGCCACGGCACGGCCATGCATATGGAGGCACTGGTGCGCAACTTCCGGCGCGTGGACCGCACCCAGGCATGTCGGCAGCAGGAACAACGCTCCCTGCACTACTACTGGGATGACGATTCGGCGTCCGAAACCGTGGCGCGCTACAATCGGGACAGAGGACTTGAGATGGATGCGGACACAGGGCGCAGTCTCTGGCAAGGTGAGACCATGGACTACGACATGGCTGTGGCAGGACTGCTCAGCGCTGCTGTAAGTGCATCCGAAAACTTCAGGTAGTTGGTTTCTTCGCTTTTTGTTTCCTGTGTGCGGGGCAAACGCGGCCGGGGTGAAATCCTGGGAGTGCCTGTTGCCAAGGGGTACCGGTATCCTGTCTGGCAGGAAATGCTGAAAAACGCATTCTTTTGCCGGCGACGTTATGCGCAATTGATACCTGATACGTTATAGGTTACACTTCAAGGATGATACGAAGCTTCAAGCACAAAGGATTGGCCAAATTTTTTAAGTCCGGCAGTACTGCCGGTATACAGGCTGCTCACGCCAAGAGGCTTCGGCTCATCCTCGGCCGGCTTAATGCGGCTAATGATGCCAAAGACATGGATTTGCCTGGGCTTAGGCTGCATGAGCTGTCGGGCAATCGGTCAGGGATATGGTCAGTCACGGTAAGTGGAAATTGGCGTGTGACTTTCCGATTTAATGACGGTGATGCCGAGGTGGTAAATTACGAAGACTATCATTGAGGTATTATGATGTTGATGCACAACCCTCCTCACCCTGGTGAAGTTATAAGGGAGCTTTGTCTCGAGCCTCTTGGACTTTCTGTGACTGCTGCGGCTGAGGCTCTTGGCGTTAGTCGAAAGACTTTGAGTGCCGTTCTTAATGGAAATGCTGGTATCAGCCCGGAAATGGCTATTCGGCTTTCCATCGCTTTCAATACGTCTGCCGAGAGCTGGTTGAATCAGCAATCTCAGTATGAGCTTTGGCATGCAGAACAGCACCGCCATGAATTAAAAGTCAAAAAATTGGTGGCGGCGTGAGGAAGTGCATAACCCAGTGCTGCACCGGACAAGCCGGCCCCCTGTGGCAGCATAGTTGTCGCCTCATCCGCGGCTGGGTAGTGTTGGGCGACCGACTTCGCGCTGGCGGTCCGCGTAGTCTCAGTTGATTCCGTAGGCTGGTACCTCCGCTCAATCACCATCAACCTGGTGCAACTGGCGTTGCCATCATTGGCGTTTAAAAAATAACCTGATTTACAGTGCAGAGCGGGGGCGTTGGATGCCCCAAGACAACCAATTTATTGATTGGATCAAGCAAAATCGATTAAGCGAAGCGGATCGCAAGGAAGGAAAAGGAGGTTAAAATTCTATAAAACCGTATTTTGATCACAGCAAAAGTGGTGTCTATACTGGATGTAGTGCTTTTGGAAGTCGCCAACAAAAGTCAGTGGATGGGTAATTGACATGACAATCGAACTGGGTGAAATGGAGGTTCGCGTCGGCAATCTGGAAATTGGCATGCGTGTCACTCGGCTGGATCGCCCCTGGGAGGATACTGAATTTTTGCTGCAAGGCTTTATTATCCAGGATCAGGAAGAGATCTTTGCACTGCGACGGCAGTGCGATTTCGTATTTGTTGAAACCAGGACCGGCGTGACAGCGGCCGAGCTGTCCCATCAAAAATCCGGTCGCCGAACAGTGGCCCAGGGCCTGTCTGCGCGGGGCAGCAAAGCCCAGGCTAACGCCCCCAACAAGAGCTCCCCTCGGGACAGGCGCGGCATTCCCAAAAAGCGTGTCAGCTATATCAACACGGTGGCGTTTGACCGGGAGCTGCCTAAAGCGCGTGACAGTTACCAGTCGGCGAAAGACACTGTCAAAAGCATCATGGCGGGCATCCGCATTGGTCGCACCATCGATATCAATGAGTCACGAAAGATCGTCGACAACATTGTGGACAGTATTCTGCGTAACGCCGATGCGCTGATGTGGCTTACCAAGCTGAAAGAGAAGGATGATTACACCGCCGAGCACTCGCTCAATGTCTGCATCCTGTCGATCGCCTTTGCTCGGCACCTGGGGCACAACGAGGCAGATATTCGCAAAATCGGTATGTGCGGTTTTCTGCACGATGTTGGGAAATTTAAAATTCCTACCGAGGTACTCAATAAACCTGGCCGTTTCACCGATGCTGAATACGTGATGATGAAAAAGCACACGGTGTTTGGTCGCAATTTGTTAATGTCGCTCAAAAAATCGGATCACGCAGCCATCGATGTCGCTTTTAGCCATCACGAACGCATTGATGGCAGCGGCTACCCGCGGGGCGTGACGGGTGAGAATATTCCCTATTACGCGAAGATCATCGCATTGACGGACACCTATGATGCCATCACCAGCAGCCGTTGCTACGATCAGGGGCGACCGTCGATGGAAGCCTTGGACATTATCTACAAATGCCGCGGCAAGCAGTTCGATGAAGAGCTCGCCGTTGAGTTTATCCGATGTATCGGCATCTACCCGCCGGGTTCGATCGTACTGCTGAATACCGGTGAAGTGGGTATTGTTCTCAGTAGCAACCCGGCCAATAAGTTGCGGCCTAAGATTCTGCTGGTCCTGAATGCAAAGAAGGAGTTGCAACAGGAGCGAATCCTGGATTTGCAGCCCAGTTTGACCTGCGAGGAGTCAGGCAGTCTGCACATTTCCTGTGAGTTGCCGAATGGCAAATATGGGGTCGATATCCGGGAATACACTAAGCGCGGCCTTGTGTTGGGCAAGCAAAGCGTCGCTGAGGTGCAGCAGTGAGCGAGCAGATAAACAGCGGGACAAATCGACGCCATTTAACGCGTTATCTTTGTGGCGAGAACTTCAGCGACAGTACTGTCAAGACTGCCGCCGGTTGCCGTACCGTAACATCGGTTAATTTTAATCACTGCGGCATCGCACTGTTCTCACAACAGCCTCTACCCGATGTCAGTCATTTCTACATCAGTTTTTGTTTATCTACGGACGAGGCTGACATACGCGTCGACGAGTTGTTCTGTGAGCTGCGGTATAGCCGCGATAGCGATATTGGTTTTCAGTACGGTGTGCGGTTTCTGCCCCCTGCGGACGAGGAAAGCGAACTCCTTTCGCGGCTATTGCGGATAGAGGCGTATTTGGCACAACACGTCGACGAAGAAGACCGTTACGGGCTTTTTTAAAAACCGGGGACAAAAACCGGTTTTTAGGGCCACGTCCTCCACAGCATCATCAGCTCCTCCTGGGTTAAGGCGGTGCGACGCTGGCTCAGGAATGCGTTTCTTGGCGGTCTACTGTTTTCCGGCAGAGGCGCTGCATCCCCTTCGCTGGTGTTGATCGCCGCTTGGGCCTTGGCAATATATTCTTTGGCATGAATCAACGAACTGATGAGATCGAGTAATGTTTGATCCGGTTCGGGGTCAGTCGATGAAATCTGCCGCTCTTCGATTGTCAGCGCCATGGTCAAGGCGCATTCAATATCAGAAACACTTTTACAAAGATTTGAATGAATTCCTTCCATCATTATCCCTCCTAAAGCAACGACGGGCGTGTGTATGCCGATAACTGCTCAATGACGTTTGCATGTTGATAAGTACGCGTGTATGTGGTGTGCGCTATCCCGCACCTCTCTAGGCAGGTGCTTTTCGAGATGGCTGATATAGGGCAGGATGGTGTTAATGAACTTTCGACTGTATTCCAGGCTGCAATATTGGTTGCAACTCGGGGGTGTTTGCGTGGTTCTTTGAGGAAAATGTAGTCAAGTCTGGTCTCGGTTAACGCTTTGTCTGGCTTATTTGACGATCTTTGTTGTAGTTTAGACTCCATTGTACAACTCCTTTTGGCGTCTTTATTATTTCCACTGATAAAGATTAGGTCATGTTTTTCGAGTACGCCAGAAAAAAGTGATTTTCATCACAGAAAGTTGCCTATAAAAGTGATAGGTGCCGTGTAGGCGTGGTCGCTATATGGCTAATGGTGTTTAAAACACAACGTTTTTATAACTGTCTTTGCTAACTTAAAAAACTGGGGACAGACCAGAGTGGCACTTACTTAAGCCCAATTTCCCTGTGGGTCGGACTTAAGTCCGACAGCGATGGTGGAATGAGCACCGTTTGTCGGATTGATACCCAAAGCACTCCCTTCGCTCGCGGGGCAGGTGCGTTATCAGTTTACGATTTCGGCTACTTGCTCGAAGTCGTGGCTGAAATTTTTTGTTTAAAAGAATAGAGCAGGAGAGATTCCGAAGCGTTTGCTTAAATTGGCAATATGATCTCGGGTTAGGGATCTCTCTCCCTTTTTGATAAGCGAAATCAATGCCTCTCCGCCTATTTCTTCCTTAAGATCTGAGGCCACCAGCTTGTGCTGGTCCATTAATAGACGCAGCATGGAGGCGCCGGGATTCAGACCATCATCGATGTCTGTTAACTAATTTGTCATACTCCGCGTGTGTCAGAACGTGCTTGACGTAGACAAGTCTGGCAGTGAAAACAATAGCTTCCGAAAGCTTGCCTCCGGCAAGCGCTTCATAGGTTAAAGCGGCATCTGGTTCGCTGGCGATAAACTCGTGACCATTGATTTCCAGAAAGATAACGCCAACGGTAAAGGCGGTTCTCTTGTTGCCATCGATAAAGGGGGGGGGGGTGGCAATTCCAAAACTGTCGCTGGCGGCTAAACTGTTAGTTAATGTCTAAAAGGTATTTCATTATGTCCCTTGCTCTCAACGCTGAAACCACCTCTGCATTATCTGCCACCATCAACGACCTGGTAGATACCACACGCGGCATTCTCGCTGCCGATGAAAGCGCGCCCACCATTGCCAAACGCTTTGCCGGTATCGGGGTGGAATCCACTGAGGAAAGCCGTCGCCACTACCGCCACCTGCTGTTGTCTACGGAAGGCCTGGGTCAGTATATCAGCGGAGTGATTCTGTTTGAGGAAACCCTGGGGCAGGCGGATGACGCCGGGGTGCCTTTGGCGGAGTTGGCCTGGGCGCAGAAGATTGTGCCCGGTATTAAGGTGGATAAAGGCAAGGGGGATTTGCCGGGGGCGCCTGGTGATATGATCACTTACGGCCTGGATGGGTTAGCGGGGCGCCTGGAGGGTTATAAAAAACAGGGGGCGCGGTTCGCCAAGTGGCGGGAGGTGTACCCCATTACCGATCACAATCCCACCTCCCTGGGGCTGACCGCCAATGCCGAAATGCTGGCCCGTTATGCGGCGGTGTGCCAAAGCCAGGGGGTGGTGCCGATTGTGGAGCCGGAGGTGTTGATGGATGGCAGCCACGGGATTGAGCGGGCGGCCGAGGTGATTGAGCAGGTGCTGCACAGTGTGTTTCATGGGTTGCATCAGCATGGGGTGGTGCTGGAGTGTATGTTGTTAAAACCCAGTATGGTGACGCCGGGTAGCGAAGCGCCCAGGGCTACACCGGAGGAGGTGGCCGAGGCTACGTTAACAGTGTTACGTCGCACCGTGCCTGCGGCGGTGCCGAGTATTAATTTTCTCTCCGGCGGGCAGGGGCCGGAGGAGGCGACGGCGAATCTCAATGCGCTGAATCAGGCATCGGCGCCTTGGCGGTTGAGTATTTCCTACGGGCGGGCGTTGCAGCAACCGGCGTTACAGGCCTGGGGGGGTGAGGCGGGTAATGTGCCGGCGGCGCAAGCGGCGTTGTTAAAACGGGCGCGGTTAAACAGTTTGGCGCGGCAGGGGCAGTACCACCGACCGCAGTCCCGCCGGCGGCGGGGACGGCGGCTGCCGCGTCATATTTGGTGCGGCTCTTCCAGTAGCGGCCGGCCGGCACGATCGCGAGGGCGCAGATCCCCAACAGGGAGCCGGCGACGACGGCGAGGACGGGGAATACCGTCACGTCCACCTGGACGCTGCTGCCGCTGATTCCGGTGGCTGCCGCGATCGATCCCTGTGCTGCGGACAGCGGGTCCGCCAGCACGACGGCCGCCGCGCCGACGATCCCGGCCGCTGCCAGGAGGATGATCGCCGTGATGACCCACCGGGCCACGCGGCCGGCGATGGAGGCCGCGAGGCCGCCGGCGAGGGCAACAAGGGCCAGGGCCGTCACCGTGGTGGCTGCCTTGCTGCCCTGGACCTGCAGTCCGTTCTGGCTGGCCACGGCCGCGCCCAGCTGCGCGGGATCAAGGTGCACCGTGAGCCAGGTCTGGGTGGTGGTCCCGAACACGGCCAGCGCCAGGGCGGCGATCACCAGGACCAGGGTGGACTTGCGGGCCCAGCCGGGGACGGCGGGCCGCGTGGCGGTCTTGACGGTGGCTTTGGGTTCCCCCATCAGGAGTCCGCCTTGGCGTCGGAGACCGAACCGGCTTCCGTCACCGAACCGGCGTCGGGTGCTGAGTCGGTGACTGCGTCACCATTGATGTTGTGCAGCGATCTGGCGGTGTGCACGGCGCGCAGCGGGGCGGCCGCCTTGTTGACCGTTTCCTGGGCCTCGGTGGGATTGACCGAATCGGCCACGATCCCGCCGCCGGCCTGGACGTAGGCGCGCCCCTCCCGGAGCAGGGCCGAGCGGATCGCGATCGCCATGTCCATGTCCCCGGCGAAGTCCAGATACCCCACCACACCGCCGTAGATGCCGCGCCGGTGCGGTTCCAGCTCGTCCAGGAGGCGCAGGGCGCGCGGCTTCGGGGCACCGGAGAGCGTGCCGGCCGGGAATGTGGCCTTGAGGACGTCGTAGGCTTTGGCCTCCGGAGCCAGCTGCCCGACCACCGTGGACACGAGGTGCATGATGTGGCTGAAGCGTTCCACTTCCATGAACTGGGTGACGTCCACAGTTCCGGCGACGCAGACTTTGGAGAGGTCGTTGCGGGACAGGTCGACCAGCATCAGGTGCTCGGCGCGTTCCTTCTCGTCCGCCAGCAGTTCCTCGGCCAGTGCCTTGTCCGCCTCGACCGTCTTGCCGCGCGGCCTGGACCCTGCGATGGGGTGGGTGATGACCTCCTCGCCGGTCACGGTGACGAGGGCCTCCGGCGAGGAGCCGACAATCGTGTACTCACGGCCCGCGGCGTCCTCGAAGCTGAAGAGGTACATGTACGGGCTGGGGTTGGTGTTCCGCAGGACCCGGTAGACGTCGAGGGGATCGGCGCCGCACTCCATTTCGAAGCGGCGCGAGATCACCACCTGGAAGACCTCGCCGTCCACGATCGCTTCCTTGCCGCGGTCAAGGGCGGCCAGGTACGCGGACTCGTCCCAGCGTTCCTGCACGCTGGACGCGAAATCCAGGGCGGCGGTTTCCAGTACGGAGACAGGCTGCTCTACGGGGCGGCTGATCTTTTCGAGCAGGGCTTTGACGCGGGCGACGGCGTCATGCCAGGCGTCGTCGACGCGTTCGGTGCTGTTGTCGAAGTTGATGGCGTTGGCGATCAGCAGGACGGTGCCGTCCATGTTGTCGTGGACCGCCATGTCCGTGACGAGGTTGAGGGCCATTTCCGGCAGTTCGAGGTCATCCTCCGGCGGGCTGGTCAGCTTCTCCCAGTGCCGGACGGTTTCCCAGCCCAGGAACCCGACCAGGCCGGACGTGAACGGCGGGAGGCCGTCGAAGCGGTCCGTGCGGAGCGCGGCGACGGTGTCACGGATGGCATCGACGGGGTTGCCGTCCAGCGGCACACCGACCGGGGGTTCGCCCAGCCAGTAGGCATTGCCGTCCTTGGTGGTCAGGGTGGCCCGGGAGCTGGAGCCGATGAAGGAGTAGCGGGACCAGGCTCCCCCGACAGCTGCCGATTCCATCAGGAAGGTTCCGGGCTGGCCGTGGGCGAGCTTGCGGTAGAGCCCGATCGGGGTTTCGGCGTCAGCCAGCACCTTGAGCCGGACAGGGATGACGCGGCTGTGGCCTGCGAGTTCGCGGAACTCTTCGAGGCCGGGGCTGATGATTCCAAGGTCCTGCATGGCTGTGCTTTCCGCCTGTTCTTTTAGGGGGACCCGTCAGCGGATCCGGTCATGGGATCCTGCCTGCGGTCCGGTTCGTGAAGCTGTGGGGTGCCGGGGTGCCCTGCCGGGTTCCGTTGCCCGTGTCCTTTTTGCGAGGGGCGCTTAGCCCCCGTGGCCGACGACGGCGTCGAGTTCGCGGCCGTCGAAGCAGGTCCGGGTCCCGGTGTGGCAGGCGGCGCCTACCTGGTCGACCCGGACCAGCAGGGCGTCGCCGTCGCAGTCCATCGCGAGTGACTTGACCCACTGCACATGCCCGGACGTGTCGCCCTTGCGCCAATATTCCTGGCGGGACCGTGAATAAAACGTCACGCGTCCGCTCGTCATGGTGCGGTGCAGTGCCTCGTCATCCATCCAGCCCAGCATCAGGACCTCGTGGGTGTCGAACTGCTGGACGATCGCGGCCACCAGGCCGGCGCTGTCCCGCTTGAGCGCGTCCGCCAGCCCGGCAGGAAGGGGCGAGGCGGGCACGCCTCCGGCTGGCACGGCGGCGCCGGGCGCGGGGTGGCCGGGCACGGCGGCGGCGGAGGTGGGGGCGGGTGCAGGCTGCTCAGACATCAGATCAAGTCTAGTGCCTCCCGGCAGGGGCCGGCCTGCGGGTCCATCAGAGCGCTTAACACTGGCGCCCCATTCGGCGCGGCCCTTTCGCTCCGCCGCCGGATGTCGCGGCCAGGCATGACTGCGGCGGCGATTCCTGTGCCCACGCGCGGCCGTCTCGTGCTAGTTTCACAAGTGATGCATTTCGTCGAACCGTCCCGAGAAGTCCTGGCCGAAACCCTGCTGGCGGCCGGCCCTGATGCCGCCACGCTCTGCACGGGTTGGCTCACCCGCGATCTTGCCGCGCACCTGTACCTTCGCGAGCGAAAAGTCGCCGTCGGACTGGGCCTGCTGTTCAAACGCCTCTCCAAGGCTTCGGACCAGGCGACGGCCGAACTGGCCGCCACCCTGAAGACCGCCGAGGACTACGCCAAGCTGGTCAACGCCTTCCGGGCCGGTCCCCCGGCGTTGTCCCCGTTGCGGATCAAGGCCCTGGACGAGAGCTCCAACCTGATCGAGTATTTCGTGCACACGGAAGACGTCCGCCGCGCCGTGGACCGCTGGGCCCCCCGGGCCCTGGACCAGGCCTACTCCGACGCCCTGTGGGACGAGCTCGTGAAGCGGGCGGCCATCCTGTACCGCGGCGTGGATCTGGGCATTGTGCTGGTGAGCCCGTCCGGACCGCGGCATGTGGCCAAGCGCGCCCCCGTTTCGGTGGCCATCGTCGGCGAACCCGGCGAACTCCTCATGCACGCCCACGGCCGCACACGCCACGCCCTCGTGACCTTCGAAGGCCAGCCGGACGCCGTCGCGCTCCTGCAGTCCGCCGAAGTCGGCCTCTAACTCCCAGAACAAAGCAACGCGGGGTCACTTACCGCCCATAATCCCCTTCGGGACGGGCGCTAAATGACCCCGCGTTGGTTTAAGCGGTGGGGACTAGCGGACTTCGAAGCCTGCCTGCCGGATCGCGGCCTTGACCTGGGCGATCATGTCGAGGGGGCCGAAGTGGAAGACCGAAGCCGCGAGGACGGCGTCGGCGCCTGCTGCCACGGCCGGCGGGAAGTGCTCGGGTTTGCCGGCGCCGCCGGAGGCGATGAGCGGGACCTTGACGGCGGCCCGGGCCAGGCGGATCAGTTCGACGTCGAAGCCGTCCTTGGTGCCATCGGCGTCGATCGAGTTGAGCAGGATTTCCCCCACCCCGCGGTCCGCCGCCTCCTTGGCCCACGCGATGGCGTCGATCCCGGTCCCCTGGCGTCCGCCGTGGGTGGTGACTTCGAAGCCGGACGCGGTGGGCTGCGAGCCCGGGCGGGTGCGCCGGGCGTCCAGGGAGAGGACCAGGACCTGGGAACCGAAGTGCCGGGTGATCTCGTCGATCACGTCCGGCCGGGCCACGGCGGCGGTGTTGATGGCAGCCTTGTCCGCGCCGCAGCGCAGGAGCTTGTCCACCTCGGCCACGCCGCGGACGCCGCCGCCGACTGTCAGCGGGATGAAGACTTCCTCGGCGGTGCGGCGGACGACGTCGAACGTGGTCTCGCGGTTGCCGGAGGACGCCGTGACGTCCAGGAAGGTCAGCTCGTCGGCGCCGCTGTTGTCGTAGCGGTGCGCCAGTTCCACCGGGTCCCCGGCGTCGCGAAGCCCTTCGAAGTTGATGCCCTTGACCACGCGGCCGGCATCGACGTCCAGGCACGGGATAACGCGCACGGCAACAGTCATGACTTCTCCTGATTTTTGCTGGAAGTACTTACTGGAGGAACTCGGTGGGCGCTCAGATGCGGCAGGCGTGGATGCTGCTGACCAGGATGGCCCGGGCACCGAGGTCGTAGAGCTCGTCCATGATCCGGTTGGTTTCCCGCTTGGGCACCATGGAGCGGACGGCCACCCAGTCCGAATCGCGCAGCGGCGAGACGGTGGGCGACTCCAGGCCCGGGGTGAGTCCGGCGGCCTGCTCCACGAGTTCCTTGCGGATGTCGTAGTCCATCATCACGTACTGCCGGGCCACCAGGACGCCCTGGAGCCGGCGGATCAGCACTTCCGTGGCCGGGTTCTGCTCGCCCTTGCGGCCGATCAGCACCGATTCGGAATTCAGGATCGGCTCGCCGAAGATTTCCATGCCGGCGGCTTTGAGCGTGGTGCCGGTCTCGACGACGTCGGCAATCGCGTCCGCGACGCCGAGGCGCACGGAAGATTCCACGGCGCCGTCGAGGCGGACCACCTTGGCTTTGATGCCCCGCTCGGCCAGGTAGCCGCGCAGCAGCCCGTCGTAGCTCGTGGCGAGGCGCTTGCCCTCAAGCTGGTCGATGGTGGTGAAGTCGCCCACCGGGCCGGCGAAGCGGAAGGTGGAGGCGGCGAAGCCCAGCGGCAGCAGCTCCTCGGCCTCGACCTCGGCGTCGAGCAGGAGGTCGCGGCCGGTGATGCCGACGTCGAGCGTTCCCTGGCCGACATACACGGCAATGTCGCGCGGGCGCAGGAAGAAGAACTCAATGTCGTTGTCCGGGTCCACCATGACAAGCTCGCGGGTGTCGCGGCGCTGGCGGTAGCCGGCCTCGGCAAGCATGGCCGAGGCGGCTTCGGACAGGGATCCCTTGTTCGGGACGGCAACTCTAAGCATGGGAAAAAGTCTCTCTTGGGTTTGGAAGGATCTGTTGGGGCACATCGGCCACGCAGTGCACGGGATCCGCCGGATGGGTCCTGGCGGTTCCGGTGCGGGCGCGGCTAGAGATGCTTGTAGACGTCTTCCAGGGTGAGTCCTTTGGCGAGCATGAGAACCTGCAGGTGGTAGAGCAGCTGCGAAATTTCCTCAGCGGCGGCTTCATCGGATTCATACTCGGCAGCCATCCAGACCTCGGCTGCTTCCTCCACGACCTTCTTGCCGATGCCATGGACTCCGGAATCCAGTTCGGCGACGGTGCGGGAGCCTTCCGGGCGGACGGCTGCCTTTTCACTCAGTTCTGCGAACAGCGACTCGAAATTCTTCACGACCCAAGCCTACTTGCTCCCGGCGCGGGAACCCCTGCCGGGCCGCTGCATGACGGACGAGATGTGAGGCACTACACAAAAACACAGCCGGCGCGGGCGGCCGGGTGCCGCCCGCGCCGACCGGTGCCGGGACTGAGACGCTGGGACTGAAGCGGTGGGGCTCAGCCGAACTGCTTGAGAGTCACCGCCGTGGCGAGGGCAGCCGTGACCGCCTCGTGTCCCTTGTCCTCGGTGGAACCCGGCAGGCCGGCCCGGTCGATCCCCTGCTGTTCGGTATCGCAGGTCAGCACGCCGAAGCCGACGGGAACGCCGGTGCGGACGCTGACCTCGGTCAGGCCCAGGGTGGCCGCCTCGCAGACATATTCGAAGTGCGGCGTGCCGCCCCGGATGACGACGCCGAGCGCCACGACGGCGTCGAAGTGCGGTGCCAGCCGGGCCGCCGCAACGGGAAGCTCAAAGGTGCCCGGCACCCGCAGGACCGTCGGCTCGCTGATGCCGGCGTCCTTGGCGGCGCGCAGGGCACCGTCGAGGAGTCCGTCCATGATCTGCGTGTGCCAGCTCGCGGCCACGATGGCCAGCTTGAGCTGGGAGGTTTCCTCCGGTTTAAAGGTGCTGAGGTCGATCTGGGGGGCGCCGTGGCCGCTCATGGGTTATTCCTTGCTGTTGGGTCTGCTGTTGGGTGAAGCGGGGGACGGCCCTGCCGGGCCGCCCGGTCAGTCTTGGTCGCGCTCGAATCCCGGCACGCCTGCGGCCGGCGCGGGTTCCACGTCCAGGACCAGACGGTGGTCCATCCGTTCCTTCTTCGTCTGCAGGTAGCGGATGTTCTGTTCCCGGGAGGGCACCTCGGTGGGGACCATCTCCACTACCTTGACGCCTGCCTGGGCGAGCCTGTCCTGCTTGTCCGGGTTGTTGCTCAGAAGGCGGATCTCGTGCAGCCCCATGTCCGCGAGGATCTGGGCCGCGGCCTTGTAGCAGCGCGCGTCAACGGGCAGCCCGAGCTGCTCGTTGGCCTCCACAGTGTCGAACCCGGCCTCCTGCAGCGCGTAGGCCTTCATCTTGTTCGCCAGGCCGATGCCCCGGCCCTCCTGGCCGCGCAGGTACAGCAGTGTGCCGCCGAATTCGTTGATCATCTCGAGGGCATAGGCCAGCTGCTCACCGCAGTCGCAGCGGTAGGAGCCGAACACGTCTCCGGTGAGGCACTCCGAATGCAGGCGCACCAGTGGTGCCGTCCCGTCGACCGGCGGCAGCGGGGAGCTGACCGCCAGGTGTTCGGCGCCGGTGGCCAGATCGGTCCAGGCCTGCGCCACGAAGTCGCCAAACGCGGTGGGCAACTGGACGATAGGACCTGCGCTGACCGGATGCGGCTGCCGCGCCATGGGCATCTCTTCTCGGGTCTTTGACGTCGTCACTATTTCTCCTCCATCAGACGGGATCCGCTGCGCGGCTGCCATGCTGCCCGGCGTCGAGGTAGGCCACCAGATCCGCAATCGAGATCAGGGGGCAGCCATGCTCAAGGGCGAAGCCGCGCAGTCCGTCCAGCCGCATCATTTCTCCGTTGTCATACACCAGCTCTGCAATCACTCCCACGGGTTCCAGGCCGGCCAGCCGGCACAGGTCCACGGCCGCCTCGGTGTGGCCGGGACGTTCCCGCACTCCCCCCTTAACGGCGCGGAGCGGAAAAACATGCCCGGGACGGGTCAGTGAATTCGGCTGGCTTTGCGGGTCGGCCAGGATCCGGGCCGTCAGGGCGCGGTCTGTGGCAGAAATTCCGGTGCTGACGCCGACGGCGGCATCGCAGGACACCGTGTACGCGGTGCCCTTGGCGTCCTCGTTGACGGCCACCATCGGCGGCAGCGCCAGGGCGTCGGCCCGGTCACCGTCGAGCGGTACGCAGATCACGCCGGAACTGTAGCGCACCGTCCAGCCCATCAGCGCCGGAGTCGCGTGCTCGGCGGCGAAGATGATGTCGCCTTCGTTCTCGCGGTCCTCGTTGTCCACCACCAGGACGGGGCGTCCGGCCGCAATGGCGCTGATGGCGTCCTCGATCGGATCGAGGCCTGTGCGGCCGGAGCCTGAAGCGGCGGCGTGGATTTCCTCGGCCACGTCATGGCCGGGCTGATCCTTGACACGGCTCATTTCGCGGCCCCGTCCGTGAGTGCGGTTTCTGCGCCGGGCGCTGCGGACGCCCTGTGCGCTGCCGACGATCCGCCGGCAAAGGACAGCAGCCGCTCCGTGTACTTCGCCAGCACATCGACCTCGAGGTTGATGCGGCCGCCCAGGGGCTTGCTGCCCAGGCCGGTCTCGGCCAGTGTGGTGGGGATCAGCCCGACTTCAAACCAGGGCGCCGGATCGTTGGCCGGGCTCACGGCCGTGACGGTGAGGGAGACGCCGTCGACGGCGATGGACCCCTTCTCAGCGATGTACCGGGCCAGCCCGGCCGGAACGCCAAAACGGAGCCGGTCCCAGTTGCCAAGGCCCTCGCGCTCCAAAAGCTGTCCGACGCCGTCGACATGGCCCTGGACAACGTGACCGTCCAGCCGGCCGCCGGCGGGCACGCAGCGTTCCAGGTTCACGGGATCGCCCGCGGCGAGTTCTCCGATGGTGCTGCGCACCAGAGTCTCGCCCATGACGTCGACGCTGAAGTCCTTGCCATCGATCTGGGTGGCCGTGAGACAGACGCCGTTGACCGCGATGGAACCGCCCAGGGCGAGGCCGTCCGTGGTGCCGGGCGCGTGGAGCCGAACGGTGGCACTGATGTCGCCGTTGCGCTCAACGGACAGCACCTTTCCCTGCTCGGCGATAATTCCGGTAAACATCAGTTGCCTCCTGCGGCGGTGTCCGCGCCATTGCGGTGCGGGGTTGGATCGGATGAAGTTAAGGGCGCGGCCGGGCTGGCGGCCGGGTTGGCCGGGCGGGCGGCCGGGCGGAGGTGCAGCCGGAGGTCGCGGCCCAGGGTCTGGACGGCGCCTCCGGACGCCGGGTCCCATTCCCATTGCTGGGCATCGGCCAGGGTGGTGATGCCCAGGTCCTCCAGGGCGGCAGTGCCGGAGCCCAGCAGTGTCGGTGCCAGGTAGACGATGAGTTCATCGACCAGGCCGGCCGCGAGGAATGCGCTCAGGATCCGGGAGCCGCCCTCGACCATGAGGTGCCGGACGCCGTTCTCGAACAGCTGGTCCAGGGCCTCATGCGGGTCGCGGGTAGCCAGGTGCAGGACGTTGCCGTCCACACCGTGGATGGCAGCGTCCTCGGGAATCCCCCGGTATCCCATGACGGCGCGCAGCGGCTGTTTGCCGGCCGTTTCGCCGTCAGAATTCCGGGCGGTGAGCCGGGGGTTGTCGATGAGCACCGTCTGCGTGCCCACCAGGATCGCGTCGATCCGGCCCCGCAGCGCGTGGTTGTCGGCGAGGGACTCCGGGCTGGAGATCCACTGGCTGGTACCGTCGCTGGCGGCGATGCGGCTGTCAAGGGTCTGCGCGATATGCAGGGTGACGAAGGGCCGGTTGGCGTCGACGGCGTCGAACCAGCGCCGGTTCAGATCCAGCGCTGCCTCGGCGGCCAGCCCGGACCGGACGCGGACGCCTGCGGTGCGGAGCGTCGCGGCTCCGCCGGCGGCCGGATCGTGGGGGTCGTCGATGGCGTAGATGACGTCGGTGATGCCGGCTTCGATGATCGCCCGGGCGCAGGGGCCGGTGCGGCCGCAGTGGTTGCAGGGTTCCAGGGTCACCACCATCGCGGTGCCGCGGAGGTCCAGTCCCGACGCCTTAGCCTGGGCGATGGCGTCGGCTTCGGCGTGGGCGGTCCCTGCTCCGCGGTGGTACCCGGTCACGAGGGGCGTGCCGTCGGTTCCGATGACCACGGCGCCCACGAGCGGGTTGGCGCCCCGCGGCCCCTGCGCCGCGGCAGCGAGGGCCGCCTGCATTGCGGCAGTCTCGGCAGCGCTGAAGGAGGCTCCGGCGTCGGACGCGCCAATGCCGGCCGTGGCGGCGAGGTGCGCGCCGCTCATGCCCTGACCGCCAGATCTGCGCGGGACGCGTCAGAGGCTGCCGGGCCGGAGACCGCCGGGTCCGGGGCCGCAGCCGTGGCCGTGCGCAGCACCTTCGATGCGCGCCACCAGACGAAGAACCCGGTCAGGGTGAAGAAACCGTAGAACAGGTACATGAAGGCGCTGGCGAAGTATCCCGCGCTGAAGAGCAGCGGAACCCCGACGATGTCGACGGCAACCCAGATGAGCCAGAATTCCGTCCAGCCGCGCGCCATCCCGTAGGTGGCCAGGAGGGAGCCCATGAACGTCCAGGCGTCGGCCCAGACGGGCGGGTAGGAGCCGAGCGAATCGAAGACGGGGGTGAGCGCAATGGTGCCGGCCACCAGAGAGGCGGCCAGGAGCAGTCGGGTCTTGTTGCTGGCCCAGCGGGGCGCGATGGCTCCCCCGGCGTTGCGCTCATGTGCCCCCTGCCGCCAGCGGTACCAGCCGTAGAAGGCGACGCCGATGAACATGACCTGGCGTCCGGCCTGGCCCCAAAGGGTGGCCGGGGTGGCCGAACCGAAGACGTTGCCGAGGAAGACGGTCAGCAGAAGCAGGTTGCCGGCGATGCCGACGGGCCAGGCCCAGACCCGTCGGCGCATGCCGCCCAGGGCGCCGACCAGCCCAAAGATGTTGCCAAGCACTTCGCGAAGAATCAGGACAGAACCCGCTACCGGGATCTGTGCTTCGAAGAGCCATCGCAGAAAGTTCATGTGTGTGTCGTTCCTTCCCTCAAGAACCGCGATGGCTCCGGGGGTATACGACAGCACAATTATGCGGTGCCTGCCGGGCACCGCAGTAACAGCTGTACGTGCTTCTCTCATCCAGACTTTAACTGTCGGTACCGGAATTTCACCGATTCAACCGTTTGCCGGCATCCCTTCCGAAGAAGAGCGCTGGCGCGCGGGTCGCGGACTATCACCGCCGGTTCGGACTTACACCGACCCCGGAGCACGTATGTGTGTTGTTATTCTGACACAACCCGGGCCGGTCTCCGGCTATTCCCGGTTGCGCATATTACGGCCCGAGTAATCTTTGCGGCAGCTCCCCGCCGGGTCCGCGCGCCGTGGGCGGCGGCCTCGGCGGCGGTCTCGGCGGCGGTCTCGGGGCACGCTGTCAGCGGCGTTCTCAGCGGCAGCCTCAGCGGCGGCCGGCTGTCCGGAGCCGCTCGATTGCCTCCGCGGGGTCCGCTGCGCCGTACACAGCCGATCCCGCCACGAAGACGTCGGCTCCGGCCTCGGCGGCCCGGAAGATGGTGTCCTGGGTGATGCCGCCGTCGACCTGGAGGGCAACCTTGAGGCCCGAACCGTCGATCGCGGCCCGGGCACGCCGGATCTTTGGAAGCGTCAGGTCCAGGAACTCCTGGCCGCCGAAGCCCGGCTCCACGGTCATGATCAGCAGCATGTCCAGTTCGCCGAGCATGTCCAGGAAGGGTTCGACGCCGGTCCCCGGCCGGAGTGCGAGCCCGGCCTTGGCCCCGCGTGCCCGCAGCTCCCGGGCCAGCTTGATGGGAGCGATCGAGGCCTCGGCGTGGAACGTCACGGACGCCACCCCGGCGTCGGCGTATGCGGGGGCCCAGCGGTCGGCGTGTTCGATCATCAGGTGTGCATCCAACGGAATGGGGCTGATTTCCTGCAGACGCTGCACCACCGGCAGGCCCAGCGACAGGTTGGGCACGAAGTGGTTGTCCATGACATCGACATGTACGGCATCCGCGTTGCTGATCCGGCTCAGCTCCGCCTCAAGGTTGGCGAAGTCGGCGGAAAGGATGCTCGGGTTGATGCAGCACTTGGTCATGCGGGATTCCTTCTCGTTCTGCTGAGGTGTCGTTCTGCTGAAAGTCGTTGGGCCAAATTGTCCGTCCGCAGGACGTGTCCTGCTGATGTGGTCTGCTGACACGTCCTGCGGAGGGGGCTAGTGGCTAGTATCGCCCGGTGTTCAGGCTTTCTTGCGGATGAGGGCCAGGAACATCGCGTCCGTGTGGTGCACGTGCGGCCACAGCTGGGCGGTGAGCTCATGCCCGGCCCCGAGGTGGCCGGTGAGGCTGACGCTGTCCAGCACGGCGCCGGCGTCGAGGAGTTCCAGGTCCTCCCGCTTGCGCAAGGCGTCACTCACGACGGCGGTGGTCTCCGCCGGGTGCGGCGAACACGTCACGTAGGCCACCACCCCGCCGGGCTTGACGGCGTCGAGCGCGGAGTTGAGCAGCTGGCGCTGCAGCGGTCCCAGGTCCACCAGGTCCTTGGGCGTGCGCCGCCAGCGCGATTCGGGGCGGCGGCGCAAGGCGCCCAACCCGGTGCAGGGGACGTCGACGAGGACCCGGTCGAAGGACTCCGGCTGCTCGGCGCCGAGGTCGCGGCCGTCGCCGGTCCTGACCTCCCAGGCGTCCCGCGGGACGGCGGACAGGGCTTGGCGGACCAGCTTGGCACGGTGCGGCGCGAATTCGTTGGCCAGCAGGTGGGCGCCCTGCTGCCTGGCGAGAGCACCGAGCAGGGCGGCCTTGCCGCCGGGGCCGGCACACAGATCCAGCCAGCGCTCCCCCGCGTTCCCGGCGCCCGCGCCCGGTTCCCCGCCGTCGACGTCGTGATCCCCGGCGGGGTTCCCTGCGAGCGTCCCGCCGGGCGCCCCGCCGTGCGTCCGGGCGGGCGAACCGCCGAGTTCTACGGCGGCCATGGCACGGGCCACAAGCTGTGATCCGACGTCCTGGACACGGGTGCTTCCGTCACGGACCGAGGCGAGCCGGCCGAGGTCCCCGCCGCTGGAGAGCGCGGAACCCTCGACGAGTTCCCCCGGCGTGGCTCCGCCGTCGAGGGCCTCGTCCAGGCTGCCGATGCCGGGCAGGGCCACGAGGTTCACCACGGGCGCGGCGTTGTCCGCTTCCAGGAGCTCGTCGATTTCGGCAACCGGGCGCCCGTGGGCCACCAGCGACTGGCGCAGGGCCCGGACGATCCATTCCGGGTGGGCGTAGCGGATGGACGCGATGGTCGTGGCATCGGTCTCGGTGCTGAGCAGAAGTTCCAGCCACTCCTCCAGGGTGTGCACAGAGACCTTGCGCAGCACGGCATTGATCAGTGCAGAGGGGCCCGCCCCAATCACTGCGCGGGCCAGCCCCACGGTCTGGTCCAGGGCGGCGTGGGCGGGTACCCGCATGGCGAGCAGCTGGTGGGCGCCGATCCGCAAGGCGTCCAGGATCGCCGGGTCCAGCTGGTCCAGCGGCCGGTCGACGCAGCGCGCCAGGATGGCGTCATACGTGCCTTGGCCGCGGAGGGCGCCGTAGCTGAGTTCGGTGGCGAACCCGGCGTCGCGCTTGTCCAGTCCGTGGTGCCGGATCCGGGCGGGCAGCACAAGGTTCGCGTAGGCGTCCTCGGCTGCCACGGCACGGAGCACTTCAAAGGCCACGAGCCGGGCGGGGTCGGCCCGGCGCGTCCGCTGGGAGGGGGCGTTCTCGGTGAAGCCGCGCTGCGGTCCCCTGTTGCGCTCCCGGCCTTGGGCGTCGCGCCGGCTGCCGCCGCGGGCGCCCTGGCCACCCTGTCCCGGGTTCTGAGCCCGGCCCTGGCCGCCCGGCTGGGAGCCGGACTGGCCGCTGTTGTGCGCGCGGGGCTGGTGGCCCCTGCCTCGGCCGCTGCCGCTCGTTCCGGACTCGCTCATTCGAATACCACGCTTTCAAGTGTTGCCTGTCCGCGCGCCCAATCAGCGGCGGCCATCATTTTCTTGCCCGCAGGCTGCACCCGGGTCAATTCCACCGGATGCGAACCCGTGCCCACCAGGACGCGTTTGCCGTCCATGGCCAGCTGTCCGGGCTTGAGCGCGGCGGACTCCGGGGCCGGCAGCACCGGCTCCAGCTTGATCCGCTGGCCCTCCAGCATGGTCCAGGCGCCGGGCTCGGGCGTGACGCCGCGGGCCCTCCGGCCGATCGCCAGGGCGGGCTGCCGCCAGTCGAGCCGGCCGTCGTCGAGGCCGAGTTTGGGCGCCAGGCTGACGTCGCCCTGCTGCGGCAGCGCAACGGCCTTCCCGGCGTCGATGGCGGACAGGGTCTGGGCCAGCAGGATCGCTCCGCTGTGCGACAGCCGGTCCAGCAAAGCGCCGGCGGTGTCGCCGTCGTGCACGGTCTCGGTGAGTGTGCCGAAGACGGGACCGGTGTCCAGCCCCTCCTCGAGACGGAAGGTGACGGCGCCGGTGACGTCGTCGCCGGCGATAACGGCGCGCTGCACGGGGGCGGCCCCGCGCCAGGCCGGCAGGAGGGAGAAGTGCAGATTCACCCAGCCGTGGCGGGGAACATCGAGGGCAGCACGGGGAATGAGGCCGCCGTAGGCAACGATCGCGGCGACGTCGGGCGCGGCGGCGGCAATGCGGGAGGTGACCCCGGCATCCACCTTGGCGGCGTGGATGATCTCGATACCGAGCTCGGCGGCCCGGGCCGCCACGGGCGACGGCGTCAGGACCCGTTTACGCCCCAGCGGAGCATCCGGGCGGGTAAGGACGGCGACGACGTCGAACCCGGCGTCGATCAGCGCGTCCAGGGACGGCACGGCGACGGCCGGGGTCCCCGCGAAAAGAACCCTCACGGATTGATTCCGAAGCTGGAACCGCCAAAGCTGGTCCCGACCGTCTTCGCGCGCTTGGTTGTTGTTTGTTCCGTGATGGCGTCGTAGTTGGCGTTGCGGATGGCGCGCAGGGCGGCCTTGCGGTCATCGCCCTCGAGCCGGTCGGTGTAGAGGATGCCGTCCAGGTGGTCGGTCTCGTGCTGGAAGCAGCGGGCCAGCATGCCTTCCCCCTCCACAGTGACGGGGTTGCCATGGAGGTCCACGCCGGTCACGCGGGTGTGGCGATGCCGGCGGACGGGGAATCCAAGGCCCGGGATGGACAGGCAGCCCTCGACCTGGTCGGGCTGGAAGTCCTCGCTGTTTTCCAGCACGGGGTTGATGATGTGCCCCTCCACACCGCCGATTCGGTAGGTGAAGACGCGCAGGCTCACACCGACCTGGGGCGCGGCCAGGCCTGCGCCCTCGACATCCTCCATTGTTTCGGTCATGTCGGCGACGAGCTTTGCCAGTTCCGGCCCGAATTCCGTCACGGGATCTGCGACTGTGCGCAACACAGGATCGCCGATGATGCGGATATTCAAAATGGCCATGTGCAATCTGTCCTCACGGTGGGCGGCTAGGGATCCAGTCCAGTTTAGTTGCAGTCCGCGTCGGCTTGGTCGTCTGGGTGTCGGGGTGGGGTTGGGCGTGCTGGCCGGCCGGGTGGGCGCTGGTGGGCTTGGGGGTTTCACACGAGATCAGCGCGCGTCTCCACCGCCGATGCCGTCCGGACAGCGGGCGCATCCCTGGCCTCGGGGGCGCCGCACCATGAGTCGGCGGGGCGGGGCACAGGAATTCCAATACCGTCCTCGGATCCTCACCCATGGACCCCTAAAAAAGTCTCACCCCCGAAGGAGAATTGGGTTATGGAAGCCGGCAGGGATTTCATTCCTTTCGAGGACGTGGGGCAGGGCACGGACAGGTGCCCCGGCCTGGCTGCAGGCTGCGGCGCTTGTTCCGGCGCAGACCCTGCCGCAGGTCCCGGGGCGGATTCGGGGAGGGGCCCGGCGCGGGCGTCCGGGCTGGACCGCGCCCTGGCCGCGCTCCGGGAAGTGAGTGCGACGGCCGCGGAGGAC
>ENA-OWNT01002013-OWNT01002013.1-seawater-metagenome-genome-assembly--contig:-NODE-2013-length-22540-cov-4.123447_pt1 | contig 22540 bp, 27 predicted proteins | sample MGYA00238136_ERZ651165 | MGnify/ENA primary metagenome ERZ651165 (study PRJEB26861, sample SAMN08777766) | seawater metagenome | isolation source: coastal seawater | place: USA: Florida | collected...
ACTTCTGGAGCCACTAGCGGGTTGGTTTTGCCTTCCAAATGGATGGAAACCAGATTCACATCATGCAGCTCTGACGCTCGGGCGCTGAGAGCGCCAATGAGATCATGTGGGGTCATCATCGCTCCATGGATGAACACGCGATCTTTCGATTCAACCAAACTCACCGCTTCCTCTGCTGTTGTGATTGATGGGGTGGCGTTACTCATTGTGGTGGTTCCCATGCGCCGACTGAGCAGCTGTATGGATAATTTATTGCGTTTGAGCAGTCTGCCCCCAGTTCGGAGGAATGTGGAACCGAGCATCATGTCAATGTCGCACTGCGTTTCGTTGGAACGCTATCAAGGATATTACCGCCTGTTTTAGGTGTTGTTTTCACGTAGATACACACAAGGTCGTAGTTCAACAATAGTAAAATAATAAAGTAAAAGTAGTTGCAGACAAAACTCAGCGCCACTACTTTTGCGACAGCAGCCACAGGCCTGCCCATCAAGCCAGCAAACAATCCCCGGCGTCCTGGACCCAACAGCGGGTTCGGACAACATACACCTCACAGGCAAGATCTCTGATATCAATCCGCAACGTAGTACAGATAGTAGTCCACTGAAAGTGGTGAAGAGCTGCTGCGTGGGATGACAACGACGACGACGGCGACGACGACGACGACGATGATGATGGATGATGATGATGATGATGACGATGCGGTGCATCAAGTAAGTGCATTGGCGGGCTTTCGCTTTTCATGTGCTGTTGTTTTGTAGAACCTTGTTATTACCCTACCTTCATAGGCCTTCTAAAGTTACCATTCTTATTTGGCCAGTAATTATCTGCTTGATATTCACCAACACCTAACGTTGTTTTAATAACCGAGCTTCATAGATCGTCTTATACATTCCGTTCTAATTGGCCAATAATGTGGTGCGCCAGCAATAGCCTGTATAATCTACAATGTCGAAACTTTGATTGCTTACTACCCAACGTAGAATACACCGTTATTATCCCACGGTAATGCAACTGGACCGACTTTGACCGGAACTTGCGCTGTGCCGAGTAGTACACACTCGCCGTTGCAAAGGGCTATCATGGCGAAGCGGGTAAATGTACTCCAGACGGTTGGGGGTTTGGGTTCGTTTGGTGGTTCGTTTGTTTGCGTTCGTTCGTTGTTGGATTGTTGTTTGTCGACAGCGTTAGTCTGTCAACTTACGTACAATTGTAAAAAGATGCGTTGATCGAGTTGCGTTGTATGATACAGCAGGTTGGTGTGTGTTGTGTGATACTGCTTGTTCGTTGCGTTGTTTGTACGATACCGTCCTGCTTGCCCGTCGCGTTCGCCGCTTGTTTGTTGCGGTGTTGTACGTTGTATTGCTTGATCGTTGGTCGGTTGGTTGATTCATCGCTGTTGGTTGTTGTTGTTTGGTGTTGATCGCTCTTGATAGCATTGTCTTTGGATCGTTGCTTGTTGATGTTGCTTGTAAGCGGGCGTCGCCACATATTTCCCGGGTCGTGCGACCATGTTTCAAACCATGCGTATTTGAGACAGTGCGAGACGATCAATGGAGGTTTTGCTCGCCATTGTGTAAACCGCGGATGGTCTCCTGCAACATGTTCAAATTGAAGTGCAGAATCGTGGCGAGGACAGCCACCTCTGATCAAAACAATCGACACATCTTAAAAAATAAAGAAGATTCAAAAATTGTGAGCATTGTTGCCATCGTTCACATTTTTTTGTGTCTGACTGCTTGGTGACGCCGCGAGACCTGGGTGATTCATCATGGCGAGCCGCGCAAGCGGTGCGGTGTTCACGAGCATCCAGTCGAGGATTGCTCTTTTCAACAATGTCCCAGTCCAAAAGCAAAGATTGAATCCGCCGTCGACGATAAAGAAGAGGAAAAGAACCCCAGCCAAGTTTTTCAAGTCGCCACTCCGTATTAAACTGGCAGAAGAAAACTTTTGCTCTGTTGCGAAAGTCAACTTAACCGACACAATGGAGCATCGATACAAGATCCATTCTTTTTGGGACTGGGTTACCGTCGGGCTCTACCTTGTTCTCGGGCTGGTTGGTCTCCGTGACGATACTGGGTCTTTGACCAATATTATTTCTAGCTGCTCTTGGAAAGAACGCACATGCCACGGAAAGGTTGAACCTGCTGCTGCACTTTCAATATTTCTTGTGTTGTGCATTTGGGTCGTATCTTTCTCCGCAAGTCTCTTGAAGCTGTTCAACGCTAGACTAGTGATGGCCCCGAAGTCAGGGCAATCCAGAGGAACATATTTGACCAGGGTGGTGTGGTCTGGTGTGACTTCGGCATTTCTGTTGCTTTGCCGTGCACTACCAGCAGCGGTATGGATAGCGAGTGGCTTTTTGCTTTTTGTGTCAAAACTTTGGATGATTGGACCCGCCTTGGAGTTCTGGTTGAAGTGCGGTGGCCCACTTACCGGACTTCATTGGGACACAAAGTGTCTGGCAGCGGAAGCTTCCAACCGAATTGTCATTGCTGATGCCACAGAGAGTGTCTTGTCACTCTCTGACAACCCAAAGCGCGACCTATTCAAGGAATTGAAAGGAACCGCCACCGCCCCAGGGAGAATGCGAATCAAGAAAGCACAGACAGCCTTTGACACGTTCTTCAATGTCTCGCCGCGGGTTGATCTCCTTTTCGACGTACGTCATTGGCGCTCGGTTGTGCACAATAGATTGCCAATTTAACTGGCTGTGTTCGATTTCGATTCAGGTTGCAGCTCTCAACAAGGCGTACACGCTGGAGTTCCTGGTCCGAAATACACCAGTGTTCCTGTTTCAGGTGTGTTGTGACTGCTCAGCGTGTGCACTATTCTCGGAAATAACCAAGAGTATGCACATTGAATAGTTTGCATGGTGGTGCATTGACACCGCTCGAAGTAATCTGGCTGGGTATCAAGAAGCCCAACGCAGTTGCGCCTTCCCAACTTCCAGTGCAGCAGGAATCTCTCAACCTGCAAATGTGTCGGCTCCGTGCATTGAAAAGGGCGATTTCTTTTCAATCTTGCCTGCACGTGATTTTCTTGCCAAGCAGAATATGTTGGAGATGTTCTTTCTGATTATGTCAAGTGCGATGTTCCTGTAAGTATCGCTCTTGCCATAGCTTTGTTTCTCTGCGCACGAGGCTGAATTGAGTGTTTGCTCTCCAGATTCAATCTGTCGAGTTACATCAACATGCACCGAACTGGGAGTTATGCATCGGCATTCGAAGACATTGCCACCTCCATCGGCAAAGGGGTTCAATCAGTAGGAACCGCTCTCTTTCCCAAAAAGACTTTTCAACGATTGAGTCTCCGTCGTTGTTCGCACCGAGCAATAAACCGCAAATCAATGAAGGCTCGACTTGCGTTGGTCAATGCGTCGCTGCAGAGAAGAAACGCTAGCGCAGAACCACAAGTTTGGACTCCAATTGTCACACCAGTCAAGAAGGTTGCAAGCCGAGCTTGGCAAACCCCACAAAACAAGCCGAATTCTCGGAACCACGGCTCTCCTGCTTTACTGCCACCTCACCCACAAACTCCGGCCAGACAGCAATCGCAGCAGTCAGAAGAACCCAAGCGCACTGGCGACAGGCCGACGCAACCACACATGCAAAAGACGAGAACACCCCTCCAGCCTATTCACCTACACCAAGCGCTTGACTCTACTTCGCCAAATTGCCGCCGTCGTGGGCTAAAACGAAACATCAGCGCTCCAAAGTTGCGCAAACTCGACAAAAATCGAATAGCAGCCGCAGCGAAAATCATGCGCAAACGCAAAGCGATTCCCGCAAACACAAGGTACAACCTCCGGAAAAGAACGCGGGCGCCAGGATCACAAACCCGCACCTTGATTTTGTGAACACCATTACAGTTTTACACGACATCCCAAAGTGTCCTACACAGTCTTGGGAACGCTATTTTATCGCTAACTACTACAACCTACCCACACAAAATTCTGTATGGCCATAAGCAAAACGTTTGTCAAAAACCAACACCAGAAAAAAGAACCACCACCAGTCGTCGAACATGCAGCCAAAAACATTCACGAAAGAAATCACAACGAGGCACTCAAACCCACGAATATAATGCACGTAGGAGTGGATCAATCAATCAACAACGAGCTGCGGCATGTTTTCCACCTGTGACAATTCTGCTTCTACATCCTTCGCGCTGTGACAATACTTCTAGCTGTGAGCAAATGCACGGTCGTCCGGATGGCATATAATAGTCCAACCAAGGGGTAATAACCCTTGACTGGGGGTGACATAGCCGCCGATTCCAGATCTATTACCTACCGGGTATTACCCCTTGCCTTGGTCCAACAATGTAAAACAATGTTGAATGCTGTCACAAGCACGAAGTGACCAGTGACATCAACAAGACCGTTGGGGAGTTGGGGTGCGCTGTCTGCACTATGGATCTGTGTCCGATACCCAAGTGCGTATCTAAAATGATCGTTTGACCTGTACAAAACATATCTGCGAGTGACAACGACCAACGACCATCAACGTCACGCGTCAACCAACATTCACCAAGAGCAACAACATCGTTCGTTCAACATGTTCTGTGCCGCCGCGGCTACATCCGACACCTCCGAGCGACCAACGACGCGTCGGCCACGAGGCAGCCACCAAGTTGGATGTTGCAGAGGGCAGAGCTTCGGCAACGTTTGTTGTAGCTGACGTGGCCGAGGACAACGGTGCTGGACGTGCAGCACACGAAAACGGCGTGTTCCTTCTTGAAGACCGCGGGATGAGAGAAAGTTGAAATCTGGATGGTGGAGAATCAATGCAACTGGTATTTTCTGTCATTTAGTATTTGGCTTCGACTTTGGAATTGATAATTGATAGCAGTGCCTTTGGGTGAAATTGTTGTTCACCGACAAAAGTCATGAAGCTAGCCATTGTCGCCGCGACGGTGTGCCTTGTAAATGCGGCTCCGCAGTGGCAACTCACATTTGAGGACAATTTTGACGGTGACTCCCTAGATAGTTCAAAGTGGACGGTCCTCGACAAAGAAAGTCATTGTTGTCCTCAAGAGCTGGAAGTTTACGTCAAGGAAGCCATTTCAGTGTCAGACGGGTTCCTCACGATCAGGACGGATCGAGCTGCCGCGCCAGTTCCAGATGCCGGCGGTAGGCTTTTCAATTACACGTCAGGTTGGTTTGACTCGAAAGGGAAGTTCTCCCAGAAGTGGGGGAAGTTTCAAGCTAACATGAGCCTTCCGGCCCGGTCCTACAGTGGTATCTGGCCTGCTTTTTGGCTCATGCCTGATAGCACTCAGTGTTGGCCAACGGGTGGAGAGGTGGATATCATGGAGTTTGTCGCCAACCCGTTAGGGGACACTGCCGATCGCGTGTGGGGATCATATCATTGGCAGCGAAACCAGTCTGCATGTGGAATTGATCTGGAGCCAATTCCAGGTGCACCGTGGCCACCATTGACCAAATCCATTGAGAAAGACTGGCAAACAGATTTCCATGTACGTCCATGCCCTGGTGTCGCTGCTGTGCTCCGAAACTGATGGCCGCCTTTTTGTAAACAGGTTTATGGAGTGGAGTGGACAGAAACACAATTGGCTTTCACCGTTGACGATGGCGCGCCCTACTTAATTCGTCGAGGGGGAGATCACTTCGGCGACGTATTTTTGCCGACATCCCCAATGTACATTATTTTTGACCAAGCCGTCAACCCCGACCTCTTCCCACCATCCCCAGAGGAGCCATACACTGACGTCGTGACTCGAGTTGCTTGGGTGCGGGTGTACAAAGACGTGAGCAGTGAACTTGAGGAAAACGCTTAGACACGCAGTGACGCAGTGTTCGTTGTGTGGCACGTGTCATAAATTACACTGCACAGCAGCTAGATCTAAGTAACTATTTGAAAACTTGTTTACTCATCTTAGAAGGACCTTGGCAAACCAAGAACCTTCTCAGATACAAAGCTCAATATAAGATTCGTGGAGATTGGCGCAATTCGATATCTGCAACAGTTACAGTCGCAGTGACGACACAGTCCACAAATGCAGTCACACACGGCTCGCACTTACAGCTTGCTCTCTCTGAACTTCCTTTCAATTCCGAAATCTTTTGCAAACGCGTAGCCACCGAAAGTTTGCATGCATCTAAAAGCCATGCAACGAGGTGAGCAATTCGTTAACCCGGTGACTTCATTGAGCGTTGACGACTTACGTGTCACCCGCCTTCCACGACGCTTCTGCTGCAAGATACTTTGCCTACATATCCAAATCACAATGAAGTATTGCCAGGCGTACTCCATCGCTTTCAACCGAAGAACCTACCATATTTGCTTCTGCGCCGGCGGGCTCGCCTCGTTCATACTTTTTTGCCGCTGCATCCACCATCAATGCAGCTGCTTGTGCTTGCGCATAAACTTCTGCGATCGGGAATTGAATTCCTTGGTTTTGTCCAATTGGACGTCTGCATAACCCCAGTGCATTGACGTCACAACCAATTGATTCAGCTTTGCGTGCAAACTACCTACCCAAACACCTTTCTGTCTTTTGCATATTCTGTGGCCTACAACAACGTGTTCAAGAGGTCTCATATATGGTACAATGATACTTGCCAAGGACCAGTCAAATACCAACCTTTTCAATGAAAAATCTAGCGTCACCAATACTTTCCGACGCGATCAACGTGCGTTCAGCGTTCATGGAGGTCAAAATGCATTTCAAGCCTATCAGACATATAGGTTACAAAATTGATAACTCAAAACTGTGCTGTCTAAACCACAAGCACGTGTACCGTCGCCAACATTCCCAATCATGTTCGCTGATGGAACAATAACGTTGTCGAAAAACACCTAGTAGAATTCGCAAACTTAGTGCGAGTTCACAGCTGAGGAACCACATTGGACGTCGATGGTGAAATGGACCTGCGTAGTGGAGTGGTTCATCATCGTCCTCACTGGTTGTATCTCTAAGTGCCCTCCATCAAGAACTTGACCGTCCTGGTATTGCAAACGTTTGCGTTGAGCGACCCACAACGCGCTGACATCAACAAAGGAACACGTACAGCAGTAGTGACTGGTTGTTGATTCCGCGATGCCTGCATGTCCACCACAAAAAGCGACAGAGCCTTCGATCGCCTAAAGAATGCCAATAGTGAGATGATTACGCGGAAACGCGTCCATATCGTTGATACTTACCCCAATTCATTGTCTTCGGGCGCCGTCCGGCACAGCAACAACATCAAATCGGAGTGCTCTGCCCTCGACGTCCACATCTTAGAACCGCTGATGCGAAAATGAGAAGGTTTCTCGGCACCTCCAACCGGCGTTGCCTAGACGCACAAGGAGACCACAACGATGCAAATCAAAGCCACGGGCGCGAAGCGATTAGGGTTGGGACTGCACACCATGGTTTGTAACGATAACGTATCGGTGCCACTGTTCGGCTCGGACACGCCAAAAGCTTGCAATCGAATTTCCCCGGCAGCGATCCCAGGGAGCCATCGCTGTTTTTGCTCTTCTGTTCCGTGGTACAAAAGAGTGCCCATGGTATACATTTGGGCGTGTGCAGCGCCCCCATTGCCACCACTTGCATGAATCTCCTCTAAGACGGCGCAAGCAGCAGAAAGCGGGAGGCCGCTGCCCCCGTATTCCTCAGGCACCAAAATGGAAAGGTATCCGGCTTCCTGGAGTGCCTTGACGAACTCGGCAGGATACGAATTGGTTTCGTCGGCCTCATCCCAGTAGCTGTGCGGGAATTCCGAGCAAAGCGCTTTCACTGCCTCGCGAATCTCAGGGTACGATGTTGAGCCAGTCGCAAAGTCGCCGCCGAACACTGACATCGATCGAAAAGAACCATATTGCAACCTCGACCGAGGCCGAGCGAGGTTCAACAAGTTGCTATGGATGCTGCGAAGGAATCGCATGCTCAACATGTCATTAAACGTAGCGAATTGCTCTTAATTTCTGAGCCATTTTTTACTTCCTCGGGTCACTGTTAGCAGTCACCGCTCGGTCTACAGGATACGGAGATCGCTCTGCAACCTACCGCCTGAGCTCTGAGCTGTTGATCTCAGGTGTGCCAGCTATTTGGACGAATTCAGATTCCACGTATACTGGACCCGGGCAATGCCGCTGCGTGAAGGTGGCACATCATCATTTGGCGATAAACACATGCATAAACCCCCACCCCCCGCGCATGCCGAACAACACGCTACTCCCACGTTTCTTCCGATTTCGATCTCTCTGCATAAAAAACAAACAACAATGATGACGCAACAACCGCAACCCCGCAACGACGCAACGACGCAACGACGCAATCAAACAGCAACGACGCAACACCACAGCAACAACACGGACACTCCACTTCCGTACAGGCTCTTCTGCAACAATGGTTCAAAGCTTCACTGCTCACAGCGAAAAGTGGGCGACGATTTTATGATTTTGCCGGGAATTGTGGAACTGTGGATGGGTATTCAACGCACTTTACTACTCAACACAAACTTTGGTTGCAGTGCGCTCGCATCAAACGACGACGACGACAACGACCACCACGATTTTGCTGAACCTTGAAGCCGTGAATCTTTGCAACTTTGCTCGTGGTCACAACAAAATGAATGCTTGCTTGTGTCGCACGGTGGCAGTGATGGTCGCCGCACACTGCTCACGCGGGGAGAGTCGTCCTTTAAAAGAGTCAGGACGCTTGGGATGGCCGCCGGCGTTAGGCATGGTGGGTGTGCCGTGCTTTTCGTAGCGAGAGCAACTAGCCTCTATTCTCAGTGCCGAGCATTATTCGTTGTACTTGTTCCCACCACACGACAGTATGTTGACCTTCCTTCCTTGGAAACGTGCCTCGTTGGCTACAGTACACCACATACGCATGCATCGTCTGTCTGCATTAACACTGGCCAGCATGAACCTTGCGTTATCGGCTTAAGTCCAAAATAATTCGTGAGGCGGATTATTTGCTTCGACCATTTCTTGTCCGTCACGTCATTGGCGTGCAAATTTTTCACACATGCGCCCTCTGGTCGTACGTGTATTGTGTTGTTGGCTAATAATTGCTGTCGACGCACAAGGCGACAGTGTCCGCCGAGAGAAACCGTCGGGCAATTTGTTTGAAATTGAGTTTGATGGTGCATGTATCCCGACGCTGAACGAGGATGGCACGCTGATTCGTCATCCAATATGTGGTCTTCGAGGAGAGTGCACGCACATGTACAAGCACACAGTTGAAAGTGAAAAGCAGTTGTTGCCAACAGAATTTACGAAAGTCATTTTTGCGACTGTGCCTCGGAGTGGCAACTCGTGGTACGTGCCCAACGCGCAATTTTGTGTCCGTGACTAACACATGCTCGTCGAGGTAATTCTATTGTTTTCTGTTGCAGGTTCCGCAGGCTCTTCGAGAGGGCAACCAGACTGTTGACGTACACCAGCATAGACGGTGAACGAGATACATCTGTAATTTTCAAAGATGGTCGCAATTTCTATGCAGCTAAGCCGTGCGGACAACTTGAAAATTGTGAGTGGGTAGATCTCGAACGACAATCGAATGATGTTGTGATCACAAAAGTGCATCAACCATTCTTTCGCACGAGAATCCGGGGACATCACGTGCTGTTGAGCGCACGCAATCCCATTGCGAACTGGAACGCATTTTCAAGGATGTATCGCAACAAGTACGACAGTTCACAAGGTTTTCTCGACTTTATTGCCGCTTGGGGAAACTTTCATCATCACTGGTACCTACGAGGGAAACTTGACTGCCTACCATTCACAGCTTTTCGCTACGAGGACATGCTTTCGAACACGTCGCAGGTAGTTCACTTCTCGATAAAATTCAGACTCGTGCTGTGATCTTTGCGCTAGTTGCTCCTGACATTTGGCCGTTTCTTGTTCTGCTATGTTTAGGTTCTAGGTAATGTTCTTGACGCCCTGCCGTTCAACAACACCTTTGTTTCCAGTGCGAGATTGCAGCTTGCCGTGGATTCATTCCCTGCTAAAGTCGTTCCACTCTCCGACCGCAGTAGCAGTGACGACTCCTTCGATTGGGTTTGCCGAGACCATGCGCTCGCCCGAGGTGTTTCGAAGCTATCACGCAATGTGTTGCATGACCTACTCAACCCTGGGCCAGACACCCACGATCGATTTGACAATTTCCGCAAGATGAATTCATTTTACGGGTACGATATTGTGCATCGAGCCCTTCTCAATAATGAAATTCGATGTACTGACTTCAAATTTAGCGATGGGGAACGATCTGAACTTTAGCCATGTTTCACGTTTGTTGTAAATTAGTGGCACTTTGAGGAAGTACCATTCTACTGTCTAGTATTGTTTCGTTCGTGGGTCCGTTCCGTGTCCAAGGCCGTTAAAACCAGCGAAGCGAAGAAGTGAAGAGATGGCGTCATTTATGTTGATTGTCACTGTTCGATCGAAATTCATTGATGCCATCGACTGCTGCTGTTGCGGCAACTATTGGTCGTTTTCTTCTGCTGCCAATTCAACTTGGGTTGTGAGTTTCCATTGAGGTGGCTGGTCTGGAGAGGGCGATACTTCGCATTGGGCAGGGCCACTGCCTGAGGTTGTTCCACTGTGACAACGTGTGTGGTTGGCGGCACCTCCCACACACGAAGCGCCCACACTCGATCATCTTTGCGCCCAACACGGAAAGCCACTATTGCACCTTCCTTCACCCCTTTGCCTTTCGCTGAGATATCGTCACGGGTGGTGGAACTCTGATCAAGATCGGCGAATCGGAAATACAAGTTTCCCGGGAAAAGACGATGGGCGATGAAGCCGTACTGGTTCCGGACAATGCGGTCCACTCTTCCCACAAGACGGATGTCGGTAACACGGAGAGATTTATGGAGGCGACAGCAAACCGGAGTCCCAGACTGTTCATCCTGCTTTCCGATGGGCAGTCTGTCCAGCCAAGAATAGTTGAAGTCCATGTCGCTTCGCGTCATTGTGAATGTTCCAGTGGCTGTTTTCACCGTGAAGACTTGCTCCTTGATACGCGTCATGTCACCAACCACGAGGCGGTACGGATCACATTGGCTTTCAGCTGGACGCGACAGGCTTCCGCTGCGTGGACGTGAAGCGGGTGGAACACTGCATTTGCGCGGTTGAGATCGACGCACTGACACCATGGATGCGCGTGCTGCCTGTTCTACATTGCGAGAACTGTTGTCCAAATGCATTCGCGACTTTGGTCTCCACGCTGTGTCACTGAGAGTCTTCGCCTTGCTGCGGTCTTCCACAATTTTGGATGTCAAGTCCAGCAACATGCTCCGTTGCCGGTCATTGTTGTTGTTTCCGTGATGCGCTGTAGGGTCATCTGCATTGGCAATGCCGTCTGCTGTGGAGGTGGATTGAACAATTTCTTGAATAGCGGAATCAATGGCATGGCGACTTGGTTGATGCCCCAAATCCATGAGAGAGGTGTTGGGAAGACTCTCCGGGTTCGGAGTTGGAACCGATGCTGTAGTAATTGCTGTTGCTGTTGTGGTATCTGTGGCGGTTGTAGCGCTTGTGGCGACGGTTGTAGCGCTGGGTGCAGTGGACTGGACATTGCCCTTGTGTGGACCGTTTGGCTGATGATCCCGGTCCCCGTTCCTGTCTAATATTGAATGCCAATGTCCAACAGTGTGACTGCCGGCAACATTGTAGACAGCACCATTCCCGTCGCGTGAAATCACAAATGCTGCAATTCCCGCTTGATGAAGTGCGCGAAGTTGTCGGTCAAACTTCTTTGGGTGTTCCACGATGAGCAGGGCGGCGTGCTGGCGCGCAGCGCATGTGTGAGAGGCTGCAAAGAAGAGAATGTCATTTCCGAGCTTACTTGCCAGGGAGTGAGGTCTCTGGCCCACAGAAATTATGGAGAACCCAAGATCGACGCAGTCCTCTTCAAAGACGAGGGGTGACTGGCTCTTCTTGTACAGACGCCATTCTTGTTGGAGATCTTTGGCTCGCCCCCCGTCCGCGAAAACGTTGAGTGCCGTTATTGAATCCAAAATGCGCTGGCATGTTTCAAATGGTCGAAGAACACCGGACAATGGGACACTTTCGCAATCATGGAAGGCGGTGAGGAATCGCACTTCGCTACAATCGTTGAAAACACCCGCATGTGCCATCGCATTCGTTGTTTTATGTTTCTTTTTGTTATCTTGCGGGCAATTAATTGGTCTGGTGCTCCGGCGTGACCGCACCACTGCTTGGTGTCTGAATTGTTTTTGCTTCAACCAGTGTGAGAGTTTTGAACCCGAAATGAACCATTTTATTAATTGACCTTGTATTACGAGATCCTCCGCGCCATGTTGCACTCCGCCAATCCGGTCGCACATTTGTAACAGCCACATACGTCATGACAGCGAGGCAGTCACCTTGCACTTCACCAATTCCTCCCTCCACAAATCGTGTGTGTCGCATTCGCCCGTCCCGACTAGACCCATGCCCCGTCCTTGCAAACTGTGCCGTCTCCGTACACACCGTGCCGTGTAGGCTGTGTTGTGGTGGTGTCGTCGTCTGCGGCGGCGGCTAGTGTTGGCGCACTGACCTCGACACGCGTGTTCCTCGCCCACGTCACGCGGTTGCAGCTTCTTTAGTGCGCCAGCAAACACGCGCATCGCGCGTGTTGTTGTTCGCATCCATCCACTGGGCGTGGCAGTGAGCGACTTCGTTCGTCGTTGCTCACCCTCACTCACCAGCTCATCGCGCCGCGCCACCAACAAACAACCAACAACCTCAATCAACTCCAAAAGTCTGGCGCTCGAGCGTGACAGCGCACACCCACCCACACCCACCCACTCACTCAATCACTCACTGTCCATCAAATCCCACTGCCAACTCACCACCGCACCCAGACTGTATGTAGGTCCCTTTCCCCCGCTCACTCACTCACTGCAACAGCCACCTCGACACTCGACACGCAATATTCACGTGTATTCCCGTTTCAGGGCAAGTCATTGTACGCATTTCCAGCAGTAAATGTCTTCGTTAAACAGTAATAACTGTCCTCCTGCACGACCCGTGAACCACCAGCATCATCCCGTGTGACACAACGCTGCATCATGCATGTATCTGACGCGTTGTGTCACACGGGATTATCGGCGGTTATCAACAAAATCTGCGTCATGACGAATTCGTAATTACTGTTTGGAGAGAGCTCACGTGGGCCGAGAGCGGCCGAGAGCGGCCGGACCCCCCTCCGCCAGCCAATTTACGGTTTTAGGGTCGAACAGCAAAATCATTCTTCAATTTTCAATTTTCAATTTCATTTTTCCGCTTTTTCGCTTTTGAAATTTTCAAAGATTTCGTGGTATTCTACCGGTAGTCTAGATAGCTATACTTCCCTCAATTTCCTCGAAAATCAACAGATTCGGGAAATAGCATATTCCTGGTTACTGATACATCAGACTTCACTTCTTCACCCAACGAATGAGTTATCGTTTTATGTGAATATCGTAACTTCTCCGCAGTCTGGCCTGCCTCATCGCCTCCCAACCACAGACAGAGTCACCGTCACAGTGGGATGACTGCGGTGACTGTGGTGACGCAGAGAGCTCGTGATTTGTGGGCAGGAGTGGGAGCAAGTGACTGGCTGAGTGACGAAGAGACGAAGTGAGTGACTGGGAGCTGCTGGGAGCGGCGAGTGAGGGTCGTCATCGGCTGCTCTGTTTGTTGCTTGCTGCCGCTCGCTCCCTCGCTGTGTTGTTGTTGTTGTCGCTTTGCGCTTTGCTGCTTCGTTGTTGTTGAGCACAACGAATCATCGTATCATCGTCAATCGCTGTTCGTTTTCGTAGATCATTTATTTGAGGCATTGGACGTCATTGGACGGTGGATGTTGGTTGACGTGTCGCTGCTTCGTTTTGTAGAGTTGGCTCGTGGATCCAGCTTGCGATGGCACAGTGTGTGCGTTTCATTTAAGTTGTTGGGAACTTTGTTTGTGGTGGATGCGAGAATTGTGCGTTCACGCGATCGTCTTGGCTGTCCATCGTTGTCGTCGTTATCATTGCTGTGCTACAACGGCGTGGTCCCAATGCTCCACCACAAAGGAGTGGAAAGACGGAGCAGGAGCAGGAAACCTGCGACAGACACCCGACAGAGTGAGTCTCACACGTTCTAACTGCCGCTGCTGTGACTTATACGGCACAAATAGCCCAGGCATGAGGCCGCGAGTTGTGTTCGGTTCACCAGTCAAACAACGTCGAACAGCAGAGGCCGATCCAGTTGACCAGCAATTATTGGTGTGCCACATAATTTGACTTGTTTTGGCGCTGGCCCATCAACGCCAGTTGTTGACAGCTTGTTCAAAGCCGTGTGGACGCGCTCAAGCGGAATTTGCCATCGCGTAAGTTTGACGGACGCCCGTCGTCGACTTAATCATGGCCGACTTCTTCAAGAAAATGGGGAGCAAGTTCGAGTCGCTCAAAAAGCATAAAATGAATGCTTTGGCGAACTTCAACGTACCGGAGACTCCAGATGAGGAATTCCAGGTTGGTCGTTGCGCAGTTCATCTTCCGCATTCGAAGTCTCACGTTGTGCATCTTCTTTCTGTTCGTCACGATTGTTTAGAATGCAGCAGCCACATTCTACAGTCTCAAAGACAACGTATTCACTCTTGTTGATAGCGCACATAACTTTGTCGATACGATGACGTCGTACACGAAGTCACTGGAGAGCGTCACGGAGGGTTTTGGCGCCACCATGACTGGTGGTGAGACGGATGCCCCAGAGTGTGACGCAGCAGCAGCCACACAAGTAGTGTTTGACTTCAGCAACAGCGTTCAAGAAGCGTGCATTAACTTTTTCAATGCCAATGTTCTGGACCCCCTGAGAGCCAAGCGAACCGCTATCGAAGAAGTAGAGGCTGCAATTAAGAAACGCCACAAACTAAAAGAAGAGTACGACTACTACTACGAAAAAGTGCGCAAGCTTCGCGAAAAGAGTGGGGACAGCGCAAAGACCCAGGAAAAGATTGATCGCAACGAACCAAAACTCGAAGAAGCCAAGGTGGAACTCAAAACAGCTTCTGCTCCATTGATTGCCCTTTTCAACGAGGTTCGTTCTCGCGAATCTCAGCGTGTTCTTGCTGGTTTCACTGCTCCTCGCTCGACAAAGCCCGTTCGGTGGGTTTCACGACTCATCCTAGATCAACCATGACGCGTGTTCGTGTTTGTAATAGTGTCAGTCGATTCGTTCGAAGTTCGTGGCTTTTGAGTACGAAAACTTCAAAAAATGCCAAAACATCTTCTTCAATGCGGGAGTCGACAAGTTCAAAACGCTTGACGTGTCCACCTTCGAGCTCGTGCCAATGTAAGTCTCAAGCCTGGACATAGTCGTTGTTTCCCAAATTAGATTGATGTTAGCTACTTGCTGGCGCGTGCAATGCAGGCCCCCGCTAGGGACTGGGGCGTTCGCCGAGAGTGTACCCGCGACAGCAGATGCGACTGCCACGGCTACGGCTACCGCCACCGCCACTGCCACCGCCACTGCCACTGCGGTCCCCGCCAGCGATAGTACCGGCACCGACTCTGGAAGTGCTGCCCCTGCGGCCGCACCCACCGCGACGGCAACTGCAGCAGGAGGGGATGTAAGTGAAAGTGACGCGAATTGCTGGGCATCTCACTCCAAATCGTTGAATATGTCACCCCTTTGCTCCATTATTGTTTCCGTGTTTAGGCTGGGGACATCGGCGAGGGTACTCGTGCTGTGGCGCTCTTTGACTTCGAGCCAAACGCTGACGATGAACTCAAACTTGTTGCTGGTATGCCCTTGTATGACCATGGCGTTCGATCTTGGGCCGCTGCCGCCTCGCTTACGACCGTCCGATGTATGCAGGTCAAGAACTGATTGTTCACGTGCAAAATGATGGAGGATGGTGGGAAGGAGAAGCTAACGGACAGGTCGGGTTGTTCCCAGCCAGCTACGTGAAACTGCAACAATAATCACCGTGCAAAAGAAATTACGCAGATTATAAATAATTTCACATGACGCGTCGCAAAACGTATCCGACGCTGTCGACTTTGTTGCGGGGGATTTAATGCCCTTGTTGCTTTTGGTCGGCAAGCTGTTCGCGGACCCAGGATTCTTCGAAATTAGACTCCAAAGTTTTGCTGCAGCAGAACACAATACGCGCGCAAAACCAGGGGCTGAAAACACACACCGCGATTCCCAGCAGCACCTTCAGGTAATGGACTCACTGGATTCTCTCGAGATCTGCCACACGCTCCTTCTCCAACTTTGTCAACTCGGGCATTGTAAGCTGGAAGTACTTATTTGTTGCGAAGAACATCTTGGCATCTGCTAGCATGTCCTTTAACTCTGCGCCCTGCAATCACACATCAAGTATCACACACCGTCGTCTTTCGGTGCCATCAGTACGCCATCGGTCGACTTACTTTGATTTCAGCGTCACGCTGCAATGTTTCGTTCTGCTGAGCCTCTTCTGCATCGGAGGCAATTACAATTTCAATTAGTTTGGTGACTTTGCTGACGAAGTCGGTAGCTGGCAATCTGAAGTTGTTGCTGCTTTGTTCCTTGGTTTTGTCAGTTCCATCAGGTTGCTCCTGTTCTGTGGTGATGTTCCCGGCGTCGGACGATTCGTCGAGGACGCTTGATAAGTTGATTGACGAAGGACGCAATCTTTTGGCGACGGGCTCCGCATCATTTCCGTTGTCCTCGAGCGACATCGCTATGTTCAGTGCCAAGTAATTAAACCGGAAAATACAGACAAATCACAGCCGTACGACCAATCATTGCGTTTCACCCAGATTCTGCAATTGTCCCAACATTTTGCTTTCCTGCGGACAGCAACAAGTCAAAAGCGTCCACGCATGGCTTTCAACTCGTGTAAAAGGAAAGGCTGAGACGCGTCGCCCGTCCCAAAACCCAAACACGGAGCAGTCGAAGTCAACACTCGCACACACTACACAAAGTCTTCCATCCCCGAGTCGACCGCGTCGCGTAGTACGGTTGTACAAGCAGTATGCCATGCCCGTCCATGCAGGCAGGGATCCAACTCGCCAGCCACCACATACAAGACCTGCATATCACGCACATTCAAGCTTTATCCCGGCGGCCGAGTCTGCCTAACTTGACTTCCCAGCCGTGTGCGGAGACCACAGCAAATCAATGCCCAAAACCAAGCACACCAACACGGCAGCCAACGAAGCAGCGACACAACCACAGAACTTCAAACGAAAGAAGCACCGACAACAACAAACACACAGCTTCGTCTCGACGACATCACAACGCAATGACCAACCAATTCAACTCAACTCAACTCGTGAGCAGCGAGCAACCACACCGACGAGAGACGAGGTCACAACACAACAAAACAAAACTCAACTCAACTCGACGGAGAACCATACAGCGAACGAACGACCCACTCCTCAATCAATCAATCAATCAAAAAGCTCAACACAGAACACAGAACCTCGCCAGAGTCAAGCACTCAGCACATCAGCCTGTATGTTAAGTAAGTCGCCACGACCACGACGACGAACGAAGGACGAAGGGATCGCAAGTCGCCGCCAGTCAACAAAAGTCACCAAGATACCCTGGATACCCTCGTAGCTAGCTCATCTCTCACAGTCAGTCAGTTTTTTCTCATCAGTCGACTACTCGGCGTTTTTGCGCTGGTGCGCTGGTGCGCTGGTCGTTGGAACGTTGGAAGTGGGTATGATCTAGTGCCTTCATTCCTCTCGAAAACTTCTTCGGTCCATTCCCTCGCGACTTCGTGGATTTTTCCGTGGTTGGTTCGTGTTGACCGTGATGGGTGTTGTTGGTTGATGTTGGTAGTTCTTGGCGAGTCGGTCGGTTGGACGTGGTCGAATGTCATCGCTGTGTGCGTCGTCGAACGTCGCCAATGTCGCTGGCCCATACCGGGTTGTGTACGTTCGAAGCGACTTCTGGAATCGCCACTATGCGCGCTGGACGTTCTGGAGATGCGTTCTGGCGGAGGAAGTGGTGCGAGAGAGTCCGAAGCACCGGCATTCGATTTGCTAGCCTTGCCGGTGCGCCATGTTTTCTGTTGACTGTTCGTTTCTGTTTTCTAATTCAGGTTTCTCTGGATTCGCGGGCTCAGTCCCTGTGCATCGAATTGCTGTGTGCAGTGACGCTATCAGAATTTACTGGCGCCTTGATGAGCCGTTGCACGTTGTGTGTCTTTGTGGGCGTTGCTGCCATCGCCGTTTTGTTCATCATATGTCGATGCGTCGATTCTTCCTATTCACAACATGAGTGGAAGTGGATTGCGTTTCGGAACCCTTCACAAACTCTGCGTCAAATTGACATCGAACACTCGCCTGCATGCAATACTTCTGATGCAAAATTGGACTTGCAACGACAGATTTGGTGCGAATCCGTGATGGGCCCTGGTGTGCCGTGGTGCTACGTACCACCAAACGGGACTGGACTCAACGTACACAAAGATTGGCCGAACCAAGTCACGTACTTCAAAGACATTCTGGACACCCTTGTTAACCCAGCAACCTGTCTCAATACATCGTTCGCCAACAATACGGCTGTATGGCTGAACAACTTCCAGAGCAACCTCACGCTTGGTGGAACTTTGCTTCAAACCTGGGCCTCCCCTCAAGGCCAACCCAATTACTATGAAATGCCGCGCCCACCTGGGGTTCGAATTGAAACTCCGTGGACCTTGGGGATGAAGTGTTGGGCATTCAACTACTTGGATCAAACTTGGAACCCTGATCCCCTCGTGCAGCGACTTTCTCACCATGGATTATTGATTCCGGTGTTTGTGTCCGCATACGAGGCCGCCATTCCATTGACGTTCACTCTCTGCCGAGAAGTGATGGCAAATTGCTTTGTCAATGCAAGCTATGACCCATCCAGAAATGGCACATGTCCACTCAAAATTGACGACTTTCGAGGTGGCTGGGATTGGCAAAATCTACAACACGGAAATCCACTACATTACCCCTTTTGAACCAACGTGCATCAACGTTGCTCGCTTCCGAATTTCTCCATTTGCATAAGTTCACAATAATTTGTGCATGCCATGCCACGCCCGCAAATCTACACGCGTTTGTTACCACCGCTTGGCTTGCCTAATCAAACACAAGCAAGATCAGTCGCGCGTTGTCATTTGTACAGCGACGCGAGCTTTGAATGTCCATGTTCTGCTGGCAGTCACCAACTATTGTGGGGCTCTCCAACCCAATTCGCTTTGCATCCTGTCGTCACTCCTCACTCCTCGTGCCGGTGCTCAGTGCCACAGAGAGACCGCAAAATATGAAATAGCCTGTACATATATCCATGATTTTTTGTGTGCCGCGTTTCGTGGTGTGGTCTGTTGTAGCCACAGCCAACTTGCAACGGATTCGGACCGTGGACGCTTTGTCCTCGCTGATGCTACGACACACACGGCACACCACAACCACAACACGTAAAACGCCGGCAACTCATTGTCGTGCGTGTGAGGTCACAAGAATGGGGGTATCCCAGACGGCTTTGTATGCAACAAGAATTGCAGATCTTGAGTGAATGAGGTGTCGTCATGGCACGCATTCGCATTCGCTGCTTCAAAAAGCAGATCGGCTCCTGCCTGTCGCGAGCGGGAACAACGTGTTCATGCAAGCGACACAACGCGGAAAAAGAAAGCACCCACAAAAAATTGCCAAATTTCCACCCGTTCTGTCGGTTACGATGTAACTCCTCCATATGGGCAGCAACTGGCCCTTCGTGGTGTCGCGGAGGGCTACAATTATCGTTTTGCTTGCAGTGTTATGTTCACATGCTATGGAAGCGCATGCTTCGCTGTCGAAAGACAAGGACAGTCATACGACGTGGCAACGTCGTATTTCCAAGTCCCATCAACTCCACCAAGTACGTTTTCTTATATTCCTCCTGACATTCATCGAGTTTTGTTGAACTGAGCACTTTATGTGTTCTTTCTGTTGTGCGTCTTCCCTTCACTTCAGAACGTCCTGCAAGCAAACTTGGACGGAGGGCAGCTCGACGCCGACGCTAACGCATCTTCCAATGTGAACACTTCCACCGGCGCCGCCTTCTCAAAACCCAGCCAAATTCAGGGCATGTTTGGGTTGCCACCGGACTACAATTGCTTCGCGCGGGTGTAAGTTGCGCAAAAATGTTGTGACTTGCTCCTTTGGCCTTGAGTGTGTCCACCTCGTCTGATTTGTCCTTCATCATCTGCTCTCGCGGTGTGCATAGTTTTGACGAACCTCGCAAAATTAGACTTCAATGTACCCGGCAGCAAAGACGTCAAATGAACTGTGAATGTACCCCATTTTCGGTTGTGTCGCAGCAAGTGATTTGCCACTGTTCGGCGCCTGAGGTCGGTCTCGAATATGCAACTATCGAACGTAGTAGTACATCAATATTGCTGACAATTGTTTGATTGTGTGGGATGGCATATTTGTGAGAGCAGGCAAACAACCATGCGGAAGCAGAAATTTTGCGCCAGTTCACGGACTACAGATCTGTGTTCCCGACCAAGTTTCAGTAACGAGCCGCAATCGATGGCACACGCTCGCGGGAGAATCCGCCATAACGGTGTTCGTAATGTAAGACTATCTAGCGACGCAACCGTTGCAGCAGACGGCCAAAGACATTTACAGAAACTGTGTGTGACTTGTGTATCAATGTATTGTCGAACGCAACAAGTGAAACTACGAAAGTTGGGACGCACGATTGCTGCCGCAGCAATCTGCACGGATCAACATGTACGACCATCGTCGCAAGTGACGCCAGGTGTAAGCGACACACGCTGCGATCAGGCCGATCTTCTGTTGCACGCGGATTTAAGACTGTAACCACGAACTACAATGAGGGACGCAAAGTCGTTCCTATTGAAAGCCCAAATTACCGCCAAAAGAAAGCATGCGTAAGAACACTGCCAACATTCACACAATGGCAGAGAAAGCGAGCAGCAATTCAATCGCACACAACAGAGAAAAATGGAAGTCAGTCGCCAGTTCCGTAGACAGCACTGGGACACCGGCTATCGCGCGCGCGCCTGGCACCGGCCCGTCGGTGCGGCGAACCGGACCGTGGCCGCACGCGACCATTGAAAACGACAAAGCTTTTTTTTTTTCGATGTTTTTTTAGAAATAGAAAGTACCCTCCAGACGCTGACAGAAACTGTCCTGCCTAAACAAACCCCAAAAGAAAATACAACACACCACAAGGAATACGTAAGCAATTGTGATCATCAAAACGAGTCATGGAGCGGCGAAACAAGACTACGCAATGCCACCACCAACAACAACAACAACAACAATTGTGCGCAGGAACCTACCGGCTAATTTACTCGCGCTTCTTTGCCTGGGTTCCCTCGCGGAAACCGTTCTTGAAGCGGCGGGAAAGGTGGCGCATGAAAGTCATGCGACCGGTACCCTGAGTGCGGCGGCGCTTGGCCTTGTAGTGGTGGTTGAAGCGGCGCATCTTGGCGCTCTTACCGAAACCGCAGGAAGCGCAAGCAGACTTCTGAACATTGTAAGAAGACTTTCCGCACCGCCGGCAGATGATGTGGGTCTTGTCGTTACGGGTGCCTGTGCGGCCGATACCTTTCGTCATGGTTGCGAAGAGAGGTGGACTAGTAAAAGAAATCTAAAGGGTACTCTTTATTGTCGGCTCAATTCTTTCGCTGTTGGTATTTGACGCCGCAGTGTGATGACAATGGTTGCCACGCGCACAGCAGTATTGACTTGGTGATGGACTGTTTTGCCTTCACCGATATCCACTGACGAGTTGCGTGTTGACACGACGGTGGTGGTAATTCATTCGTCCATTGTGGCAGAGTCCACACAGTGAGCAAATTGAGGCACCAGACGGTCAAAGGTACACGGATTCCACACTACAACGAAATGCACCGCCAGCCACTACAACAACGACGGTGATGTCGTATCTGGTGGCTGTGTGAGAGAAAGGCAGAGCAAACAACGACAAACCGCAGACCAACACTATCACTCGCTGAAGGCAACAGCAACCAACAACCAACCAAGCGAACAGCATCCAAGCAACTACCAATAAGCGAACGAACGAACGAACAAACAAACAAACACAAACGACGAACGGCGAAGGAACGAACAACCAACAGAGGACGCAACGCAACACAACGAAACAAGACAACGAACGAAGAAGCAAACAGGACAACCAAAGCAAGCGGACTGACTGACTGACTGACTGACTGACTGAGGGCGTGGCCTGCGGTGGTGGCGTTCGCCGTCACTCCCTTCACTCACTCACTCACTCACCCGCTCACTGCCCGCCGGCACAGCAGCGCCGGACTCACTCACTCACTCACTCACTCACTCACTGAGCCCGTGACTTCGTGGAATGAGTGCACTATCTTAGTACCCCCTCCCACGCCCACAGAGAGCGACGTGCACTACCGACCACCGACGTCGAGTGGCCACACGCCCTCCCACCCCCACTCACCCACCCAGTCAGTGAGTGAGTGCCACTGCCTCTCAGTCACTCACTCACGCACTCACTCACTGCCAACCTACTCACTCACTCACCCACTCACTCACTCACTCACTCTCACTATGAGTAAGACAGGAACCTGCAAATTTCTC
>ENA-OWNT01002014-OWNT01002014.1-seawater-metagenome-genome-assembly--contig:-NODE-2014-length-22536-cov-4.193998_pt1 | contig 22536 bp, 24 predicted proteins | sample MGYA00238136_ERZ651165 | MGnify/ENA primary metagenome ERZ651165 (study PRJEB26861, sample SAMN08777766) | seawater metagenome | isolation source: coastal seawater | place: USA: Florida | collected...
CGGCGACCACCGAGATCTACACTCTTTCCCTACACGACGCTCTTCCGATCTCCCGCCGACCGGGTCGACGCCATCCGCCAGGCCTTCGCCCGCGTGCCCGCGCTCTACATCGCCGATGGGCATCACCGGTCCGCCGCCGCGAGCCGCGTGCACGCTGCCCGAGGCGATGCCGCCAGCGCGTCCTTCCTGGCGGGGCTCTTCCCCGACGACCAGCTCTACGTCATGGCCTACAACCGGGTCGTGCACGACCTGAACGGCCTCGACGCGGCGACCTTCCTGCAGCGGGTGGAGGAGCGCTTCGAGGTCACCGCAGGGCCCGATGCGCCGGCCGAGCGCGGGCACTTCGCCATGTGCCTCGGGGGCACCTGGTATGCCCTCACGCCCCGGAGCGTGCCGACCGACCCGGTGGGCCGGCTCGACGCCTCCGTGCTCCAGGAGCAGCTCCTGGGCCCCATCCTGGGCATCGACGACCCCCGCCGGTCCAAGCGGATCGACTTCGTCGGGGGCATCCACGGCTCGGGGCGCGTCGAGGAGCTGGGCGCTGCCCGCGAGGGCGTCGGCTTCGTGCTCTACCCGACCTCCCTCGACGAGCTGTTCGCGGTGGCGGACGCCGGCGAGGTCATGCCGCCGAAGTCCACCTGGTTCGAGCCCAAGCTCCGCGAAGGTGTGGCCGTTCGCGAGCTCTGAGCCCGCGCTCGACGGCTACTGAGGCGCGTCGGTGACTTCGGCCTCGAGGAGGTTGGTGAAGAATGCCTTCACCTTCTCGTAGGTGGCGTCGTCGTCGATGGCGGCGAACACGCTGGCCTCTTCGTCTTCGTCCTCGTCGTACTGGAAGATGTCGAGCTCCAGCATGTCGTTGGACTCGTCGTCGTAGGACTCCTCGGTGGCGAGCAGGGCGTAGGTCTGGCCATCGATCATGTCGACGGACAGCACCACGTAGGCGTGCTCCTTGCCTTCCTCGTCTTCCAGGACGATGACTTCCAGCTCGACGGTCTCGTCGTTGGTCTCTTCGGACATCGGCTCACCCCTGTTCTGCTTCGAAGTGGGTCATGTAGTCGCACAGCGCGTCGACCGCGGCCTGCGTCTGGGCGTTGTAGAGGCTGGCACGTAGCCCACCCACGCTCCGGTGGCCCTTCAGACCGGACATCCCCTCCTCGGCCGCCGCCTTCCAGAAGCGGGTGTCGAGGTCGGCGTCGCCGGTGGTGAAGGTGATGTTCATGAGGCTGCGGGATCCCTCACGGACCTTGGCCCGGTACAGCGAGGAGCGATCGATGAGGTCGTAGAGCTTGCCGGCCTTGGCGCGGTTGGCGGCCGCTACGGCCTCGAGGCCCCCTTGGTCTTCTTCGATCCACTTCGTCACGAGCTCGATCATGTAGATGCCGAACGTGCTCGGCGTGTTGAGCATGCTCTCCTTGGCGACCTGCACGGGGTAGCGCACCATGTCGGGCAGGTCGGGGTTCATCCGCTCCAGCAGCCCACGCCGCACGATGCACACCGTGACCCCCGAGGGGCCGAGGTTCTTCTGGGCGCCGGCGTAGATGAAGTCGAAGCGGCTGCCGTCGATCGGGGCGGAGCAGATGTTGGAGGACATGTCGCAGGCGAGCAGGGCGTTCCCGCTGTCCGGGACATAGGAGAAGGCGCTGCCCGACACGGTGTTGTTGCTGCAGTAGTGCAGGTAGACCGTGTCGTCGGGAAGCTCGCCCCAAGCGCCGGGCTCGGGGACGTGGTCCCAGCCGGTGGCCTTGGAGGACCAGGGCACGTCGACCGTGCCATACCGAGCGGCATCGGCGGCGGCTCCTTCGGCCCACTTGCCCGTGTCGAGGTAGGTGGCGCGGCCGCCGCGGAGCATGTTGGCGGGCCACATCCAGAACTGCGTGCGGGCACCGCCCTGGAGGAAGAGGACCTCTTGGTCGTCGGACAGCGACAGCAGGCGACTCAGGCGTGCCCGGGCGCTGGCGATGACCTCCTCGAACTGGGCCGAGCGGTGGGAGCACTCGGCGATGCCGATGCCATGAGCGCCGTGCTCGAGCAGGTCTTCGCGCGCCTGGCGCAGCACCGACTCGGGCAGGGCCGCCGGGCCGGCGCTGAAGTTGTGGATGCGGCTCATGGATTCTCCTGGATGGGGACGATCGACGCGTGGAGCACGTCATCGAGGGTGGCGATGCGGGCACCGAGGTCGGGCGGTGGCGCCGAGCTAACCTGGATGCGGGCGATGGCCGCGCCCCCGGGGAAGATGAGGTTCTCCATCTCCTGCACGTTCACACCTGCCTCGGACAGCGCGCCGAGCACCGAAGCGAGCACCCCGACCCGGTCGCAGTGGCGGACGACCACGCGGTGGGTGGCCCGGCTGTCGACCATGCGGTTGACGCAGTTGTGGACCTGGCCGTCGTCGCGGAAGTGCTCGATGATGCGACAGGCTTCGTCCGCCACGGCCTGCTGAGCCTGAGCGGTGCTGGCGCCGATGTGGTGACTGCCCACCACCCGCTCGTGGCGGGCCAGGGGAGAGGCGAAGGGGCCCTCCTTGGCGCTCGGCTCGTCGGGGAAGACATCGAGGCCGGCGCAGAGGTCGCGCTGGTCGAGTGCGGTGAGCAGGGCCTCCGTGTCGACCACACCGGCGCGGCTGGTGTTGAGGAAGACCGCGCCGTGGGGCAGGGCGCCCAGGATGCTCTCGCCCACCAGGCCCCGGGTCTCGGGGGTGAGCGCCAGGTGAACCGAGAGGATGTCGGCCTGGCGGGCGACCTCCTCGGGGGTGGCGGCGAAGCGAACGCCGAGCTCTGCGGCGCGTGCGGGGGTGAGCGAGCGCGACCAGGCGACCACGGGCATGCCGAAGGCAGCGGCTCGCTGGCGGACTTCCTGGCCGATGGAGCCCATGCCGAGGAGGCCGAGGGTGCGGCCGGCGAGGCCACGGGCCTTCGCGTGGGCTCCCTTGTTCCACTGGCCGGCCTTGAGCTCTTGGTCGCCGCGGACCACGTGGCGGTCGATGGCGAGCAGCAGGGCAAAGGTGAGCTCGGCCACGGCCACGGCGTTCTTGCCGGGGCAGTTCGCCACGAACACGCCGTGGGCGGAGCAGGCCGCCAGGTCGATCGTGTTCACGCCCGCGCCGCCGCGCACCACCAGGCCCAAGGATGGGCAGGCATCCAGGTGGGCATGGGTGACCTTGGTGGATCGGACCACCAGGACGTCGGCCGGCCACGCGGCCAGGTGCTCGCGCAGGGTGTCGCCGCTCAGGGTGGGTGCCGCTCGGACCTCGAAGCCCGCAGCGGCGAGTCGGGTTCGGGCGCGATCCGGGAGCTTGTCGGCGATGAGCACACGCATGGAAAACCTCCGTGGCGACTGTATCCATGGAACGGCGGGTTGCACGGGTCGGAACGGCAACGTCGCACATCGGACACGGGGCAGAGACAGCGAATGGTTCCTCGCTTGCCCCTCAGTCAGGTCTGCACTACGCTGAAAGCCCTAAGGTGCGTGGTCATGCGGCCGAACAGCATCGACGCGAGGGAGGTCTCCGCGTGTCCGTCATCGCAGCAGGCACGAGTGTCGCGCGCCGTGTGTTGGTCGTCGATGACGATCCGCTGGTGCTGCGCTCGATGTACCGGGCGTTGACGCGCAATGGCTACGATGTCCTCACCGCGGAGTCCGTGACCGAAGCCCTCGATCTCGCCGCCGATGCGCGGATCGATGCGGCCATCGTGGACTACACCCTCACGCGGGAGTCGGGGCTGGTGGTCCTCAGCCGCCTCCGCCAGATCCAGCCGCACTGCGTCCGGATCTTGTGCACGGGTCGCACGGAGCTCCCGGTCTTCGTCGAGGCCGTCAACGCGGGTGAGGTCGCGAAGGTGATCCGCAAGCCCTTCCAGATGGCCTCCATGCTGTCGCAGCTCGAGCATGCGCTGGCCTCGGCGGCCCAGCTCGAGCGCTACACCACCGAGCAGCACGAGGCGGCCAATGTCGCCGAGCGGCAGCTCCTCTCCCAGGCGGCCCGGCCCGAGCAGCTGCGCATGGCCCATCAGCCCATCGTCCGGGTGAACGACAGCGGTAGCGTCGAGGTCTGCTACTACGAGGCCCTGCTGCGCCCGCAGCATCCGCACTTCGGCACGCCCCTCGCCCTCCTGGCCGCAGCGGAGCGCCAGGGGCGGGTGGTCGATGTCGCCTCCATCGTTATGCAGGAGGCCCTCGCGAGCATCGACCGGGTGCCCAGCCACCAGGGCCTGTTCGTCAACCTCCACCCGGAGCAGCTGGGCGACCCCGAGGCCCTCGAGGCCTCGCTCCGGGCCTACGCCAGCCAGGCGCACCGGATCACCCTCGAGATCACCGAGCGCTCGCACCTGCAAGACATCGCCCGGTGGGACGAAGCCATCCACGTCGCGACCGACATGGGCTTCTCCATCGCGGTCGACGACCTGGGCGCTGGCTACAGCTCGCTGTCCATCCTGGCCGACCTTCGGCCGCAGTTCATCAAGCTCGACATGTCCCTGGTGCGGCGCCTGCACGAGTCCCCACGGAAGCAGCGCCTGGTGCAGCTCATGACCACCTTCGGCGCCGCCACGGAGTCGGCCATCATCGCCGAAGGGGTGGAAGACGAAGCCGAGGCCGAGGTGCTCCTCGACATCGGCGTGTCCTTCCTGCAGGGCTACTTCTACGGCCGCCCCAGCCTCCAGGCCTCCGACGCCGCCTAGGGCGGCCCGATGTCCACCGGTCATCCACCGTTGGCTAGCTCCCCTCCGGCTGATCAGAGCGCCAGCAGAACGCCCGCTGCCTCGAGCTCCTCGTGGCGCGTGCCGCCGGGGAGCCAGTCGATGGCGGTGGGGTCGTCGCCCAGGTGGTGCGCGGCGAAGGCGGCCAGGAGGGCCCGCACGAGAGGGGTCACGTCGGTCTGACGGCCACACACGCCGGTGCAGAGGGCATCGGTGGGGGCCTCGAAGTCGCAGTGGGTGGCCCCGGGGATGGCGGACGCGACACCCTGGGCCTGGACGGTGCCCAGCATATTGGCCTGCGAGCTGCAGAGGGATGGCTCACCGAACACCGCCCACACGGGCACGGGGACGGTGGTAGCGGCCGCCAGGCCGTCGGCGTCGACCGGGTCGAGGCCCAGGTAGGCCAGGGCGTGAGGGTCGGTGCTGGCGGCGAGGAAGGCGGCGAGACCTCCTGCGGACTGGCCGGCATGGGCGACCGGGCCAGCGGGGGCCAGCGCGGCCCCCAGGGCGACGGCATCGGTCGCGTTGAGGGCGTGGTCGGTGTCGAAGACCGACGAGTGGCAGTAGTCCGGGGTCGCCACGCGGACGCCATGGCTGGCCACGTGGGCGGCGAGGTCGGCCATGTGCTTCTCGCCTCGCTGAAAGCCGTGGCCGAGCACCAAGAGGGGCCCGCTCGCGTCGCCATCGGGGCGGAACTCGGTGTAGCCGAGGGAGCAGCTCAGCTGGAGGGTGCCGGGGTGGAGGGTCACCAGCGCCGGGCCGGTGGCGGCGAAGTCCGTGCTGGCGGCGGGGCGCGTGGTCGCGCTGTCGGCGGTGGGGCTCGGCGTGTCGCCGATGGGGCCGGGGGTTCCGGTGGCGCTCGTCGGCGACGTGGGGGAGGGGGAGCCCGGGTCGGTCGGGGCGGCGTCACCGCCACAGGCGGCGAGCAAGAAGACCCAGACGGCAGCGAGGAGATGTGGCATGTCCTCGCCTATCGTCGGGGGGACCGAATGGTCAGTGGTGGTAGGGCAGCCCCTGGATGCGCGTCATCGCGCGGTACAGCTGCTCGTACAGCACGACCCGGGCCAGCTCGTGGTTGAGCACCAGGTCGGACAGCCGGACGGTGCGCCACGCGGCCTCCCGCGTGGAGGGGTCGTGGCCGTAGGCGCCGCCGAGGGCGAAGCTCAGGGTGCCGCGCTGACGGCCTTCGTCGACCAGCGTGGTGAAGGCGTCGGTGTCGAGCCGCTCCCCTCGCTCGTCGAGGCAGACCAGGCGGCCTCGGGCCGCGGTGCCGATGCGCTGGGCCTCGGCCGCCCGGACCGCATCGACATCGCCGGTGAAGCGCTCGTGTCGCACCACCGCTTCTTCGACGCCGCCGAGACGGCGCAGCCGCTTGGTGTAGTCGTCGACCGCGGCCTGAGCCCACTTGGCGCGGGGCTTGCCCACGACCACCACGCGGAACCGGGCGCTCACCCGGGCTGGGGCAGCAGCTCTTCGCTCGTGTCGTCGTCGACGAAGGGCAGCTCGGCGCCGGCGGGCACGGGCAGGCGGGGGGCGTCGACCCAGAGGCCGTCGAGGTTGTAGAAGCCGCGGAGGGGCTGGTCGAACACGTGGAGGACCACGTCGCCGAAGTCCACCAGCACCCAGCGTGCGGCCTCGAGGCCCTCGATGGCCTGCGGCTGCAGACCCAGCTCGCGCTTGCCGTAGGAGCGGACGTACTCCGCGATGGCCTGCACCTGTCGACGGTTGGTGGCGGAGCAGATCACGAACACGTCGCAGTAGTCGACGAGCGTGCGCATGTCGAGGATCGCCAGGTCGACGGCCTTCTTCTCGACGGCTGCCGTGGCGAGGGCGTGGGCGATGGACTCGGGCTCGATGGGGTCCCTCCTTGAGGCCCCCATCATAGCCAGGGGCGCCTCGGTCGGCTCGCGGGGGTTCAGGCCGAGCCGGTCGGGGGGGCGACGGGCTCGGTGGGCTCGGTGGGCTCTTCGGTGGCCGGAGCTCGCTCGGTCCACTTGTGCATCGCCCGGACGATCTTGGGCACGCCGTCGCCGCGCACGGCGGACAGGCCCAGCACACGGCGGCCGGCGGCCTCCTGCAGCTCGGCCAGGAGCTCCTCGGCGGTCTCGGGGAGCACCGTGTCGATCTTGGACAGGCACACCAGCTGGGGGCGGTTGGCGAGCTCCGCGTCGTAGCGGTGCAGCTCGTCGTTCAAGGTGCGGTAGAGCGCGGCGGCACCGTCGCCTTCGGCGGCCACATCGGCGGGCACCAGGTGCACCAGCAGGCGGCAGCGATCGACGTGACGCAGGAACTGGTGCCCCAGCCCGATGCCCTCGGCGGCGCCCTCGACCAGGCCCGGGATGTCGGCGACGACGAAGGAGACACCGGGCTCGATCTCCACCACGCCGAGGTTCGGGACCAGGGTGGTGAAGGGGTAGTCGGCCACCTTGGGCTTGGCCGCCGAGATGCGCGAGATGAGGGTGCTCTTGCCCGCATTGGGGAAGCCCAGGAGGCCCACGTCGGCCAGGAGCTTCAGCTCGAGGTGCACCTTGATGGTGGTGCCCTCTTCGCCGTCCTGGGCGAACCGCGGGGTGCGCATGCGGGACGACTTGAAGTGCAGGTTGCCCCGCCCCCCCTGGCCACCCGGGATCTCCCAGCGGTCGCCCTCGGTGGTGAGGTCGGCGAGGAGGTCTTGGGTGGCGTCGTCGCGGATGACCGTGCCGACGGGCACGAGGAGGACGGTGTCCTTGCCGGAGCGACCGGTGCGCTGGTTCTTACCGCCAGGCTGCCCGTGCTCGGCCTTGTAGATCTTGTTGAAGCGGAAATCGACCAGCGTGTTCCGCTGGCGCGATGCTTCGAAGATCAGCGCGCCTCCGTGGCCACCGCTCCCGCCATCGGGACCGCCACGGGGGACGTGCTTCTCGCGTCGAAACGACACGGCGCCAGCGCCCCCGTTGCCGGAGGCCACCACGAACGAGACCTCGTCGACGAACTTCATGGGCGCGGCGCCTTTGGGGACGAACCCCGGCTGAGGCCTAGGCCTCGGCCGTGGGAACGACCGAGATCAGGCGGCGGTTGTTGCGCTCGTGGAAGCGCACGGTGCCGTTGACCTTGGAGAACAGCGTGTAGTCGCGGCCCTGGCCGACGTTGTCGCCGGGGTGGAAGTGGCTGCCGACCTGGCGAACCAGGATGGCGCCGCCCTTGACGACCTCGCCGGCGTACTTCTTGACGCCGCGGTACTGGGGGTTGGAATCGCGACCGTTACGGGTCGAGCCCTGTCCCTTCTTATGTGCCATGGTGAACCTCGCTCAGGCGTCGATCGAGACGATTTCGAGAGACGTGTGGCTGTGACGGAAGCCGACGCGGCGCCGGTAGCGCGAACGACGGCGGTACTTGAACGCGACGACCTTGTCGCCCTTGAAGTGGTCGACCACCTTGGCGGTGACCTTGGCGCCGGGCACCGTGGGGGTGCCGACCTGGGTGGCATCGCCACCGACCATGAGCACCCGGTCGAGCTCGACCGTGGCGCCGACATCGGCCTGCATGCGGTCGACGACGAGGGTGTCGCCGGCGGCCACGCGGTACTGCTTACCGCTCGTTTCGATGATCGCGAACATGACTCGCTCCGTGGAGAATCGGGCGCAGGGGGAACCCTGGCTTCGGCCCGATCGGACGCCGCGGCGCCCTGGGATGTGGGGAGAGCAGCGCCCTCCACCCCCACGCGTGGCGCGGGGGACAGCCTGGCGCACCTATTGCACGCCACTCGGCCCGGCAAGCAGGGGCGGGGCAGCGAGGCCCCCCCGCCGCCCTACATCGCCCGGCGACCCAGCTGCATCCGCAGCTGGTCGAGGCGCTCCTGCACGGACTGTGTGTCGAGATCCTGGTAGCGATCGGGCAGCATCCGCCGAGCGGAGCACTCGAACACTGCGAGCATCTCCATGTACTCGAGCATGCGGGTGTCGCGGCTGGGGATGACGTCTTGGCTGGCCTGGTCGAGGTGCTCCTGGCTGATCACGTCGGTGTCGCTGTCGCCGGCGAGGGAGCCCGCCGCGAGGAGCACGGCCTCGAGCTCGGCGCCGCTGTAGCCTTCGGTCTGGGCGACCGGGACGGTCCAGTCGATGTCGTCGGCGACCACCATCTTGTTCTTGCGGATCAGCGCCTCGTAGATGAGCTGCCGCTCGCTCTTGGTCTCGGGGAAGAAGAACGGGATCTTCATGTCGAAGCGGCCGGGCCGCTTGAGGTCGATGTCGATCTTGTCGGGGCGGTTGGTCATCATCAGGGTGACCACTCGGCCGCGGTGGCTGGTGTCGCTCATGAACTCCTTGAGGCGGGCGATGACGCGGCTGTTCACGCCGCCATCGGACCCCGACCCGGAGGAGAGACCGCGGTCGGCCTCGTCGACGATGAGCAGCACGTAGCCGAGGGCCTCGACCAGCTCGAGCACCTTCTCGAGGTTGCCCTCGGTGCTCCCCACCCACTTGTCGCGGAAGTTCTTCAGCTTGAGGCAGGTGAGGCCCGACTCGGTGGAGAAGGCCTCGGCCACGAAGGTCTTGCCGGTGCCCATCGGGCCCACGAAGATCATCCCCATGGGCACGCGGTTGCGGTTGCCCGACTTCACCGCCTGCGCGACCTTGTTGAGGTCGGCCTTGATGCGCTCCATGCCTCCCACGTGGGAGAAGTCGTGCCGTGGGGGCACGAACTCCACGAGGCCGTGGCACTCCTGCTCGATGATGGCCTTCTTGCGAACGCCGATCTGCCCGAAGGTGAGCTGCTCGCCGGTGAGCGCCGCGCCGCGGAGGATGGCGCGGATCTGGATGAGCGACAGGCCGGCGGTCATCTTGGCCAGCACGTCGGGGGTCATCTCGAGGTTGACCTCGGAGAGGTCCTGCTCGTCGATGAACGTCTTCCGCTCTTGCTCGTCGGGGAACTGGAGGTGGATGGTGGCGAGCTGGGGCTGGGACGTGATGCGGCGCGACACGTCGGACAGGTGCTCGGTGATGAGGATGACGAGGTTGTCGGTGGCGAGGAAGGCGGGGTCGGTGGACCAGCGCTGCAGCGACACCAGGTTGGACTTGTCCTCGTGGACCATGAACGCCACGTCGGCGTTGGGGGCAATCATCTCGAAGAAGTCGACCACGACCGCCGTGGAGTGGGTGGGGTCGGTGATGAGGTCTTCGACGACGGGGATGGCCTCGGCGGCGGTGTTGGGGAAGTGGCCCATCTTCTCGGCGCCGCGGGCGACGCGCTTGCTGTCGACGATGCTGCGGAAGAGGTGCTTGTGAGCAGGCTTCGTGAACTGAAGCCCCTGCGAGACGTTGTAGTAGGCGATGACGTCGCGGGTGCGGTCGAGGAAGCGCTCGAGGAAGGTGCGGAGGTCGCCGTAGGACACCGACCCGTCTTCTTCGACCCAGGCGTGGAGGTCGCGCACGTTGCCGTGCAGCAGGAACAGGCTCGCCTCACCCGCCATGTAGCGGTTGCGAAGGTCGGTCGCCCAGCCGGGCAGGGACGTGCTCATCGACTCCTCCAGAGGCCTGGAGTGTAGTGCGAGGACCGCGCGATGTCTCCCCGCGGCGCCGAGGCCGGGCCTGCCTCGCCACCTCCGCCGGTTGTGGGGCGGGCTATGTGCCTGGCATCGGAGTTCCATGACCACCCTTCCCCGCCACGACGCGCTCACGCCGGTGGACTTCGCCACGCGGTTCGAGATCCTGCGTCCACTCGCCCAGGGGAGCGCGGGAGAGGTGAGCCTGGCCCGCGACCAGGCAGAGGGCGACGTGTGCTGCATCAAGGCGCTGGACGCCGGGGCAGATGGGCTGCTCGAGCAGCGATTCCTCGCCGAGTGCAGCGTGCTGGTGGCCCTGGAGTGCCCGTTCATCGTGCCGGTGCGCGCCTTCGGAGTCGACAAGGAGGCCGGCACGCTGTGGTACGCGATGGACCGCATGGCGGGCTCGCTCTACGGCCGCTTCCGGCAGCACGGTCCGGCCGACCCGGTCCAGGTGGCGCGGTGGATGGTGCAGGCCCTCGCGGGGCTCGAGGTGCTCCACCGGCGCGGCGTCGTGCATCGCGACGTGAAGCCCGCCAACCTCCTGCTCGACCACGACAGCAACGTGAAGCTGGCCGACCTCGGGCTCGCTCGGCACCCCACGGGCTCCGTGCCCTTTCGCACCCAGCACGACCGCGGCATCGGCACCCCCGAGTATGCCGCGCCGGAGCTCTTCCGCGACGCCGCCACGGCGGACCCTCGTGCGGATCTGTACGGCATCGCGGCCTGCTTCTACGAGCTCACCACCGGTGAGGCCCCGGCGCGCTTCGTGCTCCATCCCGTCGACCCCGAGATCTTGGCCCCGGTCGAGCCGGCCTTCGTGGGGGTGCTGCAGTGGTTGGGGGCATCCAAGCCGGAGCATCGCGCCCCAGATGCCCGCGCCGCGGCCGAGGTGATGGCCCGCGCCGCCGACGAAGTGGCCCGAGCCCGGGGCGACGAGCCCGAGGGCGCCAGCTGGATGTCCGCCTTCGAAGAAGCTGCTCCACCACTCGGGCTCAGCGCCTGGATGTCGGCCCGCCTGTGGCACTGGGGGCTCCGATAGGCCGCCGCGAAGAGAACAAGCGGCGCAAGCGGGAGGCGCTGCTGCGGGAGGGGCTCGAGCACTTCGCACAGGAGGGCTACACCGGTGCCTCCATCGAGCAGATCGCGTCGGCGGCAGGGGTCGCACGGGGCACCTTCTACCTGTACTTCCCCGACAAGCTCAGCTTGTTCCAGGCCATCGGCTCGGAGTGGCAGGAGCCCATCGCCGCCCTGCTGGCCGATACCGCCGCGCGACTCGCCGCGTGCACCACCCGGGCCGAGGTGGCTGCCGCCTATCAGCGCATGGCCGAGGACCTCGCCATCATCGGCCTCGGGCACACCCAGGAGATCTTGGTGGCCTTCCAGGCTTCCCGTCAGCCGAGCGATGCCGGTCGCTGGCTCAGGGCCTGGGAGCTCGAGCAGATCGACCAGGTGGTCCAGTTCACCCACGCCGTGGCCTCCCGCGGCCTGATCGACGTGGCCCATCCCCGGGTGGCCTGCCTGGTGGTGTACGGCGCCGTGGAGCGCCTGTTCTACGAGTTCCTCACGGGGTCCGACCTCGGCGACCCCCGCACGCTGGCGGCCGACGTGGTCGGCCTGTTCGGGGCGGCCATGGGGTTCGGGGAATGAGCCGCAACCACTGGCTCGGCCTGCTGCTCATCGGGGCCTTGGTGGTCGTCGTCGGCTGGGCCTACGCCGGCCCGGGGCTCGACGAGCTCGTGGTCTGGATCGACCAGCTCCGCGAGCTCGGCCCCCTCGGGGGCGCCGTGTTCGCGGGGATTTACGCCCTGAGCTGCGCCGCCCTGGTGCCCGCCACCCCCTTCCCCCTCACCGCGGGCTTCCTCTGGGGGCCCATGGCCGGCACGCTGATCGCGTGGACGGGCGAGGTGACGGGCGCCCTCCTGGGCTTCGGCCTCGGCCGCACGCTGTTCCGACAGCGGGTGGAGACCTTCGTGCGGCGGCACCGGCTCCTCTCCGCGCTGGAGCGGGCCATCGAGGGTGGGGGCTTCCGGCTCTTGGTGCTCCTGCGCTTCTCGCCCGTGTTCCCCTTCGGCATCCTCAACATGTCCCTCGGGCTCACCACCGTGCGTCCGGCGGCGTTCGCGCTGTCCACGGCCCTCGGGGTGCTGCCGGCCACCTTCGTCTACGTGTACGCCGGTGCCTCCCTCACCACCCTCACCGCCGCCTTGGCGGGGGAGGTCGAGGTGGGCTGGGGCGAGACGCTGCTCACCTGGGGCGGGCTGGCCGTCACCGCTGGGGTGGTGGGCTACATCGGCCGCGTCACGACCCGCCTCCTCCAGGCCGAGATGGGCACCGAGCAGGGCTGACGTGACTACCGGGCGAGGATGCGCAGGGCGCCTGCAGCCTCGAGCCGCACGGCGGGGACGTCGTCGGTGAGGAGGGGCTCCAGGAGCTCGGCCGCATCGCTCAGGGCCAGCTCCCCGGCTGCCCGGGCGGCCTGCTGACGCACCGTGGCGTCGGGGTCGGAGAGGGACTCCATGAGCACTTCGTGGGCGGCCTTGGCGGCCCGCCGGTTGGCGGAGCCCCCGGTCAAGGCCAGGGCGGCCGTGCCCACGGCCAGCCGCCGCACCTCGGGGTCGGTGGCTTGCTGAGCCTCCAGCATCCGGCCGGGGTCGACCCCTTCCCGGGCCACCAGGAGGAGGTCGACGTACCACTGGACGAGCTCGGGGGCGCCGCCGCGGGCCCGCCGGATCAGCGGCACGGCCTCGGGGTGGTCGAGGCGGGCGAGGATGTCGAGGGCCTCCATTCGATCGCCGACGTCGCCGTTCAGGGCGTCGCGGAGGGGGCCCTCGCCTCGGGGGTCGCCGATGGCCAGGCGGGCGGCAGCGATGGCGGAGCCGAGCTCCTCTTCCACCCGACGCTGCGCCGTGCGGAGGGATTCCTGCAGGCCACTGCCGCCATACGGGGCCAGCGCCTCCACGAAGCGGAGGTCGAGGTGCAGCTCCCCGGTGGCCACCGCCCGAGCGAGGGCATCGAGGGCGTCGGCGTCGCCGTGGTGGTGGGCCGCGAGGGCGAGGGGGGCGCGGTCCCAGGGGCTCGGGGCCTCACGCCACGCACCGTGGAGTGCGGGGGCGCTCCCCTGGGGTAGCTCCAAGGCGGCGGCGGCCCGGACGCTGGGGTCGACCCCAGCCCGGGTGGCCAGGCCGAGGAGCTGCTCCTCGCCGGCGGCGCCCCGCTCCGTGAGGGCGTCGACCGCCACGCGCTGGACCCAAGGGGAGGGGTCGTAGGCGGCGCGGGGACCCCAGGTCGCGACGTCGTCGGTGCGGATGAGCCAGTAGAGGGCCCGGGCCCGCGGGGTGGGGTCGAGGCTCTCGGCCGCGGCCGTGAGGACCTCGGTGGCCGGCTTCGCCTCGACGGGCACGACGGCGTCGGTGAGGGCGGCGTCGGCCAGGGTGGCCGGAGGCTTGTGGCAGGCCACGAGGGCGAGCAGCAGGGGAAGCAGGCGCATTCGGGTCCTCGGTCAGGGTCCCACTACAGGACACCCGTAGCCCGGCGAGGTTCCCGCTACAGCTTCGCCAGCCGGAGCCGCGCGCTGGGGTGGGCCGGGTGCTCGGCCGCGATGGAGCCGATCTTCGCCTTCGCGAGGTCGGTCTCGCCGGAGGCCTGGAGCATCACACCCTGCGCCATGTCGGCCGCGGTGGCACGGGAGATGGCGACGCGGGCGGCATCGAGGGAGGCCACGGCCTGCTGGCGGAGCTCCTTGTCGGTGCTGTGCGCGAGCACCTCCATCAGCGGGGCGATGGCCTCGTTGGGGGTGTCGGCGACCAGCTTCTTGCCCTCGGCCGCCTTCTTCTCGAAGGCGACCATGTCGTCGGTGGCGCGCCAGTCGAAGTGGTCGATCACCACCGGGTCTTCCCGGAACTCCTTCTCGAGCGCCCGGCGGGCGTTCACGGCGCGGCGGCCGCGGGTCTCGGCGTCGACCAGGAGCTGGTCGCGGCGCTTCTCGCGCTTGACCCGGGCGTCGTCGCGCTTCTGAGCCTCGGCCCGGAGGGACTCCATCACCATTCCCTCGCCGGCGGCGAAGGCGAAGTTGTCGATGTGGTTGAAGCGGTTCGGGTCGGTGTCGAGGATCCGGTAGAACGCCTGCAGTGCGCCCTTGCGGTCGCCCTGTGCCATGCGCTGGCGGCCGGTCTCGGCGAGGTCGTCGAGGTTGGCCTCGGGGAGATCGCCGGGGAGCTGGAGCTCCCACGCGGGCCTCTCCTGCGGGAAGGCCGGTGCGGCCCCCGGCTGCAGGGCGAAGACCACCACGATGACCATCACCAGCAGGAAGGCGGCGGCCACCACGGCCACGCCGATCATCACGACGAGCAGGACCAAGGCGATGATGCCGCCTCGGCCACCCTTCTTGGCCTCGGGCTCTTCCCAGCCGCCCTGCCACTGGTCGCCCGCGACCACCTGCGTGGTGTGGTCGCCGGCACCCTCTTGGTAGCGGACGAAGCGCATCTCGGTGTTGCCGATGCGCACGAGGTCGCCATCGGCCAGGGTGCACTCCCGCACCCGCACGGCGTTGACGAACACGCCGTTGGCGCTGCCCATGTCGCGCAGCACGTACTCGCCGTTCTGCAGGGAGATCTGCGTGTGATGGCGAGAGGCGGCGGGGTCGGGGATGACCACGTCGCGGTCTTCCGCTCGGCCGATGGACAAGCCACGGCTCGTGATGGGGTAGCTGCTGCCGGCCATGCCGGAGCCGACCACCACTTCGAGGCGGGCCGGTGCGATCTCGTCGTCGTCGAGGCGGTGGTGGGCTTCCTGGCCCCGGATCCGGAACTCGAGGACGAACGGGTCGACCACGATCTCGTCGCCATCCTGTACGGGCTGCGACTGGATGCGGTAGCCGTTGTAGTAGGTGCCGTTGCCGCTGCCGAGGTCTTCGACCGTCACCTCGCCGCGGGAGACGTAGACCTGGGCGTGGCGCCGGGAGACGCCCACGTCGGACAACACGACCTCGTTGTCCTCGGCGCGGCCCATGCGCGTGGCGCCTTCCTGCAGGCGCACGACGCGGTCGGCCTGACCAGGCTGCTTGATGATGAGTTCGACGGACTCGACCACCTGAGGGGACTCCTACCTACGAGAAGGGCCAGAACCAGCGGCGCTTGGGCGGAGAGCCCTCCTCCGCTTCGTCGCCCGTAGCATTCTGGTTCACGTTGGGGTCGTCTTGCCAGCGCAGCTCGAAGGTGTGCTGGGCAATGGAGATGGTGTCGCCGACTTTCAAGGCTTTGTGGCCTGTGATGCGCACCCCGTTGACGAACACCCCGTTGCGCGACCCGGCATCCTGCAGCCACAGCGATCCGTTGTCGAAGAGCAGCCGCGCATGGAAGCGGGACACACCTTCGTCGGTGATCGTGATGGTGTTGTCCTCCGAGCGCCCGATGCCCACCCCCCCGTCGGGGATGGGGACCGTGGTGCCCGCCAGGGCCCCCTCGGTGCACACCAGGACGGGGCTGTCTGCCATGACGCGTGCCTCCGGCGCCGGACTGTACCAGAAGTGCCGGCCGCGTACACCCGGCGGACGGAGACGGGCCGATGACAGTCGCTCAGGCGGGCTCGGTGCGGGGGGAGCGGCCCAGCCAGGCCAGCGCCCGCTGCCGGAGGTGGGTCCACTCGTCGGGGGCGACCCAGGCGGGGTACAGCGCGAGCATGGCCCAGGGGAAGATGCCCAGGTTCATCAGCACGCCGAGGCTGATGTGGAACCAGGCGCCGATCGCGAGCCAGAGCCACTCCACCCGCCAGCGGGTGCACCAGCGACCCAGCTTGCCGCCGAGCTCGGGGCGGCGTCGCCACAGCAGCAGCACCAGGGTGAGGGGGTAGGTGACCTGGTACACCACGGTCATCGAGGTGCCGACCTGGGTGAGGAAGAACCAGGGCTGGGCCTTGGTCCAGGTGAAGTCGTAGGCAGCCACCGAGGGGTCGTGGAGCGCGAAGAAGAGGGCGGCATAGCCCCCCATGGGCCACCACGTGACCCCGGTCTTCAGGATGCCCGCGGTGAAGTACATCAGCACCATCTGCCCGATGATGAGCTTGCGGCCCCAGCTGGGCACGGGGAGGCCATCCCCCACGAACGACTTCGTGCGGAGGAAGGCGTCGACGGACAAGGCGTAGCCGCTGGGGGCGAAGGTGAGGATCACCAGGATGTGGCGGCAGAGCTGGTCGATGCCGCGGTCGCCGGTGGGCAGGAGCTGGGACCACTGCAGCCACAGGGCCAGCAGGACCGCGGCGGAGGTGCGCGTGAAGAAGCCGAGCAGCAGCGTGGTGCTGGCGGCCAGCATGGCGCCGTGGAGGGCCATGGCCGATGCAGCGCTCGGCGGGAACAGTCGGAGCCACAGCGGCAACGGGTCGCGGGTGTGGCCATGGGACAGGCCCCCGAGCTCCTCCGGCCCGAACAGGGGCAAGACCAGGTCGAGCTGCCAGATGTGCAGGAGGTCGTAGACCAGGCACAGGGCGAGGCCGATACGCACCACCGCCAACGAGGTGGCCGGCTCTTTCTCGGACCAGAAGCCCTCGATGCTGGCCCAGGCGGCGGACAGGCGGCGCATCACTGGCGCACCCACAGCTCGGTCTGATCGCGGGTGAAGATCTGCTCGTTGAGCACCAACGGCTCCAGAGCCTCGTGCTCCCACGGCGCCAGCACGAAGTGGCGGTGCCGGTAGATGCGTACCCGCTCGATGCCGGGGTGGTCGGCGAAGGCCATGCCGGCGGCCCAGCGGCAGAAGCTGTCGTACAGGGGGGCCGGCTTGTCGTCCTTCACGCTGTCCCAGGTGCCACGGACCCGACGGTAGCGAAACACGGCATCGTTCCAGCGGTGCTCCGGGTGGAGGCGGCGCTCGACCTCCACCCACTTGCCGTCGCGCTCGACCTCGATCACCAAGGCCTCCGGAGCCTCGGCGACGATGCCGAACAGCCCCCACTGCTGCGTGGTGCGGAGGGTGCGGAAGATAGGCCGAACCGGTGCGTGGAAGGCGCTGCCGACGTGGTAGAGGGCGTTGTTCCCGTCGATCACGGCCTCGCCGAAGGCGGCGCGGTCGTGGGGGATGACCCCGCCGACCCAGCCGTACCACATGTCCAGATCCCCCTTTCGCCAGACCTCTCTCTTGTCTTCCTCGACCATCTTTCGGGGGAAGGGCACGGCGTACATCAGGTTGCCGAACACCACCAGGCAGAGCGCCGCCGCACGGAGGTGGGGCCATGCCCGGGGCCAGCGCTCGGCCGGCCCCCTCACGGACGCTCTCCGAACAGGGCCTCGAAGTTGTCCTCGAGCTGGTCGAGCACGGCCTCCTCGGGCATGGCCCACAGCTCGGCGGCCAGGGCCACGGTGTGGGCGACGTTGGCCGGCTCGTTCAGTGCATCGCGGTCGGGGCCCATGTAGGGGCAGTCGGTCTCGAGGAGCACCTTGTCGCGCGGGAGGGTCTCGAGGAGACGGCGGAAGCCGGGGTTGCGGCGGGCGTTGGCCGGGATGGACAGCCAGTGGCCGTGGGCCGCGATGCGCTGGCCCAGCTTCACCTTGCTCCCGAAGCAGTGCCAGTCGACGCGGGTGGCGCCCATCTCCTGGAGGACCTCGAGCATGCGGCGCTCGGCCTTGCGGCTGTGCACGATGATGGCCTTGTCGGCGCCCATCGCGATCTCCACGAGCTGCCGAAAGATGCGCTCCTGGTCGGCCCAGTGGGCCTCGGGGACCCAGTAGTGGTCGAGCCCGATCTCCCCGATGGCGAAGGCCTCGCTGGCGTGGGCGTCGACCCAGGCCACGGCGTGCTCGGGGTCGGCCGGGGGCTCCGGATCGTCGCGGGGGTACTCCACCCCTGCGGCCTGCATCGCGGGCAGCACCGCGTCGACCGGGTACAGCCCGAACGCCGGCCGGACGAGGTCGGAGCGCTGCGCGAGGGCCGCCACGGCCTCGTTGTCGCGGGGGTTCAGGCCATTGCACACGATGGTGCTGACCCCCGCGGCGCGGGCGCGGTCGAGCACGGCGGCTTCTTGCGCAGCCAGCCGGGCATCGGTGAGGTGAGCGTGGACGTCGAACAGCCCCACGGGGGTGCCTCCGAGCCCGATGGTGCGGGCGAGCGGGTCAGGACGTCAGAACGTAGACCAGCACCGCGAGGTCGACCACCAACAACATGACGACCGCGAAGACGCCGAGGTCGGGGCGCCGGCGGAACCAGCGACGTGCCCGCCGAGAGAGGGTGTCCGCGCTGGCCTGGATGGGCTCGCCGGCGAGGTAGCGGGCGAGGTCGTCGGCGAGGGCCCCGGCGTTGGGGTAGCGCTCCTCCGGGCGAACGGCGGTGGCCCGGGCGGCGATGTCGAGCAGCTCCTCGTCGACGGGCTCGGGGCCGCGGCGCGGGTCGATGGGGAGCAGCTGACCCAGCCGGACGTCGTTGAGGAAGTGCGTGCGGGACTGGCCGTCGTCGCCCAGGTAGGGGTGCCAGAGCAGCAGCACTTCGTAGAGCATGATGCCCAGGCTGAACACGTCGGACTCGGCGCCGAGGCCCTCGGTGCGCCCGTTGGCCTGCTCCGGCGACATGTAGGCGACGGTGCCGATCATGGCCCCGATGGAGGTGGGCTCCTCCGAGGCGGAGGCGCCGGTCTGGACCGTGGTGAGGGTCTTCAGCGGCGAGCGGCTGCGGAGGACCTTCGCCAGGCCCCAGTCGGTCAGGTAGACCTGCCGCCGGCCGCCGACCAGGATGTTGGAGGGCTTCAGGTCGCGGTGGATGACGCCCTTGTCGTGGGCGTAGGCCACGGCGTCGATGATGCGACGGAGGACGTCGAGCCGTGCGGCGAGGTCTTCGTCGGCCTCGAAGGGCTTGCCGTCGGCGTGGCGCTGCTTGAGCCGCTGCAGGACCTTGGAGAAGTCCTCCCCCTGCACCAGCTTCATGACGTAGCCGAGCTGGCCGGTCGGGCCGCGCTGGAGCCGGTGGACGGGGACGATGTGGGGGTGGTCGAGCTGGGCGCCGATGCGGGCCTCGCGCTCGAGCCGGGCGGCGAGCTCGGCCGTCTGCTCGCTTCGCTTGAGCCGCTTGAAGGCGACGTCGCGCATGAGCTCGTGGTCGCGCGCGAAGCAGACCTCCCCCATGCTGCCCGTGCCGATCACCCGCACGACCTCGACGTCCGCGGCGCGGCGCTGCTCGGGGGCAGGGGGGCGGGCGTGGTCCGGCGGGTCGGGCGTGTTGCGCAGCACCGCCTCCCGCACCGCCTCGAGGGCCGGATTGGGGGTTTTGATGTGCGAAGGGGGGATCTTGGGCCGGGTCATTCCGCTCCGTGCCGCGAGTATGGCACGGGAGCGGCTCAGCGCGTGAGGGTCAGCCGGATCTCATCGACATGAAGCACGTCGTCGGCGTCGGTGACCTCCAGGCGGTAGCGAACGTCCTGTCCGTCGAGGGCGTCCCGCGCGTCCTGGTCGTCGATGAACAGGTAGGCCGTGATGCCCGTGGCCGTGCGGCAGCAGTCGTCGAGGGGCACCTCGGGCTTCTCGTAGGTCACGTCGGCGACCACGAGGTCGTGCTCGATCCAGGTGACGACCACGTGCAGGGAGGTGGGCTCCGAGGGGAGCCCGCACAGCTTGGCGGCCGCGTCGAGGTGGTAGCCCCCCTGGGGACCGTGCACGATGGAGAGCGTGCCTCCGTCGGCCAAAGGGAGGAAGTCGACCACCCCGGTGCCGGCCTCCACCCCCACCGAGCAGGTCGGGGGAACGGCGCTGTCGACCGGTGGACCATCGCCGGTGCAGCCCACCAGCCAGGTCACGAGCAGCAGCGACGAGGGGCTCACTCGGCCCCCTCGTCCACCACCACGACCCGCTGGTCGACCTCGGGAGGTGGGTGGTCGAGGGTGCGTCCGTCGGGCCAGGTGATGACGAGGGCGTCGACGTGATCGTGGGTTCCGAGGCCGAAGTGGCACGCGGTGTCGCCGCCAGCGGAGAGGGCGGGGCGCGGGGTGCGGAAGCAGGTGTGGACCACCCCGTCGGGGGTGGTCAGCTCCACGATGGCCCCGAAGGCGTCGCGGTGGGTGCGGACGCCGTCCCCTTCGAGGTCGACCTGCAGCCAGTGATGGCCGAGACGGTCGGAGGTGTTCTCGTAGACCTCGAGGGTGCCGTCCCAGTTGGTGACCGCGACGTCGAGGTCGCCGTCGTGGTCGATGTCGGCGAGGGCCGAGGCCTTGCCGTGGTCGATGCCCGACAGGCCCGAGGCAAAGGTGCGGTCGGCGAACACGCCGTCGACCTGATCGAAGAAGGCGTGGGGCATGGGGTCGTACAGGCCGTCGGGGCCGCCGATGGGCCCGCCGACGTAGAGGAGCTCGAGGTCGCCGTCGTTGTCGTGGTCGAACATCTGGGTGGACCAGGTGATCGACTCCTGCCCCCAGGGGAGGGTGGTGCGGGTGGTGCCCCGGTCGACGCTGGTGTTGACGTAGTGCCGACCGCCCCCTTCGGCAGGCACCGACTGGAGGAGCAGGTTGGGGCCGATGTTCGACACGGCCATGTCGGGGAAGCCGTCGTGGTCGATGTCGCCCACCGCCAGGCCCATCCCGTTGACCCCCTTGAAGCTGGGGTCGGGGTTCAGGCCGAAGCCCGTGGCCTCGCTCACGTCGGTGAGCACGAGGGCCTCGGGGTCGTCGTTGCGGAGGAGGATGGACGGCCCTCCTTCGGCGACGTGGTCGGAGACGATGAAGAGATCCTGGTCGCCATCGCGCTCGTGGTCGACCCATACCCCCACGAAGGTCAGGCGCTCGCTGCGCTGCCCGTCGTCGTCGGGGACCAAGGCGGAGCGCTCCACGAAGCGGGGCATCGCCTCGGTTCCCTCGTTGCGCCAGAACCGGTCGCGCACGGGGTGGAGGTCGGCGTCGACCACCTCGCCGGGCAGGCACCAGTGGTGGTTGAGCACGTACAGGTCGAGGTCGCCGTCCTGGTCGGGGTCCCCCCACACTGCGCCCATGGTGCGGCTCTCGGCGTCGTCGAGCCCGACCTCGGCCGTGATGTCGGTGAATCGGACCAGCCCCTCCTCGACGAACTCGTTGCGGAAGAGACGATTGGCCCCTCGTCGTCCGACGAAAAGGTCGGGGTCGCCGTCGCCGTCGACATCGGCCAGAGCGAGCCCGCCGACCTGGTCGACCGTCAGCCCCGCCGCATCGGTGATGTCGTCGAAGTGGGGGAGGCCGCCGGTGGTGCCGTCGTGGAGGAGCACCTGGGTGGGGGCCCCGAAGTGCGCGAGGATGGCGTCGGGGTGGCCGTCGAGGTCGAGGTCGCTCCAGGCGAAGCCGGTGAGGGACTGGGCGCAGCCGGCCTCGTGGAAGGACATGTCGTGGCGTAGGTGGAGGCCGAGCTCCTGTTCGACGCGGCGGAACCGGGGCGGCAAGACCGTGACCTCCCGGGTCTCCTGCACGCCCTGGCTGTCCGTGAGGACCAGCTGGGCGGGCCCGGTGGGGTGGCCCGAAGGAATGTGGAAGACGTGGGCCGCTGGCCGCACCCGGCTGCGGACCGTCGCCAAGCGGACGCCGTCGAGCTCGGCCCGCAGGGGTCCCTGGGTGTCGAGGGCGAGGGCCCACAGGTGCCCACCCGACGCGGTGGTGTGGCCCGCGTCGACCACCACGGCACCGGTGGACGGCGTGCTGGGGGCGTCGGGGGGGAGGGCGTCGCCGCAGCTCCACAGCAGCACCAGCAAGGTCGGGACCATGGGGGCACCCTACATCGCCGGACCGTCGCCAGCCACGGACGCCGCTAGCGACCGCAGAAGGGCACGTCGAAGGACACCTCGGCCACGACCTGGTCTCGGTCGTCGAGCACCTGCCAGGAGCCCGCGATGCGCTCCCCGACACCGCTCCCGACGCTGACGAGGTCGCGCTCCACCAGGGGGTGGTCGTAGCTGGCGCAGCCGTCGTCTTCGCAGCGCCACCAGGAGCCGTAGAGGAGGTCCTGGCTGCCGTCGGCGGGAACCTCCAGCGCGACCCCTTCACCGCGGCGCTCGCAGCCCTGCACGGGCCAGGTGGTGAGCCGCACCACCACGCGCTCGCCGTGGGCTGGGGAGTCCAGGTAGGCGACCCCGGCGACGAGCTCGTGCGTCTCGCCCCGCCAGGGGACGACCCCGCTGGCCACGCCGTCGGGGACGGTGTCGTCGACGGGGGGCTCCGCCGGAAGACCACACGCGCCGAGGAGGACCAGGAGGGGGCGCATCGGTCGCTAGGAGAGGCGCTGCAGGTGTTCGTGCAGCAGCTGCCAGACGGTCTGGTGGGCGTCGTCGGGGACCAGGGCGGAGAGTGCCTCGGTGGCCTCGGCCCGGGAGGAGGGCTGGCCCGAGAGGCGGGCCG
>ENA-OWNT01002016-OWNT01002016.1-seawater-metagenome-genome-assembly--contig:-NODE-2016-length-22522-cov-4.042682_pt1 | contig 22522 bp, 14 predicted proteins | sample MGYA00238136_ERZ651165 | MGnify/ENA primary metagenome ERZ651165 (study PRJEB26861, sample SAMN08777766) | seawater metagenome | isolation source: coastal seawater | place: USA: Florida | collected...
ACGTTCATTCTTGAGCATTGTGCCTCTGTGTGATGGACTTGTGCGCTTGCTTCAAGCACATGCCAAACTCGAGTGTTATGTACTGTACCGAAAGTAGACCGATGGAACAACACAACACAGAGCAACGTTTTGCCCTCATCACATGTGATAGAAATGGGCCTGCGGGAGCGAGTGCAGGCACTGGAAGGTTGCATTGAGTCGTGCCTCTCGCTGCAACGCCAACTTAGGAACTTACTACGCGAAAAGCACACTAGTCCCACAAATGATCATTGTAAGGGACCGCCGAGGTATGGCCCTTTTCGGCAACATTGCACCACAGTTCTACCACTTTGTTTCACTGCGAAGGATGTCGGTGAAACAGCCAGCAAAAGGCTACACCAACCCTTTCTAACAACTACCCACTGCCGACCTACGTTGCACTGGTCGCTGGGCTGCTCTTTTTTCCATACGTGTGTCGTGGAGAGCGTTCGTCGTCGCATTCCGCGTTGCCTCGACCATGACTACCATGACCGTCGACCCTCGTCCCCTCGTCCCTCGACCAAGAACATGGTGCCGCCACCCAAAAACTGTGTGTGTTCACGGCGCAACGCCGCCAAAAGCAAGTTAAGAGCACACACAGAAGTAGCGCGCACACATGGCAATCGTACTCGCAACGACGAAACGGGTTGAGTTACAACCTCAGTCATATCGGCGTGCGGAAGATCGAACAAATTCTCGGCAGGCACAGGGCCGTTCGGAACAGCCCGCACGGCGTACTTCCAACCAGCAATGGTCGATATCGGCGATTGCATGCACCGGGTAATGTGGCGAATATGGTCGACCCAAAATCACATGGGCCTACGTTTCTTCTCCAGTTTTCTACCACCAACGTCCTGGAATAAATTGGCTGTAGAATCTAGCACGCCACGCGTGCCAACATGCGCAACTCAGCACTGTTCACGGTGCTTGTTGTGCAATTGTGCATTGCGGCCAACTTTGCTCAAACGACGCCGGGGCCTGCACCAGGTCCCAACATTCCCGCGCCGTCGCCGAAGAATCCGACCCCTTCACCCTTTAGTGCGCCAGCACCTTCGGACGACGACGACTCGTACATCGAGCTGGGACCAGGAGAACCTGCGCAATGCGCAAGCGACAGCACCGAGTACGCATACCAAAACTGTGGATTCGATATTCGCACGAACGGAGCTACCAGTGCCTCGTGTTCATGCACTGCTGATTGCTACGGTGATTCGTGTTGCGACGATTATGGTTCGTACACGGTAGCGCTTGACTACAACACGACAATACTCTCATCTCATTTTACATGTGTTGCTGTAGGGCCAATCTGCGCCTGCTTCTGCCTACTGGGATACCAAAAGAATGGGTGTCAATCTGGAAACTATACGGATTACATGAAAGATGGGGGTGGCTTGAATATCGAATGTGAACCTTGCGAGATTCCGGCAGAGTATGAGGACGAAGACTTCTTTTACACCCACGGCACCGACGACAATGATGAGTTTTCCAGCTGCATTATTAACCTCTGCAGCGATTATTCTGACAGTTGCCCCGATGGAGAAGTGTTGATGGTATGTTTGATGATTTCGTAATCATTGGAGCCAGCCTAACGCAAGTGCTTGGCCTTGTCTGGTGCAGCATTGCGGACAGCAAGAGCATCGAAGTGCTGGAGAGTGTGTGTCAGCCGCTTCAACATCCAGCTCCACGACGACCACTACCACAAGCAGCACAACCACAACAACGGCCACGACCACCACTGCAACTACTACGACCACCACCACAACTACTACGACGACGGTAACGACCACCACCACAGCCTCGACGACAACAGTGGCGTGAGTTACACACTTTATTTGTTGACATGTCCGGTGAGCCCATTGTCCGACCGCATTTTCATTTTGTGCAGGTGCCCAGACACATGCCATGGATACTCTTGTGATTACTGGTTGCAGACCACAGTTGGTGCTAACGGCCCACTGTCCTGCGAGACAGTGGAAGAAGAGTATCATTGTGAATGTGGTGGCTGTGTTTGTGGTCCGGGAATTACTACGACTACAACCACTACAACCACCACAACAATCACGACGACCACGACGACCACGACGACCACGACGACCACGACCACGACCACGACAACCACGGCATTCACTGTAACCACCACGGCGGAAAGTCAGCCCACGACAACCGCAACCACGATCACAACTACGACTACGATCACAACTGCGACTACGATCACAACCGCGACTACGATCACAACCGCGACTACGATCGCAACGACCACACCAACGGCAACGACCACACCGACGACAACGAGTGCGGCTACCGTCACAACCACAGCCACAACCACAGCCACAGCCACAGTCACAGCCACCACCACGGCTACCACAGCCGCCACAACCACAACCACAATCACAACAGGCACGACAACGACAGCGACAACCGACACGACAACGACGGCGACAACCAGCACGACAACGACGGCGGATGATGGGGTAGGACCCACGACAATTGCGCTGTCACCTGCCCCTGAGGTGGATGCCAGCACACCAAGTGCGTCGGCTACCGTGACCGCTCCAGTTCCTCCTTCTCCGGCCCCAACAACAAGCGGGACAACGCAGCAGAGGACACCTACAACCTCGACAATAACGACAGCAGCTGCAATTGAGAGCCCTGGTCCGACCCCTTCACCCGAAGGGCCTGTTCCTGAACCAAGTGCCTCGCCTACGACTGTGACGGGAGGTGTAGTAACGTCCACAACAACGCTGCCTACGATGGCTTCGACTTCCGGCACATCGACAACAGAGTTTGTGTGCTCTATAAATGCACACTGCGCGGATATGGACCCGTCTTGCGCAAATGCAAATTGCAGATGCAGTCATGGAGTCTGCGTATTGATTCCACCGCAAACAACGCAAACGACACAAACGACGGAGACCACAACAACGACTGAGATCGTTGGTGGCGACCAGGACAGCCATGGCTGCTATGTTGGAGCTGGATACACGTGGTGTGAAACGTCTCAGACATGCCTGCAGCTTTGGGTGACTTCGTGCGACGAACAAGCCACTGAATTGCCAACGACGACAACACGTATGCAGACGACAACATCTTCGTACGACACTGCTGTCGGAACAAGCCCTCGTTGGGTAATTGACATCGATGACCCTGCCCCACAAGAAAGCGGCATAGATGTCCCCGTTGTGGCCGGTGCTGGCGCCGGTGCCGCTGTTGTGATTATTATCGTCGTCGTTGTCATCGTCGTCGTGCTCAACAAAAAAGCAGCTGCTCGAAAGGTTAACTACCAACAGCACTCTTCCGTGGCCTATGGCCACGAAGTCGCGGACGTGCACGGGACGAGGGTCACATCACGTGGGCGAGGAGGATACTCACAAGGATAATCTTGCGGACAAGCATCTTGCGTTAAAATTTAGTAAAGTATTGCACCAGTCGAGTGCAGGTGAAGCGGTGCCATGGCACTAAGCCGGCTCTTCCCCTTGGAATAAATAAATGCCGAGTTGACTCGGGTTTGGCGAAGTAGAAAACAGGGGCTACAAACGAAATGACTCGTTATCCTCAACTTTTGCGACTTCATTAAACTCGAGCTCGCTCGATTTGCGAACCGATGTTGTCATTTCAATGCCAACCTTTTTGGAATCCGCTGCCCCATGCTTCCCAGTCCACTTGCACAACGTAAGCAAAAGAGACAGAACCGTCGCGCACAGCAAAGCAAATCCACCGACACAGCCCCAGAATAAAGGAAAGTGCTCGTGCCTGATATCTGCAAAGAATGCACTATGAGGCGGTGAAACCATTGACTCTGTTACCGTGCGTAAACTGAAATGAGGCTCTGTCGTTTCCCCATCTTGAGATGCACACACTCGTACCACGCAACTCGCGATCGCAAGCAAGCTCAGACGTGATGTCAACATGCTGAGGTCAGTGGTATCAAGGTCCAATCTTAAAACCCCTTGAATTGATTCAGTGTGTTCTGAGAATCAATGTTTGACAAAAGACCGATACGTATTGCACACTTAAAATCGTGTCGGCTCAAAATAGTCTGGCGATTCATGCGTTGATGCAAACGCCGCAACTTCTCCGACCTTGTGGCGACCAGGGCGACGATAATAAAATACCGCATCAAACGCTATTCCCGTACACCAACGAGCGTCATTGTCGTGGCCAAAGCCTGTTTGTGTCACTGTTGCCTCGATCGCGCAGAACTCGGGCAAGCACAATTTCGGGGAGTTGTGTGGTTTCGCACCAATCAAGTGCATTTCGCGAGCAAGCGTAGCGGGTTTTCGAAAACGCCTACGTTCCGCGGCGTTCGCACACAGTTGTGCGTACGTGAATGACGACTACTAACTACTGAGGCAAGTGTTGTGCGCTGGCATGAGTTGCCGAGGGTGTTCCCCCTCGTTGTGCTTGCGTCGACGTACCGGTCGACCATCGTTGTTTCGTTGTCGCGCGGCTTGTTGCGCCACCACCGTGTGCTTCATCGAGCACGACAACCAACCGCACACCAACCACCTCACGAACAGCGTCGCCACCTCAACTGTCAGTCAGCGCGCAACACACGCTGTTGAGTGATTTTGAGTGACTGACAGTGACAGATGGGTGTGGGTGACAGTGAGTGGCAGTGAGCGAAATTCCGTGCGCCCTCACTCACTCACTCACTCACTCACTCACTCACCCTGCCGTGAACTAAATGGTCATATCCATATCTATAGTGAACACAAGGAACTGGGTATTGATGTGTGTACTCTCAGTACGAGTTCATCAAGAATGAATGAAGTGCAATTCGTGCAATGTAATGAGGAGATTCTATGAAGTTTTGCCAGTACTGGGTACTACATCGATGTACTTGGTACTATCAAAACTGGAACTAATGAGGAACCATGGCGTCAGTGGGTTGTGCGCGCAGAGTGAGTGAGTGAGTGAGGGAGAGTGTGGGTGAGAGTGAGGGTGAGGGTGAGGGCGGGAGCTGGATTCTGGATACGACTGTGGACGCCAAAACGAAGTAAGTAGTCAGCGAGTTCGAGTTTGTGTCGTTGTTGTTGTTCGGGCCTCAGTTGTGGCACCAACCAACAACGGACAACGGACAACGAACGGAACAACGTTTCAACCTACCCGGGTAGACTATCATACTGAGTACCTGATCAACGCACAACCTACTCGTGTACGAACCTCCCTACCTCCCTCCTGTGTTTTGTTCTGTCTGTGTCCCAACTCGCCGAGCTTCATGTTTTTGATGCTGACTCGGTTGCGTTGCGCCTGAGTGGCACTACATACATACCACGGACGAAGAGAGACTAAACAAGTCGAGGAGGGTTTGCTGTAGAGCATGCTTTAAGCTAGCACTGCGTCCAAGGCAACCGATGATTGCGCACGGGAGTTGTGTGGCCGTGGTAGTGCGCCGATTGCACGCCACCGTCCCCACCTGTTGACTAGTCTGTGATGTTGTGGTGTCCTGAGCTGAGCTGGCTGGCTGCAAGTCATGACTAGGTCGTGTGTACCATGTGCGTGCAGGCGTGCCGTATCGGTTGTGTGCACGTTTGAACATTGGGGGGGTTAGCTGCGAGGTGCAGCAGCGTTAATAAATATGCACCTCGATTCTAAGTCCATTTTGTCGTCTTCTCGACTCAGCGCCTAGCGAGGCGTGAATGATGTTAGTTCCATGCTGCCAACGATTGGGTGTCACGCCCACAACATTCGGACGCTTGCTCCGATCAAGCCAGCACAAACAGCACAGGAAATTTTATGTAGACTACGATTTTCTCCGATTCAAGTTGAAACGCTGCGTTGCTGACTCTGGGAATTCAGATGAATTCTCGACAGTTTGGAATGAATTCGACAACTATCTTCTCACAAGCTGGCAGACATCGTTTGATCACACAGATGAATGCCTTGCACATTTTGAAGAACATCTTGCTATTTTGACTGCGCAGCACACGAAGGCCGACAACAGTGCCGGCCATGTCTTTGACCAGACTGAAAACACCGCGTTCCAGCGAGTTTACTCCAAATTGCACGAGCGAGTTAAGGCAGTGAAATCATTTTGGATAAACAACAAAAGTGCTTTGAAAGATCTAGAAGCTCGGCGAAAGGCGGCTTTTGAAGAATTAAGCACATCCGCCGATGAGGTCTCGGTTCCAGCTTCGCATCTTATGACTTTCAATGAAACGTCTTTACTTCAACGATTTCAATTCTTCGAAGCGCGAGTCTGCAAGCAGTTTTTAAAACTTGAGCCATCGTACGACATGAGTATGGCGAAGTCAACTATGAAGATGTTCAAGGACTCGAAGGTGTACCAGAAGAAAGCCATTTTCTTCCGCTGCGGGATGGTTTTGATGCTTGGGGTGCACATTGTATGGGACTTAGTTTTGGAGTTCGAGAATTTTGCGTCAGCCTTTTCAGAACAATGGCTATCTGCAACATCGCTGATGTTTCAGGTTGGTAATGTGTATTGTGGTCATGATAGTACAATTTGTAATGCCACCTGGCATTGATCTAATATTGAAAGCATGCGATATTAGGCCTCGGCAGCGATAGGACTGTGCTATTGGTGTCTTGCAATTCTCGTTACGATTTGGAACACGAAGCATTTGAATTTCGGCTACATGTTTCAACTGCAGTACAACATGAGTTGGTCTCCAAATGACATAGTCAATGCTGTAAGTTGTCAATCATGCAGGCCCCTTTTCGGGTCATTCATTTCACGTGCGTACTCTGCTCCTCATAGGCATGTGTCACGACCACAGTGTACTTGATAACGTTGTACGGGTTCTTGAAGCATTCTGCGGCTATCACATATAAGAAGGCGGGACTTGAATTAGATTTGTTATCCGAAATGGTGCGTCCCATGTCCACGGCACACATAGCAACTCTTTGCTCAACATTATGTCTGCGTAAAGGTGTTGAGTGTACCGCAAGAAGTGTTTGCACTCGTGGGCTTCCTGATCATCGTTTTCTACACCCTGATTCCAGTGTCGGCAAATCGGCGTTTGCTATGGATAACGTTGGGTGTGCATAATGTAGCAATCCCTCGCTCTTGTCCGAAAAGCCGAAGCTGACGGAAAATACTGTTGTTGCCGACAGGTCGCGTGATTGCCAGTCCGTTTACCAGCCCATTGTTTCGTGATGGCTACATGGGCGATGTGCTGACTTCATTTTCAACGCCATTTCAACAAGTGAGTGTACTCTTCAAGCACAGCTGCCCGTGTTCCTTGCTTTGACGCCAAATCTTCATGTACAGACCACAACATTTTTCTACAACGCCTTCTCTGCAAACGGAACGTTTTCGCGGTCGCAGGCTTTCGATGCGTCCGCCGAGTGGAACACAACCTCCAATGCCACATCATCCAGTGAATTGATACCGCCTCCGACATGGTCGCTTGCGTTGTGTTCGGGTCTTCCATTGTGGTGGCGATTGATGCAAAACTGCCACAAGATCTATCAGGTCAGTGTACAGCGCATGGACTATCGCTTTGTCAGTGGTTAACAACAACGTCGCTATCCTCGCAGAATCCAAAAGATAAAGCTGCAATTGCCAATGCTTTCAAGTACGCTACGGGGCTCTCACTTGTAATATTGTCCGCGTTCGGGAAGTTTGCGAAAGATCTCAACACTGACGATGGCGAGGACGGTGGATACTTTTGGGCTTATGTAGCGTGCTACACATTCAGTACACTGTATTCGTGGGCATGGGATGTTTTTATGGATTGGGGGCTGTTAATTTGCAAACGTCCAGAGCAAACAAAAAAGGTCAAATGCCATAGCGTCGGTATGTAAGTTGCTCTGCCGTTATCTCCATTTTGAAAAGTTCAGTCGTCAAATTTCGCTATTTTCTTTGTAGGCACGACTGTGGGTATGGAGCTTCCAACATGGAGGGGAGCAAGCGCGAAAGACGTGGATATCGACGCTGATGTTGACAGGCCGGCGTCGTCGGTAAGCCTGACATGCTCCGCAACAGAAGCCATTTGTTTTCATTCCCTCGTTGAAACAAAATTGTACGCTCCCGTAGGACGAAGCAGACTCTGAAAACGCTGCGGTTAAGGTGCCTCACCATGACAAAAAGCAATCTCGATTATCGCACGAGTCAAACTCCACTGTGACGTCGGAGCAAGACGACGAGCGTGAAGGAGCACTAATATGTGGGCATCGCGTTCGTCTGAGGTGTGCAAAGAAGCTTCATGATAGCGTCAAGCCTTTGGTTTTTCTCACTCCGACGCATTTGTCGCAGGCGCATGCGGGCCTTTGCTTTGCCATACTATTTCGTGGCTGTTGTAGTTGACTTCTTCTTGCGGGTTTGTACAAATGCATACTTCTTGCGCTCTGTGCTTGCTGTTGCATCATGTCATTCATCGCATGCAGGCGATTTGGACTTTTAATCTTTCACCTGCGACCTCCCCTCTGACATTTTTCCGGTACCTCGGCCCAATTCTGGGTTGTATTGAGATTTGCCGCCGAGCGATGTGGTCAATTTTTCGAATTGAGAACGAGCACATGAAGCACGCTCTTGCTGAGGGCTGGTCGATTTCACCAATGTTTTTCGTCCGGGTACGTTGAGCCATGCATTGAGGACATAGACGAAGACGTTCTTTATGTTGGTATCGCCTGTTCATGTGCACACCACGATGTCGTAGGTTAAAGCAGGCAAACAACGAATTCCGCTTTGGCAGCGAGTGTTGCCGTTAATTTTGTTCGTTGCGATTTTCACGGGAGTTCTGATCGCTGCTTTCTTTGCGTGATGAACTGCGGGTCGTTTTCCGTCATTTGCTCAGAGTGTAACTTCCTTATTACCTTACTTTCTTCCCTTTCGCGATGGCACAGCACTCGTCTCACTTCCAAGTGTGATCTTCCTTGTTTGTTGCTTTGTCGTACTGAATGTAACTCAATTGACCTTGATTGTTGATTCTGATGCATAATTGCTGAATGCTGGATGCTATGCTACGACTCTTCAATGCTGCGATGCTGCGACGCTGCAATGCTACGACTCTTCAACGATACGATGCTCCAAAGTTGTACAGGTTGGGGACACTGTGTGTGACCGACCCTTTCCAATCTGTTCCAGTCCCTTGTTGTCCTTGGTTCGCTTGGCTCTTCGACGTTGGAGTTTTGTGTGGCGTTTTGATGTTCGTGGAGCGTCGTCGGTCGTGGTTGTTGCTTGCGTGGTCGGTCATCTGTAGCCAAGCTGCCAAGTGCACAAAGTCCAAACACTTTGGCTCGTCATGAGTGTGTGGGTCAGCTCAACTGTGGTAGAGTAGACCCGTGGAACAGATGAACACGCGGAGTGTGTCTGGGAGTGAATTTTATGTGGTCATTCACAATCGTTTGTTGTCAGCGATACAGTGTCACGAACCGGGCGCGGTGTGAGTCTGCTGCAACAGTTTCGGGGCGAGTTTTGTGTTGTGCTGTCCACGATCTGTTTGAATATTTATTTTGTTTTTATTTGTGCAATATGTCGGTACTTCGCTTGGCATCATGCCTGTATGTTTCTTGTGCACTAGTCACTGCATCTGTCATCGAAACGGAAGTAGCTGCTGACGGTGCAACGCTGCGTACGACAGGCACCGCATGTGCTGTGTTGAGCTTTCAATTTGAGGAGTTGACTGACCAACAGCAGCTGGCTCTTGCTCAACAAGTTAATGAAACAGTTACACAACAGAAATTATTAGTAGTTGGTGGCTTTGGTGGTTCCGGAACCCGTGGATGGGCTTCTTTGTTTCACACCTTGAGTGGTCCTGATTTCTTCTTTTCACGCGGCAACTTCGACTGGGATTCCGGATATGTCAATTCACCTTTTGAACATGTTTTTCCCCCATGCGATGAGTCTATCGACGAGTACTTCGACGTGGACAAAGTCCGTGCACATTTGGAGCTTCATGACCCGATGAAATTCCTCGAGAACCATGTGCTACCACCAATGTCTAAGAAATACAACTTTTCAGTCGGTGAGCCGTCCCGTATTGTGATTTGTGCAGGCCTGCCACGTTGTGGTTGATCGAATAGTTCTTCATGATTGTTTAGGCGATGGAGAACCAACAATTGGATTCAAACAACCTGATGCGATCACACTTGTGGCGGGGACTACGGTTTTCTCAGATCATGTGGTCGGCTTGGTTGCCACTCGAGACCCACGTGACTTCGCAACAAGAAAGTACGTGAAGTGTTGCATCGGCTCCCCACGACGGACGGCAAAGAGTCGGCCCAGTTTGTTTCAAGTGTATGGCGAATATGAGGCTTGCGTGGTGCATGTGTTTTTCTTAGATTCATGCACTCCACGCCGGATGGCTCACACCTTGGCTCTCATTCGGACTTGTGAGTTGTGTCGTGTACTGTGTGCTGCAAAACTTGACCACTGAGCTGCGGCCGTCAATATTACAGATGCGCCAAGTCGTATTCGAATTTACGGTGTGATTGGCACACAGTTGATATTTCTCAAATGACTAAAGCTGAACGAAAGCCGATACTGACGAGTCCTCAGGTGCGATGCGCCTCGGAGTGTTGTGACTATTCAGCTCAACCGATGGTCAAGTTTTTTTTGTGCACTAGACACCTGAGTGCATCCACCACAGCCTTGACACGTGGGCAGCCACACACAATTTCCTCAAGGTATACCTGTATGCCGATGGTGTTGCAACCAAGCGATCACGAGACTTATCCGCGCAATCATGCACAATGTAGGTTCTCGCCGAAGAGGAGTGTGCCGTGTCTAAACGACCCGGACAACAGTTATTTGTTGGTGCGCGAGACACGTGTGTGGCAAGGCTTCCCCGCAATTTAACCAAGGCAGTTCGTGTTCGGTGCAGGCCGAAGTGAAGATCTAGTGAACATTTCAGAGGGTCACATCGTCGGCTTCGTTCAACATGTTCTTGTACGTGGTTTACAACGAACCGATTCACAACGCCGCGCGCACTAACGGTGTCGGCTGCAAATGCGACATGTACAATAGGCGTCGCTTGGTGTCGCGCGATCCGTGGCTGAAATTAAAGCAGCAATCGAAGACAACACCTCGAATCATAAGAGGAAACCAACGTACGTCTGCTGTGTAGCTAGATCTTGTTCATGTCTGTTGAATCGATTGCGGTTGTTGCGGAACATGCTCATAGATATGGCAGATGGAGAGCAAAAGGCATCGAGTTCGACTACACGAAGTTGTTCGAGCACTCGAGGCGCACCATGGAAGAGTTTGGATACAGCTTGGAAGCATCATGAATGCTGCGCAGTTATGCAGAGGATGCTTGATCGACGTTCAATGGCAAAACACGAGCATACAAACGAAGTCGAAAAATAAGAAATAAATAAATAAAAAGTGGTCTACCTACAAGTTCCACGACTGCTCGCTTTCAAACTAAGAGAGCTAAGTTGTCGTGCTCTAACACTCCGCAGACCCAAAATCGTTGTCGTCGATTTCTATGACCATGTGATAAAGCTCACCGAGCAACGGATCACCTCCGACAGTGTTGAGCTGCAGCTGGAACGCTTCCGCGCCCTCGGTGCACTCATCGTCCATGATGGGAATTACAATTTGGGCCAAAGTTTCTCGCGGCAAAAACTCAACAACTCCCTTGCTGTGAACGTAATCGCCGCAGATCTCCGACGTTCGATTGCGATACGGTGTTTCAAGGCAAATGGCTGCCTCATCCGGTGTAACACCAACAGCTGTAATATCAGACGTCGAGTATCCAATGTGTAGCGATTTCGACGCATCGCCAGACCGTGTCAACTCAACTGCAAGCCACGTAATGTGAGAAACGGATCGGTACCCGATTTCGTGCACAGCATGATCACCCGGGTCTGCTTCAGCAACAACGGCGCTTCGCTGCGAAAATTGTACAAAGCGAAACTCCGAGTTGTATGCAAATGTAGCCCCCGGCCTTATCATGCCAACCGAATGCGGGACATGCTGGTACCCGCTGTAGGAAGCCCCGGGTGCACCGACCACGACTCTGTCATCGGCCACCGCGACACTGAAGCCGAACATATCTCCATCCGCGCGCGGTCCAACTGACTGCAAGCGAACTCTCTCCGTTGACACGGCAAGCTTCGTGGGGAAGTTCGGATCAGCAGCATGGTCCGTTTGCATTTCATCCAAGTCAGAGTAGCCCCTCGTTGCATGTGCATAGTCTTGTGCCCAAGATGCGTAATGCACTTGGTTGGCAAATGCGTCCCGGTATTCATCCTGCCGGGTGTACACATACACTGCGCCGGTGCCTCCCCGCTTGGTGAACTTATCATCATCGGCGGAGCGATCGTCAATGCTAAATTGGTTTTGGGAATGAGCTTTATGTGCACCGATCGCGATTATTCCATGTTCTTGGGAAACCGCCACGGCCTGTCCAAAATATGCCTGCTCTGCCTTATCCGACGCCTCAAGTTTGACTTCTTGGGACCATTGGCAATCCCATTTATTGTTCGTGCACAAACAATGTTCTTCGAACGACTCCCCTGACCGCATGGACAGCGTTTGCTTAAAGAAATCCGGGACATCCAACGAACAAGTGCAGGCGCATGGCTCAAGGGGCTTGTCAGCTGTGTGTCGACGAAACACATACGCAGCACCAGCACCCGCCGTCTGCAGTGATATGTCAGCCTCAAAGTCACCGCTGAGCCCTTCGACTCGCCAAGAAAATTGAACGTCGTCGAAGTTAATGTGTCCCCACACTCCCGATGCCAAGTCCGCAATTCGCAGCACGGCAGCTTTGCCTTTGAACTCTGCCACGTTCCACCTCACGCGCTGCATCTCCTCCCGACATTGGCCCGTTGCAACACGAACACGTTGACGATCGACAATCAATTCCACAAATATTTTTCTCACGTCGCAACCGCCTCCGATCAGAAAACTGATCTCCGACCCGCCGACTATGAACGGAGTTGAGGCCATTGTACCTGTGGGCTCGTCGCCTTGAAATGTGCCCCACTCAGAGACCGGACCATCATGCGGGTGGTTTTCGAACGTCCCAACCCAGAAATTCCCTGCGGGATGCACGCGTACATTTGACTGCACCCCTTCGTAGTCAAAATATCGAGCAAACCTGTCCGTGTTCTTCGTGTACAAGAAAAATGGCTCCGCCCCCTCCTTCAAGTACATGTCACCGTCAGACCAATGTGACACGTTCGATTCTTGAATACCAACAGGCTCAAAGTCGTTGCGATAGATCAAGGTGCAAAGGCCAATGTCTGTGTTCGAGCTAGTTGTTGTTCGCAAAAACCCAAGGCACGCGTCAGACAGAGAATCACACTCAATGGTACACTCTTCTTCCGTTGTTTGATTTGACACTGTCGATGCAAATTCATTCGGGTCGCTGTCGAACCCTGCAAAAGCAAATGGGTGTGTATGAGCCCATCGAACGTAAACACCCGATGTGGTCAAGTTGATTTGTTTGTCACCATAGACAGTTCTGTACAGGACATTCTCGCCAAATGTCGGTTGGTTGTCGAATGCGTTGCCGGTCGTAAGCCACCCACTTATGTCGCCATTTTCAAAACCCCAAGTTGAATGCGACATAGCAGGATTTTTCCATGAGGATACGACAAGGGTGTCGTTGTCAACCGCAACAACGGCACCGAAGAAGTCTTCAACAACACCGTCATTTGACAATAATTTCGAGTGCTGCGACCAGTATAGCCCCGATTGATTGCTGTGTGTGTAGTACACGTTGCGATACACTGAGTTGTACCAGATTCCTCCACATTGAGAAGTATCACTGTTGTTGGTGCAGCGAGAGTCGCACAGGGATTCGTCGGCAAGCGCTCGGGTGGGGTAGTTGTTACTGCAATAGCAATTCATTCCACGTTGAACCGCGAAATACTCGAAATCGGAACACAACCGCTCGCACTTCGAGATACTCATGGTGTCATCCCGAGCAGATGCCTCGTACTCAAAGTCGCGATCTGTTGCGTCAGAAAAGCATCCGATGTAATCTTGGTCGTGAGGGAAAAATGTATAGACTGCCCCGCGTGCGGACAATCCGCCTTGTCCTAGGGTTCTGTTTGCCACATAGTTCGCTCGCCGCGCGCCCACAGCAAGCGTCGTCAAAGACATGGACACTGAACATCCAAATTCCTGTTGGAGAACGTATGTCGTTGCCACCCCAGACACGACAGGAGTGGCTTGATAACTGTGATAGTCACTGGAATGCAGTGTTTGATGCAATAGCCATTCCTGCAGTGTTTCATTGAAGGAAAAGATGTACACAGACTCCAAACCTTTAGCACCGACAGCAGCGTAACTACCACTCAGAGCAACGGCATTATGCCATCCAAAATAAGAGCTTGCTGGTGCCTGCTCAACTTCGGGAACCGACAGCCGGCCTTCCAGCGTCCAATTGCCTGTTGAGTTGTTGGAGTCTAAAACAAAAATGTACGCAGCACCTTCACCGTAAGCGCCCACAATCAATTGTGCGTTGTCGAGGTCAAGGTCCAAAGCGGAGCCGAAGTATGATTTGTTCCCGTGGACCGCACCACTAGCCACCAGTGGCGATTCACTATTCGTCAACACTTGAGTTTGAGTCCACACTCCCAAGTTATTGAAGAATATGTCAACTTGACCAGCACCGTTGTCGGCGTGCATGGCGCCAACAATCATCCAGTTTCCAGCGGTGTCCACACATGTGCCAAAGAAGTCACTGTCTGAGGGCTCAGACGAGTGAATTGTCGAAGTCAGCGACTCAACCCCTACAGCTCCATCGCCATCATCTTTGATGGTCACTTGTGACCAAAAGTCACCCGTCAAAGAGGGCGCAAATCCTGGAAGCCACCACACAACGTTGAAGAACTCATCGGGTTCCTCAACTATGTCGTCATCGGTAATCATCACCGATATTGTTTCTTGGTGATTGTAGTCGAGCGCCACGTGGTGTATCGTTCCGTTCAGTGGAGCGTAGTCTGAAGAGCCGTCATAGTCATACACGCCATTTTGCCACAAGCACTGGTAAGCGTCAATGGGGGTCATGCAATCGCTTTGGCTGACAGCTGTTCCATACGGGAGGTATTGTGATTGGCCTTCGACGTTGGCAAGGTACCACGCCGCTCTGCGCAATAACAGATCGTCGATTTCGGAATCACTGACCTCATCACCAGTCGCAAACATTATGGGTACACTGTTGGATTCTTCAATTGTGACGTGGTTTTGCGCGTCATTAGAACCACCACAAGTAATCGATACCATCAAGCGATACGAAACAACAGGGTCCGATGATGCGTCAAATAGACCCCGAGCAGCAACGCCTGTAGACACGCCGTTTACCACAAATTCGAGTGTTCCCGTCGAGGCAGTGTCCAATTGCAGGCGAACTGTGATCAAATCCCCCGGCTTCAACGACTTTCCGTACACGGTGCTGTCAAACTCTAAACCAGACGGACCATTCTGGGAGAACTTGGAGTAATTGACGAGGCGACCGCTTTGAGCTTCGTATGCAAAGCCAAGTGACGGAAGAAGATAGGTCTCCGTGATTTCATCGGCCAGCGCGTGTGAATGGTTGGCCGCGTAAAGAGAATGCGTTGCTGCAATGCCAATGCGTAAAGGCTCGTCTTCACTTACGCTTTCTATGCGAAGAACCCACTCTTTTGTGCCTTCCGATACGCTATGAGCGTATGGTGTAAATACAGTGCTGTCAACACTGTCCGTGGTGGGATCTCTGTCTGACGGTAGATTAAGATCTGTGGGCGAGTAGCAGCGAAGAGAGTGGCCAGAAAAGTTTACCAACGGATGGCCCTCCACAATTGGCGCCAAATCCTCGAACATCGACTGTCCGAGTGTCGCAGGAACACAATCACCGTTGCACCGTTTAGATACGATGTCCAGCGCGATTGCATCTTCAAACGGAGCAAACGCATTGGAGTCAACGCCTATGTCAAGGAGTTGCAATTGCTCAACAAACACTGCGCCAGCATTCATATTTGGCTCCAGCGGACTCAAGGCCCGGTTCATGGCGCCAACTGCAAGAGTACCCTGCGCTAGTGCCAGGGCAGATCCAAAACGGTCGTCGTTTTGGTGGTTTTGCGGCGACAGAACACCTTGCTCAATGAAGGGGTGCTCACCCGACGTCACTTGGTACGGCCATATAGCTCGTGAAGAAAACGTGTAAACACCAGTCCACACAGCATCATCTGCCTGCGGGGCCTCCGAAACTGCTTCCACTACGATTCCAGTGCCTGTGGAAAAACCTTGCAGTTCTCCTGCGAACGAGGCCAGCAGCGGCACTTTGCTTGCGAAGCGGTGAGAGTCCAAAAACGTCACTGTCCATGCAAATGCCCCCTGGGAGTCGGGGTCCACAGTTCTGTGGACCTCCAATGGTCCAGTACCTAGATCCTCCAGTGCCAGGCGAACGGCCTCCGCGGACGCGTCATTGGGAAGTCGAGGAGTTGATAATACCACGAATTGTTGAACGCTTGACGAGTCTTGTGCGCATTCGTAGCAACGGAAGTTCATTTCTTCTCTCGGGCATCGCATTGATGTTCCTCTGTAACATTGATCGTCGGCCTCCAGCGCTCTCTCGCGGAACCCCAAAGCAAACGTGCTCGCGCCGGCGTCCATCTGGACACCATTTCCTGCCTGAATCGTGACAAGTTGTACTGTGGCAGAAGGCTTGAGATCATTGTTCGTGACTTCGTGAGCGGCCACAGCAATCACACGGCCGTCGATTGCTACGTCAACCCCAAAGTGGCCATTTGCATAACCATCTGACCCTTGCAACACCTGTGCAAGTTCAAATTGCGCTGAATCATCTGCTCTGGCAAAGACAACAGCACTGCCGACGCCCTCAAAGCTTGTTGGTGCACCAACGACGACGAACTCGTCGCAGACGGCAACCGAGCTCGCAAAGCCACTGGAACGAGCTTCTGCAACAACGTCTGGATCTGTGTCACTGGCGCCTGGACTCAGGAGTCGCTGCAGGAAGGAAAAGTGACGGTATGTGCTTGACTGGTTGTATGTCGGGCGGGTGCTATACGACAGGTCGGCAGAATGCTCTTGGTCGATCCACTGGTAAAGGAAGACCGCACCAAGGCCGCCATACATTCCCGGGGCAGACACAACCAATAAATCATCTTCAATCTTCACCGTGGAGCCAAATAGCTCAGGAGCAGTGTCATTATCTCCGGGTGAGTCGGGTTCTGTGTAGCCGACCAATTCCATCGCCGGCGCGGTCAGTCGTTGAATTTCCACCCAGGACCCGTGGTCTGGATCGCCAATATTGTTCTCCACGTGGTAAATGTACACAGCACCACTATCGCTGCCTTCTTGAGGCGCGCCAACAGCGATCACGTCTTGATGCACAGCGACGGATTGTCCAAAGCCCCACCCAAAGTCATTGTTCGGCTCGGCATCAGGCTGAAGCATCTGGACTTCAACCCAATCGAATTCAAACGAAGACGTGTCGTCTGGATGTCGCACATCAACGCTGCTTCCGTAGTCGCTTCCAGAGCGGTTCAACCGTCTTTCAAACACGTAAGCCGCGCCCACAGATTGGTTCAGGGATCGACCCAAGTCGTCAACGTGTCCAGCATGTGCGTGTCCCGGTGCACCGACAACGATTCGAGCAGGTCGATCAACAACAGAGAACCCAACTTTTACGGCTCCATCAACAGCAACGCTGTACCCAAACATATCGAACGCCGATGCATCTGACGATGTCAGGCGCGCTTGTTGGGCCCAAGAAGTGCTGTGTGATTGAGGCAAATTCAACCGATAATCAGGGTCAGAGGCAACATCATTCGGAACAAAGACGTAAACGCATCCTGCTCGGGTGCCATCATCACCACGAATGGCTCTCTGGCCCAGAGACGGAGACCCTTCATATAAGTAGTCAATACTGATGCCGACGTCGGTGCCAGCAAGCAACGTCGTATCAGCCTCTAACGGCGGCAAGTTTCCGAATTCGTCGATGACGTAGCCATACTCCGTCTTGCGACGTGTCCGCTTGAATGTGATGCTCCATTCATAGCATCTGCTTCCTTCCCGGCAGATACCGTACCGGTCGGAGTTTGTGTCAGAAGCTTCGACAACCACATCAACGTCGTCGATGGTTGCTAGCTGTTGCAGAGCGTACTCCATCTCTTCAGCTGTCGCGTTGAATGGAATGTCACCTGTGGGACCGGCGCCTTGGAAGTAGAGGTTAAACCACTCTCCCAATGGCGCAGTGCCATTCGAAATTGTGTACACTGTGCCTTCGGTGTTGCCTTCAGGGAGCAACCCAGGAATTGATTGAGAAGTGTCATTGCAACAGTTTTCTTCGCACAAACAAACATCCGGATCGTAATTTTCTTGTCCCAATATTGACAATTCAGGAATATCGTACACCGTATCCGACGGATTGAAAGTGATTGTCCACGTGTAGCCTCCGTGCGAGTCAGGCAGCCCTCGATTGACCTCTAGGACGTCAATCTCGGAAAGATTGCCCAAGTAATCCGTGGTAAGAAGATTTGATTCAATCTTTTCAAGCAAGACATCACGAGTCTCGTTCCAGTTGACCTCAACGGACGTATTACCTTCTCCTTGCAGCGTGAAAGTGCCACCCACGACGGCAGCATGTTGAATGGTGCTCACCTCAAGCACAGGGTGATCGTACGAGCAAATTTGGCTGTGGTTTGATGTGTTGAACGCGACCGATGGCAGCAATTCTTCAGAGTCGCACAGCAAACATTGCGTGGAGTTCTCCACAACGCCGAACGAGAACATTTGGCGATTGCGCTCGAGAGCATAAGACTCACATGACGCAGCATCAAGGTTAATTGCCTCCAATTCGTATGATTTGCAAATATGTCCAGGTATTGATGTCCAAACGTCCAGACAACTTGTGTTGCCTACCAAAGAGTCGCCATTTACCGAAATCTCGGGCCAAGACCCGAATTCAGGGCATTCGCAGAATCCCCACATGCGGTCTTGATCAAAGTCGAAAGTTGTCGAGCACCACCAACGATCGGGATCACCACCCGCCGCAACGAGCCCCCCTTCTTCTCGACCGTTCGCACAGGATGTGAAGACTTTGTCGCCAACTTTGAACGGGTACGCACACGCAGTCCCATCCCTGGCGGTGCCTTCGCCGTCCGAAAACGCATGGCAACCCAGGTACGTTTCATTGACGGAGACAAAGGTGATTTCCCATTTGTGCAGGCATTGGCCGCCATCGCATTGCCAATTCGATAGTTTTGAAACTTCCAAGTCACCAATGCCGGTCAAGTCTTCTTCCAGAATTTTCTCGAGCTGCACTGCGGAGATGTCAAATGGCAGGTCACGCGAGGGACCTCTACCATTCCAAGACACTGTGAAAGAACCACCAACGTCCTCGAAATGATTAGGTGTCAGAGTGATAGATTGTATTTCGTGGCTATGGTCTCTCACACCAACTTGCAACACTTGAATTTCGGGCCCCCATACATTAGCGACGCCTGTGGTTCGTAAGTATTGCACTTCATACGTTGGAACGGACGAACCATAAGCCCCAGCAACGACGAGTCCCCCTTCTCCAATCGCGACAGATGAGCCTAGTAGTTCTCCGGCATGAGGCGTCAACGCTTTTGCGACAAATTCAACAGATGGACGGATGGACGCATCGACTATTTCTCGCAGGTCTCCGAAGTCGAGACGCACGTAGACAGTAGTTGGATAGCGCTCAGACGAGACTGGTCGACGGCCTTGACGAGCGTCTGACCCGTCGACAGGAACCAGATCCGCAGCAGAACCTCTGTAGTAGCCATCAGCGTAATAGATGGATGGCGCCTCGCACAGTTCACAAAATCCAGTGGCTCCGTACCCAGACCAGTACACAGCAAAATGACAATTGTCAATATCGACGCAAGCAGCCTGGCAGTCAGAGGCAGATTCTGAAAAGTCTGTGGCAAGAACAGCATCTGTGTCAGGGCACCGAAAACCAGATCCTTTGTCCTCATCTATTATAAACTGGGCAAACTGAAACTTGATGCGATAGTCACCAGCTCGACCGAAGCCCATCGTTGAAAAATTCGCCCAGCCACTCCGCAGCTCCTGCTTCCATTCACCAGTTCTAACGTCAAGTGAAGCATGGAAATCCTTTTGATAGCACCTCATAGCCTCCTCTGTAGTCATGTTGACTGCACCTTGCACGAAATCACCACTTATTTCTGACATATTTGCAGACGCTGACGTTGACTGAGTCCATTCATTCGCATATGTGATATTCGCTCGCGCAGAGCATGGCAGCATCTGATATGTGATCAGTGCGGAGTCATCACTTTGACTGCTGCAAGTGCCACTGTAAACCAGACAGTCGCCTTGACGATTGCTGCCCTGCACGCCAATAGCGAAATTTTCGCACCAAGCAATGTCTCGGCAGGCTTCATAACATTCATCGAGAGTGTAATCATTTCCCAATACTTCGGCATGCGCAAACGATTGATACTGGTTTGTCTCACAACCACCAGCTGCATAGAGGACTTCAAATCCACATCCAACGACGCGGGTGCAATTCAAAAACTCCGAAATTCCTGGGCCAGTCGAAGTCATACCCTTGACCGCAACGAGTGAGTAACTACAGTTTCCCATACCGGGTATGCTGCTGCATTCGGCGTTGCACCTTTCCACGTCCGCCGGCGTGACTGTAGCACCAAGCAATGACGACATGGCGGAAGAGGACGCCGGGCATGCTACTGCCGCATCGCCCGTCCCTTGCCAATCATCGCAATTCGACAGGTCTTGCCATTCCAATGATACGAGCACGACATTACCATCCGCAATGTCTTCCGTGATGAAAACTTCGAGAGCATCTTGCCATTCGGCTGTTTCGGTCGGGTTGTTGGGATCCGCATGAAAAGAGCGAGCGGTCAACACTTCTGTTGGGGCGCACGGCGACGCCAATGTGACAAGAGCGTATCCGCCGCCATATTCTTGACTCCAGAAGTCATACAGCTGGGATGGACGATCCGCGATGTCGTCGTCGGTGCTCATCGCCAAATCAACGCCATTGACCGCGAACGATGTGCGATTCCAGTCGGTCGTCACCGTGAAAGTGGCAGCCTCACAAAAAGAATCAGACTGGGAAGTGTTCACAAAAAGTGTACAACTTTGTGAGCCTGCGGGGTCGACATCTTGCCGAGCCTTCATGCTTTGAGAAGACGAATTCGTCATGTAGCCCGAACACGCTTCATAAGAATTGCAAATGGCACGGCATACTCCGGCGCTGACGCCCAATGCAGTCCATGCAGTTGGCACGGAGTCGTGGGCTCCGACACATTGAGTGTTTTTGCCGTGATCGATGTACGCTTCCACTGCTCGCACCGAAGCAACCGGCGCTTCGACAGACGCGACGACAAACCCGTCTTCTGTTGACAAATCTGTGATGCGATTAAATCCAGAGTCCCAGACGACCACGCTGGGTACAATGCTTAACGCTTCACCGTTCGCTGTTGCGGTTGTGGCGACAATGTCTGTTGTAGCCAGAAACGTCGGGCTTCCAAGTTCAATATCGAGCGCGTCACCAAGCACCACAACACTGCCGTTACTCCCCTCAAGCTCAAATTGGAGAATGTAGCCAGTGCCCACCGTATCAATGCTCAATTCACTGAACGTCACGACTCCTTCCTCAGCTGTCGCAGCCATGTGATCGACATAAAAGTCCTCAGGATCCAAGCACAGCTCTGGGCTAAGGCAACCATGAACAACTTCCTCCACTTCGGTTGCAATGACGTGCGGAGCCGATGTGTTCAACACGGACTCATTGAACGCCACACTACAGGGACTACCGGTGCAATCCATGGATAACGTTGGAATGTTGCCTTTGTCTGACACAAATGTCACGTACCAATCTGCCAACAAGTAATTTTCGTCGCCTTGCGTGGATTTCTCAACCGACACAAATCCGATCGACGGGAGACTCTCAAGAAGGGATCGCATTTCGATTGCAGAAGCGTTCATTGGCACCGTGATAGTGGCGTCCTCCCCGTAAAAATCAAACCTGTCAAATTGCCCACCAGTTGTGACCTTGACGCCCATTTGAAACCCGACATCAAAAGATATATTGGCGATGTCAACATTCATCACGTAAGCTGACAATCGTTGGACTTCCGATCGCATGAGCGTGCCGCACCCAGATGAATTCAGCAGACTCCAGTCCCTGTTGAACAAGGTCCGTTCCACGGCGCCAGAACCACCAATGTTGCCCGCGCACGGGTTCGCAAAAATCGAAGCAAGAACTCTCGACTCACTGTCCCAGTCTACAATGTTACCCGCTGCGTCGTGAAGCTCAACGACGGGTTGCGTGGCAAATGGAACCCCAGCAGTTTCCGAGCTAGGTTGATAACGGATGGCGAGCTGGGCTGGAGAACCTACCCCGACGCGTTGTCGATGGTGAATAACAGACGGCCATTCGAGATTCAAATCAGACTCGAACAACAGTGCGTACAGTCCAGGTTTGTCTATCGAGAGCGATCGAAAAGACGCAACTCCCTGATCGAATCGGCGCGTCAGCTCAGATCGTGGACCGATCGAGGCATTGGTGGCATTGTGGACAGAGTACTGAAACTCATCATCTTCGTTTCGGCCATACTCGAA